>Ga0306920_100000291_pt1 | contig 57910 bp, 49 predicted proteins | sample flu12Cox44000170_FD_204666 | JGI IMG/M metagenome (GOLD analysis project Ga0306920, IMG submission 204666) | Lab enrichment of tropical soil microbial communities from Luquillo Experimental Forest, Puerto Rico - flux4day.12C.oxic.44.000.170 (v2)... | ecosystem: Environmental > Terrestrial >... | reverse complement strand
AGTTCTTCGAGCGGCTGCCCAACCCCGACAAGCAATTCGCCGTGATGCCGGGCATCGCCCACGCCTCGTTCCACCAGAAGAACTACGCCATCTGCTATCACATCCTGGAAAGCTTCTTCTCGCAGCCGGCGCCGATCTACAAGGGCGGACATTGATCTTACCGTCGCTGCGGCGGCGCGATCCGAGATTTGCGCGGGCGCCCCCAGCGCGCCAGCGCCGCGCGTGCTTGCTGATAAGGAGAAATTAACCGACGCAAGCCGCCGCGACCTCCATGCTTCCGCCATGCTGTTGCCCCATAGCGATTGCTTAGGGGAAACGGGGGACCGGGGATGACTTTCCACCGCCCAGGGGTGTGGCTTGGCGCGCGTCTCGCCGCGATTGCGGTAACGGCGCTCCTTTGCGCCTGCGCCGAACGTGATCTGCCGGCGGCCGACCCGAGCTTCTATCGCAGCCTCGCGACCAAGGACGCGCAGGTCGATGCGGTGATGGCCGCCTCCATGATCTCCGGCTACCGCACCAACAACGGGCTCTCGGCGGTCACCGTCGATCCGGAACTCATGAAGCTCGCGGAGGCGCAGGCCCAGGCCATGGCGAGCCGCGACACCTTGAGTCACGACATCGCGCGCAGCTTCCACGACCGGCTCAAGGGGGGCGGCTATCGCGCCCGCACCGCGGCGGAGAATGTCGGTGCCGGCTACCACACTCTGGCGCAGGCCTTCTCCGGCTGGCGCGACTCGCCGCCGCACCGCGCCAACATGCTGCTCAGCGGCGCGACCCGCATGGGCATCGCCGCGGCCTACGCGCCGAAATCCAAATACAAGGTGTTCTGGGCGCTGATCCTGGCGGAGCCCGACGAGCGGCGGGGTTAGGGCGCGGTCCGCTCACCGCGCCCGCACCACGGCTCACGCGGCGGGCTCGGCCGTCAAGTCGAACAGCGCACGCCCGAAGGTCGCGCGCGCTTCGTTGATGAGCGGCGCGACCGCGGCCACGAAGGCGTCGTGCTCGGCGGCGCTGAGCGCGACGACCTCGCAGCCCTGCGCGTCCATGGCTTTGCGCGCGTCTTCCTCCTCCTGCACGTGCAGCTCGCGCTGGAACGCGATCGCGTCCGTAACGGCGCTTCGCATGGCGCGCTGGAGATCGCCGGGCCAGGCATCGAACGCCGTGCGATGGAGAAAGATCGGCCGCGAGATGTAGAAGTGATTGCTGAGCGTGTGGAAGCGGTGGAACTTGTGCACGCCGTAGGTCACGGTGTTCGAGAGCGGATTCTCCTGCGCGTCGATGGCGCCGGCGGCGATCATCTCGATCGCCTGGGTGAGATCCATGCGCATGGGCACCGCGCCCAGCAACTCGAACGTCCGTGCCTGCACGTTGCTCGGCAGCACGCGGATCCTCAAGCCCGTCAGATCCGTGGGCGCGCGCACCTCCCGTACGCGGTTCGAGATGTGCCGAAAGCCATTCTCGAACCAGCCGAGCACGCGATAGTTCATGCGCTCCTCGATCTTGCGTGCGAGCAGGTCGCCGAGCGCGCCGTCCATCGCCACGCGCGCGGCCTGCGTGTGCGCGAACAGGAATGGCAGATCGACGATGCCGAGCTCCGGCACGCGATCGGTCAGGTAGCTCGACGATTGGTAGCCCAGTGTCAGCAGCCCGTGCTCGACCAGCCACAGAATGTCCTCGGCGCGATAGCCCAGCTCCATGATGTTCCAGACATATTTGATCTCGACGCGCTCGCCGAATTCGGCCGTCAGCCGGTCGCCGATGAGCTTGAGCGCGCGGCTGAAGCCGGTGCTCGCGGGGCCGTAGCCTCCCATGCGAATCTGAATCGGGTCGGGCATGCGTCCTCTCGTCAAGACTTTGCGTCAGGACGTCGGCGGCGGCTGCGTCATCGCGACCGCGACTCCGGATGCGGCCAGGCCGAGACCGAGCGCCAGCAGGATGCCGGCCACGCCGGTCGCGGCGGCGAGCACGCCGGCGAGCGCGGGAAATACGATCTGCCCAACGCGGTTGCCGGTCATCCGCAGCGTCAGCGCGGTGCCGCAGACCTCGGGCGGCGCGAGATGCATGACGCCTGAAAGGGTCAGCGTCGAGGCGATGCCCATCGCAAAGCCCAGGCAGATGAGAATTCCGTACATCGTCGGCAGCGAGAGTGGCAACGCCAGGATCACAAACCCGGCCGCGCTGCCGAGCATGCTCGTCAAGGTGAGCGGCGCGCGGCCGATGGCAAAGATCAGCCGGGCGTAGAACACGCGCGAGACCAGCGAAGCCAGCGAGCGGACGGTCAAGAGCAGGCCGATGTGATCGGCATCGATCTGCCGTTCCGCGCCGAGCGCCGGCAGATAGATCACCAGCAGATCGAGCGACGTGACGGTCACCACGCTCGAGAGCATGACGGCGGCGAAGCCGCGCAGCGTGAGCAGTTTGCCGATCGGGACGAAATCGCCCGCATCGTGGTAGCGCGCTTTGAGGGCGGCGGGCCTGATCAGCAGCGCGACGATCACGCTCGCACCTGCGGCGGCGAGGCCGATGGCGAACAGCCGAGCGGTCGGCGGCAGCGCCGCCGAGCCTCCGAGCCAGCCGACCACGAATGGGCCGAGCCCCTGTCCGATCGATGCCGCGACCATGTAATAGCCGAGTGCGGTTTCCCGGCTGCGCTTGCCTCCCGCGCGCGCCGCCAGCATCTGATGGCCGGCCATGCAAAACATGTGGCCGAAGCCCAAGAGCACGGAGAAGCCGAGGAGGTGCATCGCCGATAGCGGCCACGCCCAGAAGCCGACGCAGGCGATGAACACCAGCGCCGAGCCGAGCCAGGCCGCCCGGGCGTCGTTACCGCGGTCGATCCAGCGTCCCACCCGCAACGCCGTGAAGACCGGGATGATGGCGAAGCCGGTGGCGATGATGCCGAGCCAGAGCACGGGCAGGCCGAGCTCCAGCGCCCGGTAGGAGGTCGTGATCCGCACGATGAGGATCAGCGTCTGGATCAGCGTCACATGGGCGAGGAACGGGATGAGCAAGCGATAGTCGATGTCGCTCTCTGGGGCGACGCGCGCGCTCGGCTCATCAATCATCGACGGATCGTATCTCGAAGCTGGGTGGACTGCGCCCGGCGGCGACTACTTGTTTACCGGCTCAGGCGCGCGGCGCAAAGGCTGCGCTGCGCCTGCCGCGCCCCGCAAATGCGTATTGCTGGGGGCGCAGGGCGGGCGGAAGAGGCTCGATGTATAATCTCGTCCAGTGGTTCGAAGCGGTGGCAAATTATGGTGTACTAACCCTTAACGCGTGGTCTTGGCGCAACGCCTCGCCGTCAATTGGTCCTCGCGAGGCCAACTTTTTTCCTTATTTATCAATTCAACTTACGCCGTTTCGGGGATCATTTCCGGGGTTGGGGATCACTCGTTTTCGTCTGGCTTGGAAGGTGCGGGCGTTGACGCCGTTGTCGCCCTGGGGAGGGCTGCACGCGCACCGAATTCTGGCGGGACGTCTCCACCCGGAGTGATCGGCAGGGGGGACTTTCACTTGGCGGGACAGTTGGTCACCGTGGTGCGACATCCGCGCGCCGTCGTGGCACCGCGCCGCACTCCCATAAGGCTGCCTCCGCCGCCGCGCCGGCCGGCGATCGCACTGCCGCGCCGACCGACGATCGTGCTGACATTGCGCGCGCCCTGGATCGCACGGGCGCTACGCCGAGCGGCGATCCTACTGGGCGCGGTTCTCTCTCGCGCCGTGTTTGGGCTCAAGCTCGCCGCCGGCGCCGTGGTCGTCGCCGTGGCGGCTTTGGCCATCATGAATTACCGCGACCCCGAACCAGCGGTGACCGGCTTCGAGCCGGCTAGCAACGAGACCGTCGTCTATCGTCGAGCGTCGCCGCCTTATGCCCGTTTAGAAGGGGCGGATGCTGCCGACCAAGCTGCTGACCAAAAGGACGAAGCCGGCTCGCAATATCCGCGCGCGGTGCAAACCGTGCGGTTCGTTAATCCCGATCCACCCCTATCCATTACCGCCGCGGCGCGTGAAATGATCAAGCGCGCGCTGATCAAGGTGGGCGCTTTCGTTGCATTCCCGTCGAGAGAGCCGGCGCAGCCGGAAACCACCGACATCCGCCGCAAGCGCGGCACCGTGATCCTCGAGGGAATCGACGACTATCTGTGGGAGGTCTATCAGCGGGCGCCCATCAAAAAGGATTCGAGTGGCGACTTCACATGGAAGGACCCGACTGCGGCCAACCGCATGGGTCTGTCCTTGCAGGACTACGTCATCGGCGGGATGGATCCCGGCTTCCGCGAGCAACTCTACAATGCCGGACGCGCGATGGACGCCGAGGGCGTTCACTGGTCGATGCTGAGCGCATTCCGTGACGACTATCGCCAGCGTCTCGCCGCCGGCTTCAAGGCGCGCGGCGGCAACTCCTTGCATGGCGGAAGCCGGCGAACGGGCGGCTACGGCCACGGCCGCGCCGTCGACGTCACCGCTGGAGAGGGAACCAATGCGGAAGACGTCTGGAAATGGATCGACGCTCACGGCGCCAAATACGGGCTCGCCCGTCCGATGCCCGGCAACGACCCCGCGCATGTCCAGCAACGCGGAGAGTCGGGCGGCGTGGCATCGACGTTCCGCCAGAAACGCAGTCGGGTTGCCGATGCCGGCAAGCGACAGCGACACAAGGCCAGGATCAAGCTCGCCAACGCGAAGTAATCGCCGGCCGCACGGCTTATAGATTAAATCCCGTTCGAGTCGACGCACCCCTTCCCGCTCATTCCTGCGTAAGCGGGAATCCAAAGCCGCCCGCTAGCAATTCTTGATCTGGGTTCCCGCTTTCACGGGGACGAGCGGATGTTGCACGGGAAACGCGCTAGACCTCCTGCACGCGCATCACTAGCCTGCGCTGCGATGTACGCGAGCCACGTCCTTCCGGCCGCGCGCGACTACGGCGCGCTCTACCGCTCGTTCCGCTGGCAGATCCCGGCGCGCTACAATATCGGCGTCGATGTCTGCGACCGCTGGGCCGAGATCGATCCCTCGCGCACCGCCATTTTCAACCTGGGCGCCGACGGCGTGGTGGAAGAGGTGAGCTACGGCGCGTTGCGCGAGGCTTCGAACCGCCTCGCCAACGCGCTCGCCGCCCGCGGCATCGGGCGTGGCGATCGCGTCGCGATGCTGCTGCCGCAGGGGCCAGTGGTCGCAGTGAGTCATATCGCCATCTACAAGCTCGGCGCCATCGCGCTGCCGCTGGCGATGCTGTTCGGCGTGGAGGCGATCGCGTACCGCCTCAAGGATTCCGGCGCGCGGGCGCTGATCACCAACGCGCAGGGGCTGGCGAAGCTCGCCGCCGGCCGCGACGTCGCGTCCGCTCTCGAATTCGCGTGGTCGATCGACGGACCCGCGGACGGCGCCGAGGACTTGCACGCGGTGGTCGCGCGCGCCGCCTGCGAGTTCACGCCGGTCGCCACCACGCCCGACGACCCCGCACTGATGGTCTATACGTCCGGCACCACCGGGCCGCCCAAAGGCGCGCTGCATGCCCATCGCGTGCTGCTCGGGCATCTCCCCGGCATCGAGGTTCCGCACGAATTTCTGCCGCAGCCCGGCGACCGGTTCTGGACGCCGGCGGACTGGGCCTGGGCCGGGGGGCTCCTCAACGTGCTGCTGCCGGGCCTGCATTACGGCGTGCCGGTGGTGGCGCAAAAATTCGACAAGTTCGATCCCGAGCAAGCCTTCGCGGTGATGGCGAAGATGGGGGTGCGCAACGCCTTCATCCCGCCGACGGCACTGCGCATGTTGCGCTCGGTGCCGCGCCCGAAGGCAAACGTGCGCCTACGCTCAGTCGGCTCGGGCGGCGAGGCGCTCGGGGCCGAGACCTACGAATGGGGCAAGTCGGCGCTCGGCATCGCCATCAACGAGTTTTACGGCCAGACCGAATGCAATCTGGTGCTGGCCTCCTGCGCGGCGATCGACGTTTCGCGGCCCGGCGCCATCGGCAAGCCGGTGCCCGGCCATCGCGTCGCGGTAATCCGGCCGGACGGCTCGCCCTGCGCCGCCGGCGAGCTCGGCCAAATCGCGATCCAGCGGCCCGACCCGGTGATGTTCTTGCAATATTGGGGCAAGCCCGACGCCACGCGCGAAAAATTCCTCGGGGAGTGGATGACGACGGGCGACCAGGGCGTCACCGACGCGGACGGCTACGTCGCGTTCGTGGGCCGCGACGACGATGTTATCACCTCATCGGGTTACCGCATCGGCCCGAGCGAGATCGAGGATTGCCTGATCCGGCATCCCGCGGTGGCGCTGGCCGCGGTGGTGGGCAAGCCGGATGCGCTGCGCACCGAGATCGTGAAGGCCTTCATCGTGCTGAAACCCGGACATCCGCCGTCGGACGCGCTTGCCGCCGACATCCAAGGCTTCGTGAAGACGCGGCTCTCCGCCCATGAATACCCGCGCGAGGTCGCCTTCATCGACGAGATGCCGATGACCACCACGGGCAAGGTGATCCGCAGGTTGCTGCGGCAGCGGGCGTGAGGGGGCGACTGGCGCGCCGGGTGGACCGCCTTTTTGTCAGATCACCCAGCGGCTGCAGTCATGCCCGCGCGACGCCGGATTGCTCGTTCAGTCAACGTGACCATTCCCGCGCCGCATCGAATCGCCGCCGTGCATCGTGGATGGCCGTGCGGTTTTGCCGGGCCCATAAACCCAGACTGCTCACGGGCTCGAGCAACGAATGTCCGAGCTTCGTCAGCGCGTAGTCGACGCGCGGCGGGATGGTCGGGAAGACGGTGCGCGTCACCAGGCCGTCGCGCTCCAGACATCTCAGCGTCAACGTCAGCATCCGTTGTGAAATGCTGCCGAGCGCACGGCGCAGCTCGTTGAACCGTTTCGGCCCGTCGCCCAGCGTGCTGACCACCAGCACCGTCCATTTGTCGCCCACGCGCGCGAGCACCTCGCTGACGGCGCGGCAATCCTCGGGCACGTGCAGGTTACTCGGTATCAGCGATGTGCCTTCTTGTCGCCGCCGCTTGGGCATCTATCTAGCCTCAGTATCAAACCGTAACCAAGGTAGGCCCGCTATGGCAAAGGTCAAGGTCGCCATCATCGTCGGCAGCAATCGCCGCGAGTCCATCAATCGCAAGCTCGCGCAGGCGCTCGCGGGGCTGGCAGAAGGCCAATTGGCGTTCCATTTCGTCTCGATCGCGGACCTGCCTCTCTATAACCAGGACCTCGAAGGCGAGCTGCCGCCGAGCGTTGTCCGGTTCAAATCGGAGATCGCCGCGGCCGATGCGCTGGTGTTCGTGACCCCGGAGCACAATCGCTCCATTCCGGCCGTGCTCAAGAACGCGATCGACTGGGGCGCGCGACCCTATGGCCAGAACTCATGGAGCGGAAAGCCCGCGGCCATTACCGGAACATCGCCCGGTGCGCTTGGAACGGCGGCGGCGCAATTGCACCTGCGACAGGTGCTTGGAACCCTGGGTGCCCTTGTCATGGGCGGGGAAGCCGACATCTCTTTTAAGCCGGGTCTGCTGGACTCAAACGGGACAATCGCCGATGAGACGACGCGAGGATTTCTCAGAGCTTTCATCGATCAGTTCGCGGCGACGGTAGCCCGGTCCTTTGCCCGAGAGGCTGTCGCCTAGAGGTGCGATCGGAGACTGTGCCGTCAACACGACAAACATGCTGCAAGAGGTCAAACCACCATGTCCATTCGGCCCGTGAAGCGCATCATCGAGTCCAAACCCACGATTGAAGGTGCGGGCGTGAAGCTGCGTCGCGCCTTCGGCTTCGGGGATACCGGCGAGTTCGATCCATTCCTCCTGCTCGACGACTTCCGCAACGATCGTCCGGAAGACTATCGCGCCGGATTTCCCTGGCATCCCCACCGCGGCATCGAGACGATTACGTATGTATTGGCGGGAAGCGTCGATCACGGCGACAGTCTGGGGAACCGGGGCAAGCTCGGCGCCGGCGACGTGCAGTGGATGACGGCCGGCAGGGGGATTCTCCACCAGGAAATGCCGCAGGGAGACAGCCAAGGGAAAATGCACGGCTTCCAGCTCTGGGCTAACTTGCCGTCGTCCCTGAAGATGACGGCGCCGCGCTACCAGGACATCAAGGCGGCCGAAATTCCGGAAATCGTCGATGACGACGGGACCCGCGTCAGGGTCGTGTGCGGAGACTTCTGGGGTCGGCGCGGCCCGGTCGAGGGGGTCGCCGCCGACCCGCGATATCTCGACGTCTTCGTCCCACCGGGCCGGCGCAAGACGCTGCCGGTCGAGACCGGGCGGCACGCCTTCGCCTACGTGTTCGAGGGCTCCGGAACGTTCAGCTCGGCGTCGCAGCCGTTCGGGGTGCTGACGGAAAAAACCGCCGACGGAAACGAAGCGCTGATCCGCGAGCGAACGGGAAATCGATCGCTCGTGTTGTTCGACAGCGGCGACGAGGTCACCGCGCAGGCCGGCGAGGAAGGAATGCGCTTCCTGTTGGTCTCCGGCAAGCCGATCGAGGAGCCGGTGGCCTGGTATGGCCCGATCGTGATGAACACCCAAGCCGAACTTGAGCGCGCATTCGCTGAGTTGAGGCAGGGTACGTTCATCAAGCGAGGTTGAGGTGTCTAGGCCGCCTGCTGCTTGTGCGCGCCGTCGAAGGCGGGTGCGACCTCCGCCATGAAGCGGTCCATCTCGTCCTTCACCTGCTGGTGCGGCTTGAGGCCGACGTTGAAGTAAAGGATCACCTCCGAAAATCCGGCGGCCTCCACCTTCTTGAGCGTATCCATGATCCGCTGCGGCGAGCCCAGCAGGACCGAGTTTTCGGTGAGGTCCTCCGGTTTGACCTGCTGCAAGCGCGCGACCATGTCGACGAAATAGCGATAGCTCGGCGGCGCGGTTTTCGGATCGCCGGGCAGCGCGGGAATCACGCATTCTCGGTAATAGCGGATCTGACGCGCGCGCTGCCCGTCCTCCTGCGCCCGCGTGTCGGCAAAGTGGGTGAAATAGCTGCACATCAGCCGGCCCGGCGCGTTGCCGTATTTGGCGCAGCTGTCGTGATAGAGGTCGGCGACCTGTTGCAAGCCGCCGAAGCTCATGGCGGCGGCGAAGGGAGCGACGATCAGGCCGCAATTGAGCCGCGCCGCCAATTCGATCGAAGGCTTGGAAAACGATCCGACATAGGCCGGGATCGGCCGCTGGATCGGCTTTGGCGTGATGCGCACGTCGTCGAAGGAATAGTGCTTGCCGTGGTGGGAGATGCGCTCGTCCGCCGCCCACAATTTGCGCACGACTTCGAGGCCTTCGTCGAAAATGCCTTGATTGTCCTCGAACGACACGTGGAAGGGCAGGTACTCCCGCCGGTCGTAGCCGCGCCCAGCCGCAAAATCCACGCGCCCGTTGCTGAGCAGGTCGAGCGTGGCCCATTGCTCGGCGACGCGGATGGGATGATGCAGCGGCAGCACCGTCACCGCGGGCGCGAGCCGGATGCGCTTCGTCCGCGCGGCGATGTAGGCGAGCACCAGATCCGGGGACGACAGCACGCCCAGCGAGTTGAAATGGTGCTCGCCGATCCAAGCCGAGTGCATGCCGAGCTTGTCGGCGTGCAGGGCCTCCTCCGTGATGTCGCTGACGAACTGGTTCGCCGTCCGCGTGTTGTTCTCGTAGTGATTGTCGCTCAGGGTGAAGTAGCCGAATTGCACAACACTCCTCCCTTTGGCTCACCGGGCCGCTGCCCTGTTTTGGTATCTGGCATCATAGATGCATTTGCAACTGTTGTAAATGCAATTATGGGCTTGGATCGGTCAGGTCATTATGCGCCCACCCGCGCGCCCGATCCAGGCTGTGCGCGCCTTTGACATCGCGAAGGCCGGCCCATAAAAGCGTTGGCTTCAAATCCACCACGCTCGAATTTGCGGGAATTTCAAATTCGTGACCAATCGTCGGCGCCTCGATTTCAGCGAATATCTTCCCTATCTCATCAACCGCGTCGGCTGGCTTCTGGTGGTCGACTTCGGGCAGAACACGCTCGCCCGTCACCAATTGAGCATCGCGATGTGGCGCGTCCTCGCGGTGCTCGCCAACGACGACGGCCAGCGCCAGATCGACGTTGCCGCCAGGACCAGCATCGACGTCTCGACCTTGTCGCGCGTGGTCACCCGCCTGGTGAAGATGGGCCTGGTGACCCGCACCCGATCCGCGACCAACAACCGGGAAGTGGTCGTCCGCCTGACGCCGAAAGGAGCGGCGATCCTGGCGCGCGTGATCCCGCACGCGATCGCCTTGGAACGAACGGCGGTCGCGGGCGTGCCGGCAAAAGATCTGGGCGTGGTCAGGCGCAGCCTGCGGCGCATGTATCAGAATTTGGCTTCATCGGCCGGTATCAGCGCGCCGACCGCGGCGCACGCCTTGGGTGGGAGCGCGGCCTCGGCCGCGTCTTCACGCCGTCGGCGAGCGCGGCGCTGAGCGGAACCTCCCGCCGCCGGTGCGCAATTCCGACAACCTCGTGGCATGCGCAATCTTAACCGGCGTGAACAGCGGATGAACGCGTCATCCATGCGCCGTTCGAGATCGCTCTGCTATGCGTGCGTGGTCAGTCGGATGGTGGCATGTCCGCAAGGCCTGCCGACGATCCGGGACTGATACGTATAAACGCCCGCTCGGCTTGCGCGCAGGGTCAGCCTTTGCGTTCAAGTCATGAGGGATCACCAAGAGGACCTACCGCAATGTTCACCCGTCGCGTTCTCGTCACCCCGGCGATGCTCGCGCTGCTGTCCGTCCCGGCTTTCGCGCAGGGGACGCAACCGGCGCAGCCCGCAAAACCCGCCCCCGCCGTCACCGCGCCCGCGAAGCCCGCGACCACCGGCGCCGCAACGGCCCCGCAGGTTGCCAAGACCAATCTCAACACCGCAACCGCAGCGGAACTCGACAAGCTGCCGCAGATCGGCCCGGCCCGCTCCAAGGCGATCATCGAAGCCCGCGCCAAGGCGAAGTTCAAGAACTGGGATGATTTCGTGGCGCGCAAGGTCGTCCCCGCCGACGCGGCCGCCGCGATCAAGGACGTGGTCAGCTTCTGAACCGCTCGCGGTTGCGCAGGATACCTGCCGCGCGGTCGTCATCAGGCTGCGAGACTCAAGGCGCCCTCGCGCGCCTTGAGTTTCCACGGCGTGAACGGCAAGCGCGGCATGGCCGCTCCGAGCCTTCACACCGATGGATTGCGGACGGGTTTCTTTTCCGGGCCGGCCACGTCGGGCGGCTCGGGCTCCCTGAACGCGGCCTCCTGGTATCGCCGGCCGGGGCGCAGGCGCAGTCCCTTGGGAAAATTTTCGAACAGCTGCAACTGCTGTGCGTTGCGGCGTCGTTGACGCTCGTCGTTGTCGTTCTTCGGCTGGGATGCTGAACGGGCAACGACATTGCCGACGAGTTCACCGATGCGCAGCGCCAGCGCGTTACCGTGATCCGACGGCGCGGCAAAGGTGATGACGCGCCCGCCGTGCCCGCGTTCCACAAACGGGTAATCATCCAACGTGTAATACACCCGCCCGGGCCACGCGCTCTTGATGTCGCGTTCGCCGAGGGAGCGCAGCGCAGGAAATATCCGCTTGCCCTCTTCGAGCGTTCGGCGGGCGACATCCCGCAAGATGTCGGGCGAAGTCTCCGCCGTTTCCTCGTAGCCCATATAAAGGCGTCGGCCGTGGCGTCGCGCGTAGAAGCAAGGGTCGCGCGTATCGGAAAGGACGGGGCCGGCCACGAGCGTCTTCGCCCCTTCCGGCAGCTCCACCTCCACGACGTAATTGTACTCGAAGATCGCGCGCTCGAGCGCGTCGCCGTTGATGTGCCGCGCATAGGCGTTGGCCATGAACAGCGTGGTGGCCGCGATGGTGGCGCCGTTTCCGCAAAAAACGGTCGTCTGATGGTCGGAGAAATCGAATGCTTGCGCTTCCGTGTGCTGGAAGAAGCGCACGCCGCGCTTGCGCAGCGCCCGCGCCCATCCAATGAGAAACTTGCGCGGACGAAAGCTGCCGCCGAAGCGGTCGATCACGCCGCCGGCGTAAAATCCCTCGGCGGTGCCATAGCGCCGCTGCAGTTGCTTTGCGGAAAGGACCTCGAAGAACGGCGGCCGGCGCTTGTCCGCGAGCGGCATCAGCGCCCGCAGATTACTCTTCTCCATGAATCGGTAAGCGATCTCGAGGCCCGCCATGTCGGCCTCGGTCATCGCCGCCGTGCACGCGCCGAGTTGCACCGAAGCGCGCAGGTTGTAGTCGCGATCGAGCGCTCCGAGCCGCTGGCATCCCTCGACGGTGCGGCGCAGGAATGCCCGCACCCTGCGCTCCGCCTGCCGATGCGCCTGAACGCCAAGAGCGCCTTTCTCCATGTCCTGTTGGGCGAGCTCCGCGATCATGACGTCGACGGACTTGGCCCATCCGGTCAGGAATTGTCCCGCGCTGAGGCCGGATGCCGCCTCTTTGCCGTAGGCGCCTTTTTCGATCACGACGACGTTGAGCCCGCGTCGGATCGCCGCGTCCGCCGCGCTCAGCCCGGAAAGGCCGCCGCCGGCGACCAGGAGATCGCAGGTCAGATTTTCATTCGCGGCGGACGGGGGTGAAAAATCCCCAACCTCCTCGTCGTAAGCCGAGACCTGCCGCATGTGTGGAAGCGTAGTTCACTCCGCGACACGCGTTCAATGCGCGGCGACGGAGAATTGATCGAGCGCGCGCGCCTTCGTCCCTTACGGAATGCGGTCAGCCCGCAGAGCCGCCGGCGTCGAGGAAGGCCTGCTCTTGCGGCCTGGTGGCGCGGCCCAACGTCGCGTTGCGATGCGGGAACCGCCCGAAGCGACGGATGACGTCGGCATGTTGCACGGCGTATGTCATGAATTCATCGTCGTAGCCGCGCGCGAGCTCAACGCAGCGTTCCTGATCGACGAGATTTTCCGAGTGCATCAACGGCAGATAGAAGAACTGGCGCTCGGGATGCGGGATCCGCCGGTCGAACCCGCGTCCGATGGCGCGATCGGCGACGGAGCGGGCAGCCCCATCGGTCTCATAGGCGCGGCGGTGGCCGCGGAACATGTTGCGCGGGAATTGGTCGAGCACGATGACGAGCGCCAGCGCACCCTCGGGCGTCTCCTCCCAGGGCGCGAGCGTGCCGTCGCGGCCGGCCTGCCACAGGCCAGAAAAGCGCAACGCGATCTCGGCGTCGAAGGTTTTGTCCTTCTCGAACCACTTGTCGGGCCCGGCCGCGCGCCAGAATGCGAGCACCTCCGTCGGCCCGATCGCCTCGGTGGTGCCGGGGCCCGCGCCGGCGATCATAACCGCACCTCGCCGGTATTGATCCGGTCATAGAGCGCGGGGTCGACGCGCACGAAGGCTTTGCGCTGCGGGTCGTTGAAGTAGATCGGATCGACGGTGTGGCTTGGATCGAAGCCGTCCTTCAGCAGGTTGATCTTCTTCTGCTTGAAGGTCGTGGTGACGTCGTTGTCCTTGCAGATGCGCAGGAATACCGGCCGCGCATATTCGGGCAGCCGCTGCGCGAGATGGTCGCGCAGCGCCGTCAAGTTGAGGTTGTCTTTGGCGACGATCGCCGCCATGCCGGCGCGGCCGTCACGCCCGGGAATTCGAACGCCGTAGACGTTGGTCTCCAGAATGCCGTCGAATTGTCCGACCACCTCCTCGACCTCGGTGGTCGAGACGTTCTCGCCTTTCCAGCGGAAGGTGTCACCGATGCGATCGACGAAATAGAAGTAGCCGTTCTTGTCCTTGCGCATCAGATCGCCGGTGCGGAACCAGACGTCGCCTTTCTTGAACACGTCGTGCAGGATCTTCCTGTCGGTCTCGGCCTCGCTGGCATAGCCCTCGAACCGTTGGCCGGGCTTGGACGCATCCTTCATGATCTTGCCGATGACCTCGCCGGGCTCGTCGACGTCGCACTCGATGCAGAAGCCGCGTCCGTCGCGGACCGGCTGTTGGCGTTCCGCGTCGAAGCGGACGATCTTGGTCGGGAAGCGCGCGGCGACCCACCAGGGAAGCCGGCCGACCGCGCCCTCCTTGCCGTCGAAGTTGAACAACGAGACGTTGCCTTCGGTCGCGGCATAGAACTCGATGATTTGCGGAATCTGGAAGCGTCGCTTGAATTGCGGCCACACGTCGGGCCGCAAGCCGTTGCCGCAAGCCAAGCGCAGATGATGCGCGCGCTCTTTCGGGTCCGGCGGCGAGTTGACGAGGTAACGGCAGAGTTCGCCGATATACTGGAAGCAGGTGCAGTCCCAGCGCACGATGTCGTTCCAGAACTCGCGCACGGAAAATTTGTCGCGGATCACCACCGACCCGCCTTTGACCAGCAGCGCACCGGTCGCGACCACGCCGCCGGCGGTGTGATAGAGCGGCAGGCAATCGTACATGCGATCGCTGGCGCGCGTGTCCATGACGCCGGCAAAAGCGTAGCTCGCGAGCATCACGCGATAGTGGTTCATGTTGGCGGCCTTCGGCAGGCCGGTCGTGCCCGAGGTGTAAATGTACAGCGCGCGATCCTCGATGGTGAGCGTGGGGCGCTCCGCGGCCGCGAGCTCATCGCCGGGGAGGCCGTCAACCTCGCGATCGATGCGCGGGAAGTTGGCGTTGGCGTCACCATGAAGCCACATCTTGGCATCGCCGGTGATGTGTGCGCGCGCGCCTTGCAATGATTCGAACAGTTCGGCGGCCACGACGATGTGCTTTGGGCTCACCACATTGATGCAATAGGCGAGCGCCATTCCGGTGAGGTGGGTGTTGACGAGCGCAACCACGCCGCCGACTCGCGTGATGCCGATCCACGCTGCCAAGAACTCAGGTCGGCCCGGCATCATCAGACAGACCGTGTCGCCCTTGCGAACGCCTTGAGTCAGCGCCCAGCGGGCGTACCGGTTGGAGCGCTCGGCAAGTTGCCGATAGGTGAAGCGTTCGCGGTCGGACAGGAGCGCGGGCGCGTCGCCGTATTTGTCGGCGAGCTCGAGGACGACCTGCGGAAACACCCGGGTCGGATTCTTGGCGATCGGCGTCGTCATCCTCAGCGTGCGCAAGGCGCCCTTGAGGGTGGTCACGTCCGCCGTCAACCGCTCGATCAACCCCATGCCTGGTCCCGTGCTGGCGCGCCGCGATTCACCATTCGCGTCGCGCCGAGCATCGGGCAGCGCCTTGAAGGTGGCAAGGGCGTCAAAAGCGCGCTCAAACGGCCGCTAACGATCGCGCCCCCCGAAGGGCACGAGCGGGTTGTCCACGAGCGCCGCGCGATCGGGCTGGTCGGGCGCGGCGGCGTCGAGGAAGGCGTCGAACAGCGCGCGCACGGCGGCCGGATCGAGATCGCGGGTGATCACGACGATACGGGTGCGCGCATCGTCATCGGGCCAGCCCGGCAACTGCACCACCGGATGGAGGATGTGTTGCACGCCGTGAACGACGATGGGGCTCGCCGGCGTCTCTGCAAGCTTCACGATGCCCTTGAGGCGCAGCAGGTTCGGGCCGTGCAGCGAGCGCAGCAAGTCGAGGAACATGTCGAACATGGCGGCTGGGATCGCGGCTTCGCTCACGAGCGAGAACGCGCGGACGCGGTCGTCGTGGCGGTTCACGTCGTGGTGGTGGCAATGATCCGCGTCGGCGTAGGCCTCGGCCGCGAGCCAGCGTTTGACGTCGGGATGCTTGCGTCCGGGATCGAACAAGCCGCAGGCGAGCAGGCGCTCGGGCGTTGCCTCGTTCGCCGCCGCATCGAGGATGGGCGCGGCCGGATTGAGCATGCGCAGCCGAGAGGCAAGGGCCTCGCGGTCGCGATGGCCTTGCGCCGGCGTGAGGAGATCGGTCTTGGTGAGCACGATTCGATCGGCGACCGCGACCTGCTTCACTGACTCTATGTGTTCGTCGAGCGTCGCCGCGGCGTTCACGGCGTCAACCACGGTGATCACTCCGTCGAGGCGGTAGCGCATCACAAGATAGGGATGCGCCATCACGGTCTGCAGCACGGGCGCGGGGTCGGCGAGACCCGTGGTCTCCAGGATGACGCGGCGAAAGACCGCGCGGCCGTTGTCGAGGTCGCGCAGCAGCTCTTCCAGCGCGTCGACGAGGTCGCCGCGCAAGGTGCAGCACAAGCAGCCGCTCTGCAGCAGCACGACGCCGTCGCGGATCGGCTTGACCAGCAGATGGTCGAGGCCGATCTCGCCGAACTCGTTGATGATCACGGCGGTTTCGGCGAGCGCGGGGTCGCTCACGAGGCGGTTGAGCAGCGAGGTCTTGCCGGCGCCGAGGAAGCCGGTGAGCACCGTCAGGGGGATGGGTTCGGCCGGGCCTAGCGAGCGCGGCGCGTCGGTCATTTCACCTGCGAGCTCTGGTCGGCCGCTGGCGTGACGACCATCGGCGGAGGCGCCGGCGCCGGCTTCTTGGGTTTTGGCTTCGGTGCGCTGGCGTCATCGGATGCGGCGGCCGACGCGGCCGCACCATCCTTGGCGGCGTCCTTGCGCACCTTGGGCTTTGGCTTCGGGGCGGCCACATCGCCGGACGATGCGGCGGCCGTCGACGCGCCGTCCTTGCCGGCATCTTTGGCGCCATCCTTGGCACCATCCTTGGCCGCCGTTGCCTTGGGCTTTGGCTTCGGCGCGGCACGGGAGGTGGCAGCGCTCGTCGCCGATGCGCCATCCTTATCCTTGTCCTTGGCCGCCGCCGGCTTGATCACGGCGGTCTTCTTCTTTTCCGGCTTCGACTCGGTCGACGCCTGCGCGCCAGGCGCCGGCGGCTTGGTGCCGGTATAGACGAGCACCGGCTCGCCCATCTCTTGCAGCGGCGCGGCGCCCTTCGCCTTCGCCGGGCGCAGGCTGGCGAGGAAGACCGCGTAGGGCGACTCCGGATTGTTATTGGCGACGAGGTCGTCCTCGTCCTCGGTTGCCGGCCGTTTGCGATGGCCCCCGCACATTTCGTCGCGTAGATTGGGCGGTGCGGCGGCGATCGGTTGCACCGATTCGACGGTGCTGAAGGGCTGCATCAGCCAGGACATCCCGGGATTGGTGTTGAATCCGCGCTCGAGCAGCTGCGCCGCCTTCAACGCGCGCGCCGCGGAGGAGGGAGCGCCCAGCACCACGGCGACGAGCCGCCGGCCGTTGCGCGTCGCGGAGGCGACGAGATTGAAGCCGGAGGCACAGATGAAGCCGGTCTTCATGCCATCGGCGCCGGGATAGCGGCCGATCAGCGTATTGTAATTCCACCGCACTATCTTCCCCATGCGGATGCCGGGAAGGTGCCAGTAGTAATCGTATTCCGGCAGTTCGCGGATCAAGGCGCGCGCCAGGATGGCGAGGTCGCGCGCGGAGGAAATCTGGTCGTCGGCGGGCAGGCCGTTCGGATTGACGAAGCTCGATTGGATCATGCCGAGGCGGCGCGCATTGGCGTTCATCTCGTCGGCGAAGTTCTCGATCGAGCCAGCGACGCCCTCTGCGAGCACGACCGCCATGTCGTTTGCCGATTTCACCATCAGCATCTTGAGCGCGTTGTCGACGGTGACCACGGTGCCGACGCCGAATCCCATCTTCACGGGCGATTGCGCCACCGCGTTCGGTGAAACCGTGAGCGGCGTATCGAGGGCAAGCCGGCCCTCCTTGACCGCGCGCAGCGTCACATAGGCGGTCATGAGCTTGGTGACGGAGGCGGGATACCACGGCTGGCCGGCGTTCTGGGCGTAGAGAACCCTGCCGTTCTCGGCTTCGATCACGAGCAGTGCTTCGGCCCCCACGCGGGTCGTCGCGAGCGAGGTTGCGGCGCAGGCGATGCCCACCCACATCAGCGTGCGCGCTACTGAGGATCGCGTCGAAGACATCACGGTTCGGGGTCCGAATCCTTTGGCTGCCCTCGGGGAACGCTCCACAGGCGGAAAAGGTCTGTCTAAGCCGACGGCGGATGAAAGGCAAAAGCGAAAAGCCCACGGTGACGCTCATGCCCGCGACGACCGTTCATGGTAAGAGAAAACGTCCAAAATTCGGCAGCTTAGGGCGCAGCCGCGCAACTGTTGCGTTTCCAACACAATGACCGCAAATCACCTATTGGGTCGGAATAAGAGGAGGCCGCCGTGACCGCTTGCATCGTGGGCTGGGCCCACACCCCCTTCGGCCGTCTCGAGGGCGAGACGGTCGAAAGCCTGATCGTGCGGGTGGCGACGCAGGCGCTCGCCGATGCCGGGATCGCCGCCTGCGACGTCGACGAAATCGTGCTCGGCCATTTCAACGCTGGCTTCTCGGCCCAGGATTTTACCGCCGCGCTGGTCCTCCAGGCCTCGCCGGATCTGCGCTTCAAGCGCGCCAGCCGGGTCGAGAACGCCTGCGCCACCGGTTCGGCTGCCGTGCATCAGGGCCTCAAGGCGATCGCCGCCAAGGCTGCCCGCATCGTGCTCGTGGTCGGCGCCGAGCAGATGACGACGACGCCCACCGCCGAGATCGGGCGCAACCTGCTCAAGGCTTCTTATGTGCGCGAAGAAGCCGATATCGACGGCGGCTTCGCCGGTATCTTCGGCCAGATCGCCGCGCGCTATTTCCAGCGTTGGGGCGACCAATCCGACGCGCTTGCCCGCATCGCCGCCAAGAACCACAAGAACGGCGTGGGCAATCCCTATGCCCAGATTCGCAAGGACCTGGGCTACGAGTTCTGCCGCACCGAGAGCGAAAAGAATCCGCGCGTGGCGGGTCCGCTCAAGCGCACGGACTGCTCGCTCGTTTCCGACGGCGCCGCCGCCGTCGTCTTGGCCGACGTCGCAACGGCGCTCAAGCTCGGCAAGGCGGTTGCCTTCCGCGCGGCCGAGCACGTGCAGGACTTCTTGCCCATGTCGAAGCGCGACGTGCTCAAGCTCGAAGGCTGCGCCCAGGCCTGGACGCGCGCGCTGGCGAGCGCGGGCATCGCGCTCTCCAACCTCTCCTTCGTCGAGACCCACGACTGCTTCACCATCGCCGAACTGATCGAATACGAGGCGATGGGCCTGGTCCCGGAAGGGCAGGGTGCGCGCGCCGTGGCGGAGCGCCTCACCGAGAAAAACGGCCCCTTGCCGGTCAATCCCTCGGGCGGGCTCAAGGCCAAGGGCCATCCGATCGGCGCGACCGGCGTGTCCATGCACGCGCTCACGGCCATGCAGCTCATGGGGGCCGCCGGCGACATTCAAGTCAGGAATGCGAGCCTGGGCGGCATCTTCAATATGGGCGGCACGGCGGTTGCGAACTACGTGAGCATCCTCGAACGCATCAAGTAGCGATCCCGCTGCTTTGCGCCGCGCCGACCTATTGGTCGATTCGCGGCGCCGATTGGTCGGCGCCGTTGCACCACCCACGCCAGCGGGATAGCGGCGAGCACGATCAGCACCGGCTCCATCGGCAAGCGATATTTTGGCGTCGCCACCGGCCCGCTGAGCAGCAGGAAATAGGCGAGCACGCCGCCGGCGAAGACCGCCGCCCAGGGCGTCGTCCGCGCCAGCATGACGAAGCCGATGGCCTCAAGCGCGAGGAATGGCAGCATGGCGATGAGGCCGAGGACGAGCAGGAGCTGGTAGCGTCCCGGATCCTCGAACAGATAGGCCCGCGCCTTCTGCCACAGGCCAGCCCCGGGCGTGTTGTAGAAGCTGGGCTTCGGCAGCGCGCGCACCCGCGGGTCCGCGAGCAGCGCCGGTGCAGCGAGGTTCACCACTGCGCCCTCGAGCCAAGCCTTGGCGAGCGCCGACCGCGGCAAGCGCGCCATCTCCTGCCACGCCAGGCCGGAGGCGATGGCCGAGCGGCGGAACGGATTGGGCTCTGCGCCAGCCTCGCGGCGGTAGCGGGCGTCCATGCGATCGAAGGTCGTTTGATAAGGCGTGCCGTCGGCGCGCTCGGTCACCAGCGGGACGATCCACAAGGCCAAGTAGTCGCCGGTTTGCGAGGTCACGCTGAGGCTGTCGTACCGGATGGCGTTGCGCACCAGCACGGGGGCGATCGGCGCCGCGGCGGCGATGGCGAAGAGGAGCGCGGCCGCCAGCGCCGGGCCAACGCGCCATCGCCGCACCAATGCAATGACGAAGACGAGCGGCACGGCTGCCGCGAGCAGCATCGCGACGGAAGGCCGCGTGGCAAGGGCGAGCCCGCCGCCGAGGCCGGCCCACACGGCGAGCCCCATCGTCGGGCGAAGCAGGAAACGCGCGCCGGCGAGCAGCATCAGCGTGAAGAAGAAGACAAAGAGCGAATCGGTCAGGATCTGCGTGCTGAATACGACGAGCGTCACCGATAGGGCGGCGAGAACGCCGGCGATCAATCCGGTGAGCGGGGAGATCAGCGCGCCCAGCGCGGCGATGAGCGCGCAGGTCCCGCCATCGATCACGGCCTGAATGAGCGCAACCGCCCGGGGAACGTCGCCGAAGACGTGCTGGACGCCCGCGAGCAGCAGCGGATAAAGCGGCATGCGGTCGGTCAGCGACGACAGCGTGGGCCAAAAGGCGTCGGGCTTCGCCAACGCGGCGCCGAGCGCCCAGTAAGCGAACGCATCCTGCTCCGCGAAGAAGGCGTCGCGACCCGTCAGCAGCGCGAGGTTGATCAGGCGGACACAGAGCGCCAGGACGAAAGCCGTCGCGAGCGGATGATCGCCGGCGCGGCCCCACACTCCGCTCGATTTCGAAGACGCCACGGACCGCGCCCGCTAGGTTTCCACCGGCTGACTGCTCGCGTGCTCGTGCCGCTTCTTCGCCGTCTCACCCGCCATGAATTGGCTGCGGGCGAGCTCGGCGAAGTGGCCGCCGAGCCGCATGAGCTCGTCGAAGGTGCCGGTCTCGATGATACGGCCAGCCTGGAACACGAGGATGCGGTCGGCGTTGCGGACGGTGGCGAGCCGGTGCGCGATCACGAAGGTGGTACGGCCTTTCATCACCTCGGCGAGCGCGGCCTGGACCCTGGCTTCGGTGAGCGCGTCGAGCGCGCTCGTGGCCTCGTCGAGGATGAGGATCGGAGGATCCTTGAGCAGCGCCCGCGCGATCGACAGGCGCTGGCGCTCGCCGCCGGAGAACAATCGCCCGCGTTCGCCGGCGTTGGTGTCGAAGCCTTGCGGCAGGCGCTCGATGACGTCGAGAACCTGGGCGCGCTCGCACGCCGCGCGCAGTTCGTCGTCGCTCGCATCGGGCTTGCCGACGCGCAGGTTCTCCGCGATCGAACGGTTGAACAGCAGGACCTCCTGGAACACGACGCCGATGTTGTGCCGCAGGCCCGCGAGCTTGAGGGCGCGAATGTCCATGCCGTCGATCCTCACGGTGCCCGATTGCGGGTCGAAGGCGCGGTGAAGCAACGCGAGCGCGGTCGATTTGCCGGCGCCGGTCGCGCCGACGAGCGCGACCGTTTCGCCGGGCAGCGCGGTGAAGGTGAGATCGGCGACCGCGGAGCGCTTGCCGTCGTAGGAAAAGGAGACGTCCTTGAATTCCACCAGGCCGTGCATGCGGCCGGGATTCATGGCATCGGGTCGGTCGCGCACCGCCGGCTCGGTGTCGAGCACCTCGAAAAATTCCGCGATCCGCGGCGCGTCCATCACCATCTCGTTGGCAAAATGGACGGCCTGCTCGAGCCTGCTGATCAGCAGCGTGGCGAAGCTCATGAACATAACGATTTCGCCGACGGTGGTCAGATCATGGAGGTAGAACCAGACCCCGAGCACGAGAATCGACAACATGGTCAGCGTGGTCGACGTGCGCGTGATCACCGTCGTCACCGCCCACCAGGACAGCACCGGGATCTGGGCTCTGAGCACCTCTTCGCCCATCTTCCTCATTCCCGAAACTTCCATCTCGATGCGGGCGAAGCTCTGCACCAGGGCAATGTTGCCGAGCGTATCGGTGGTGCGCTCGGCCACGTCGGTATAGTAGCCCTCGACCTTGCTTTGCAGTCTTTCGCTCTTGCGGACGACGAGCGCGATCACCACGGAAAACACGGCGCACAGCAGGATCAGCATCAGCCCGTAGCGCCAATTGATGAACAGAGTCAGCGGCAGCAGCACGATGAGCGAAACGAAGCTGGCGAAGTGCTCGCGGAAGAACGAGAGCCACAGCCCCCACAGCGTATTGGTGCCGGTCATCATCACCTTCACCAGCCGTCCGGAATGGGCACCGGTGTAGTAGCTCAGCGGCAGCTGCAGCACGTGCTCGAAGAACATCGTGCGCACCACCTGGTATTGGCGGTGCGCCAGGCGGTCGGCGTGGAGCGCCACCAGCGTGCTGCAGACGATGATGAAGAGGCCGAAGCCGACCCAGGCGCCCACCAGCGTCATCAAGTCGCGCCAGGCCAGTTGCGAGATGCGCCCCTGGGCATTGGCGAGGGTGTCGACGATGCGGCCGAACAGGACCGGTTCCACGAACATCGCCGAGGCGAGCGCCAGATTGGCGACCGCGAGCGCCCAGCCCAAACGGGCCTCGCGCCCGAGCAGCTCGAGCACGCGGATGTACAGACGAATGAATTTCATGCGGCCGACATCGGCAAAGGCAGGACTCTACCTCTCCGGGAACTCTGCGTCCGGCTTACTCTAACGCAATGCCTCCTGCTCGCAACGCGCCCAGGCGCGGCCATGGCGGCTGCGATCGGTATCGCACGCCCTCGCGCGAGGAACTTTCGCAAGCCGATGAAACGCGCTTTGTGCGCAATGATTGTATCGCACCGTGCATGTCTACGATCGATTGATGACACAATATTTGCCGATTTCGAACGTGCTGACAACGTTTATTGCTGCGCTTGACTCAACCGCAATTGAGCACACATTCCCACCCAGTGCGACTATGAGGTCGGCCGCCGGCCCGAATGGGGTCGGCCTTGGCGCGCAACGCGGCGCCCGAACGCGCAAGAACGGCGAGGGGGCATGGTCAATATCCCGACTGAACTTCTGCGGACACTCGTGTTCGTCGTCGATCAGCGCAGCTTTACCAAAGCGGCGCAGTCGCTCGGCGTCACCCAACCGGCGGTCAGCGCGCAGATCAAGCGGCTGCAATTCCTGCTCGGCTACGAGCTCCTCGACAAGAGCGCCCCGGGGGTGAGCCTGACCCCGCGCGGGGAGATGGTCGTCGCTCACGCGCGGCGCATGCTGTCGGTCAACGATCAGATCGCGCAGCTCGGCGGCGGGCAGCCGACCGCGCAGACCGTGCGCGTCGCCATGCCCGGCGACTTCGCTGGCACCAGGATTCCCGCGACCTTGGCGCGGTTCCGCAAGCGCTGGCCGGGCATTCGGTTCGCGGCGAGCGCAACGAGCTTTGAAAACACGTTGCGCGGGTTGCGCCAAGGCGACATCGATCTTGCGGTTGCGATTGCAAGTTCGAAGCCCGCGATCGAAGCGCAGCACTTGTGGATCGACCAGGCGGTGTGGGTGCGCAGCGACGCGACCCAGCTCGACCCGGTCGGGCCGGTGCCGCTCGTGTCCTTCGGCGAAGATTGCGCCTGTCGCTACACGGCGGTGAACGCGCTTCATCGGATCGGGCGCGAGTGCGATTTCGTGTTCACCTCGCGCAGCATCGCGAGCCTGGAGGCCGCGGTGCTCGCCGGGCTCGGCATCATGGTGCTGCCGCGCAGCCGCGTGCAGCAGACGTCGCTCACGATCTGGGAGGACGCGCCGCTTCCCGAGCTACCCCAGCTCTATTGCGGGATTTATTTGCGCCAAGGCGGCAACCGGGCGGCGCTCGAGGAACTCGCCGACGACATCGCGGCGGTGTTGCGTCCGCAGCTGCAGGTGAGAACCGGCGGGGCTGCGAGCGATATCGCTCCCGCGTGGGCAAGCGGATCGGGGCAGTAACACACGTCGCAACGGCTCAATGCACCCTGCGCTCGTCGGGGGGCGGCAGGAACGAGGCGTCGAAAATGTCGGCCGCCTTGGGCTTGGCCTTGAAGGTGTAGACCAACCCGATCTGATCGATCGATTCCCCGAGCCGCGCGAAGTCGACGGCGCCGTAGCCGTCGGCCTTCACCTCGGGCGTGACGATGTTGTCGCGGATGGCCATGCGCAGCCGCTCGAGCTCGACCTCCTTTTTCAGGGTCTCGTCGCGCCGGACGACCGCATCGACGGCATCGACCGGTCGTCGGACGATGTCTTTCAGGCCCTTGAGAAAGGCGTGCAGAAACGCTCGCACCGCCTCCGGCTTGTCGGCCGCGAACTTGGGATTGATGATGATGGCGTTGCCGTAGAGCTTCAGCCCGTAATCCGCCATCGGCATCAGCACGATATCGTCGACCGGCACGCCGCGGTCCTTGAGATCGACATAGAGCCGGAACGAGTAGCCGAGCGCGGCGTCGATCTGGCCGGCGGCGAGCATGGGCGCGCGCACCGGTATGCCGATGGTTTCGATCGTCACCTTCGCCACATCGATGTTGTTGAGCTTGGCGAATAGCGGCCACTCGCCAAAGGTGATGCCGGCGGGTGGGGCGCCGAGTTTCTTGTTCTCGAGCTGCTTGGGCTCGGTGATGCCGCGGCTCCTGCGCGCCACGATCGCGAACGGCGGCTTGTTGTAGACCATGAAAACCGCTCGCACCGGTGGCGACGGATGCTGATCGCGATATTTGATGAGGGTATTGATATCGGCGAGGCCCATGTCATAGGCGCCCGATGCAACGCGGGTGATCGGCTCGAGCACGGTCGCCGCCTCGTCGAGCACCACGTCGAGGCCCTCGGTCCTGAAGTAGCCCTTGTCCTGGGGGAGGAAAAAAGTCGCAGCCAGTCCCTCGAGGCGTCCGTCGAGCGAGAACTTGATGCTGGTCTGGGCCGCGGCCGGCCATGCGGCCATCAATGCGATCGCCGCCGCGAAGACATGGGCGGGCCGAACGATCCGCCTGAGGTTGAGGAGGCCCATGGCTGCTCCCTCTACGTCGGCCCCCGCGCCACCCGCCGTGCACCGCGGCTGAGGCAGCCAGATAAAGAACATGAGCGTGCAAAGCGCAAGGCGAGATCGCGGTTCGAGCCCGCCCTTCACAAATTTCAAACACCGCCCCAGCCATTTTGTGCCCGCATGCGAGTTATTCTTCAGCCCGATGGCATGAACGGCTGTTAAGATTAACGCCGCAGGCCCGAGCCGGAGCCAGTCGAGTGCGGACCGGTCATGATCCCAGATACGACGATATCCTTGGCCGCGGATGCAGACACAGCGCCCCTCTTCAGCGCTCCCTATGCGCCGCCCGACGAGACGATCGCGCCCGGACTGCTCCGTGAGGCCGCCCGCGCCAGCGACGCCGAACGGCGAATCGACGCGTATGCACGGCGTCTCATCGAGGGGATCCGGGCCAGGGCCGGGGGGCTCGGCGGCATCGAGGATTTCCTGCACGCCTACTCGCTGTCCACCAAGGAGGGCCTCGCCCTCATGGTGTTGGCGGAGGCGCTGTTGCGCGTGCCCGATGCCGCGACCGCCGACCGGTTGATCGAAGACAAGCTCGCCACCGGCGAGTGGTCGTCGCACCACGTCAAATCGAGCGCGCTGCTCGTTTCGGCCTCGGCCTGGACGCTCGGCGTCACCGCCCGCATCATCCATCCCGGCGAGACCCCGGATACGATTCTCGAAAGTCTCATCAAACGCCTCGGCATTCCTGCCGTGCGCGCCGCCACGCGGCAGGCGATGCGGCTCCTGGGCTCGCATTTCGTGCTCGGACAGACGATCGAGGAAGCGCTCGAGCGTGCCCGCACGCAGCGGGCGCGGCGCTATTCCTTCGACATGCTGGGGGAGGGCGCGCGCACGGGAGCCGACGCCGAACGCTATTTCGCCGCCTATGCCCATGCCATCGACGCCATCGCCGCGAGCGCCGGCGATAGCGCGAACCGCCCCGGCATTTCGGTCAAGCTCTCCGCCCTGCATCCGCGGTTCGAGGCGGTATCGCGCCATCGTGTCCTGACCGAATTGGTGCCGCGGGCGCTCGAGCTTGTGCGCAAGGCGCGCGACCTCGACCTCAATTTCACCGTGGATGCCGAGGAGGCCGACCGGCTCGAGCTCACGCTCGACGTAATCGCGGCGGTGCTCGCCGACGCCTCGCTGCGCGGCTGGGATGGCTTCGGGCTGGCGGTGCAAGCCTATCAGAAGCGCGCGCCGGCGGTGATCGACTGGCTCGACGAAGCCGCCCGCAGGCTGCGCTGCCGTCTGACGGTGCGACTGGTCAAGGGCGCCTACTGGGATACGGAAATCAAGCGCGCCCAGGAGCGCGGTCTCGCCGACTATCCCGTGTTCACCCGCAAGGCCATGACCGACGTCTGCTATGCCGCCTGCACGCGCAAGCTGCTGGCGGCGCGGCCGCGGCTCTATCCGCAATTCGCCACCCACAACGCGCTTACGGTGGCGAGCGTGATCGAGGATGCCGGCGGCGTCGAAGGCTACGAGTTCCAGCGCCTGCACGGCATGGGCGAGGTGCTTTATCAGCTCTTGCTCGCGGACCACCCCGAAGCGGCTTGCCGGATCTACGCCCCGGTCGGCGGCCACCGCGATCTCCTGGCTTATCTCGTGCGGCGTCTCTTGGAAAACGGCGCGAACTCCTCCTTCGTGTCGGTTGCCGCCGACCCTGCGGTGCCGATCGCGTCGATCCTCGAGCGTCCGCAGGAGCGGATCGGCGACGTGCATCACGCGCGCAACCCGAAGATTCCCCTGCCGCGCGACCTTTATGGTCCGGACCGACGCAATTCCTCCGGCGTCGAATTCGGCGACCGGGCCGCGCTCGCTGCGCTGCTCGCCGAGATTCGCGCGGGCGAGCTGTCGGCCGAAGCGTGGCCGCTCATCGACGGCACGCGGCGTCCCGGCAGCGAGCGGCGGGTGCTTTCGCCCATCGACGCCAAGGCGATCGGCCGCGTCGGCGAAGGCAACGATGCGCTTGCGGCGGCGGCCGTGGCAGCGGCGCAAGCGGGCTTTTTGCCATGGGCCGCGGCGGCGCTCGACATGCGAGCCGGCGTCCTCGAACGCGCCGGCGATCTCCTGGAAGCGCGGCGCGGCCGGCTGATCGCGCTGTTGCAGGCAGAGGGCGGCAAGACGCTGGACGACGCGATGGCGGAAGTGCGCGAAGCGGTCGATTTCTGCCGCTATTATGCGCTCGAGGCGCGCCGCACGCTCGCGCCGCTTGCCTTGCCGGGCCCCACCGGCGAAGCAAACGAGCTTCGCTATCGCGGCCGCGGCGTGTTCGCCTGCATCAGCCCATGGAATTTTCCGCTCTCGATCTTTCTCGGTCAGGTCAGCGCCGCGCTCGTTGCCGGCAATACGGTGGTGGCGAAACCCGCCGAGCAGACGCCGCTGATCGCCGCCGAGGTGGTGCGCGCCTTGCATCAAGCGGGCGTTCCGGCGAGCGCGCTTCATCTGCTGCCGGGCGATGGCAAGGTCGGGGCGGCGCTCGTCGCTGACCGGCTCGTCGCCGGCGTCGCCTTCACCGGCTCGACCGAAGTCGCGCGCGCGATCAATCGCGCGCTGGCGGCGAAGGAAGCACCCATCGTGCCGCTGATCGCAGAGACCGGCGGCATCAATCCGATGATCGTCGATGCCACCGCGCTGCCGGAGCAAGTCACCGACGACGTGGTGACGTCGGCGTTCCGTTCCGCTGGCCAGCGCTGCTCGGCGCTGCGCCTGCTCTGCGTGCAGGAGGACGTGGCCGAGCCGATCGTCGAGATGATCGCGGGTGCCGCGCGTGAGCTCAAGCTGGGCGACCCGCGCGAGCCTTCGACCCATGTTGGGCCCGTGATCGATGCCGAGGCCAAGGACAAGCTCGACCGCTGGATCGCCGACCACGAGCGGAAGAACCGCGTGCGCTTCCGCTGGGATTGGTTCAACTCGTTGCCGGCGAGAGGGACCTACGTGCCGCCGGCGATCATCATGCTCGAGCGCGCGGCGGATTTGCGCGAGGAGGTGTTCGGACCGATCCTGCACGTCGTGCGCTGGCGCAGCCGGGAGCTCGACGCGCTGCTCGACGAGATTGCCGCCAACGGCTACGGCCTCACGCTCGGCGTCCATTCCCGCATTGATGCCACCGTCGACCACGTCGTTGCGCGGCTCGCCCACGGCAACGTCTACGTCAATCGCAGCATGATCGGCGCGGTCGTCGGCACGCAGCCGTTCGGCGGTGTCGGGCTCTCCGGCACCGGGCCGAAGGCGGGCGGCCCGAATTACCTCAGACGCTTTGCCACCGAGCAGGTGGCGACTATCAACACCGCTGCGGCAGGCGGCAATGCCTCACTGCTCGCCGGCGAAGAGTCGGCTGTCGAGCAGAGCTAAGGTCGTTGTTGCGCTGCACGCGCAGCGCGGGATGTCCGCGGCCCTCTGTCAGATGCTCGGCACGGCTGCCTTGCTTTACCCATATTCGTTAACACATTCAGGTCCGAATTGGCGTTATTGTGCTCGCTATGAGTGATTCGCTCGATCGTCTTCACCAGGCCGTTCTCGCCGCCCAAGCCGCCGATCCGGCGTCCTCGCGGACGGCGCGGCTGTTGCGCGCAGGCCGCAGCAAGATGGCCAAGAAGCTGGCGGAGGAGGCGGTCGAAGTCGCGATCGATACCATGCACGGCGATTGCGATGCTATGGTGCGCGAAAGCGCCGACCTTCTCTACAATCTCGTCGTGCTGTGGGTCGCCTCCGGCATCCATCCCAAGGACGTGTGGATGGAGATGGAGCGCCGCGAACAGCTGTTGGGAATTGCCGAGAAACTTCCCAAGGAGCGCCCTGACGCTCCGCTGCGGGAGCGCCCCGACGCTCCTCCGCGACGCAAGGTGATCGCGCTCGACCGCAGCCGGGTGCGCAAGCGGCGCTGAAGCGCCGCGGACCGCACGGCGCACGAGCGAGCCGGCGCACGCTTTCAATCAAACCCGCGACGTCTGTCGCCGAAGCTCGGCGGATGGACAATCACTGCGCGCGCCGCTAAGCAAGCCCGCCATGCTTCGCCGCCTCTACGATTGGTGCATCGCCGCCGCCGACAAGCCGCACGCGACCTGGCTGATGGGCATCATTTCGTTCGTGGAAAGCTCGTTCTTTCCGATCCCGCCCGACACGATGCTGATTCCGATGGCGCTCGCGCGGCCGGACCGGGCCTGGTTCTACGCGACCGTGTGCACCGTGACGTCGGTCGCCGGCGGCGTGCTCGGCTATTTCATCGGCGCCGTGCTCTACGATTCGATCGGGCTGTGGTTGATCCAGCTCTACGGCTACGGCGACAAGGTCGACGCGTTCCGTGCGGCTTACGTGCAATGGGGCGGCTGGATCATCCTGCTCAAGGGGCTCACCCCGATCCCCTACAAGATCGTGACCATTGCATCGGGCTTCGCCGGCTACAATCTGTTCCTGTTCGTGCTGCTGTCGATCGTCGCGCGCGGCATGCGATTTTATGTCGAGGCGTTCCTGCTCAACCGCTACGGCCCGCAGGCGCGCGCGATCATCGAAGAACGGCTGGGCTTCTGGGCAACGGTGGCTGCGGTGGTGCTGGTCGCCGGCATCATTGCCGCCCTCTATCTGTTCTGAAGTTCCGCCGCTCCTCATTTTCGCCACGTGTCCCGCCCAGCCTGCGCGCGGCTGTGACGTCGACGGGATCGAGATGACCAGCCACCCGGAAACACCTGATGCTCGCTCTTTCGCGTCCATCGCACGCGCGGTGCTCGCCGCGGGCGCGCTTTGCCTGGCCGCGTCCGCGCCCGCGCAAGAGGCCCGGCCCCCGGGTGAGATCCCAAGCCAACAGCCGGGCGCGCCTGCCGCCACTCCGCCGGCGGCCCCGGCGCCGGATTCCGTTTTCCGGCCGGGCTTCGTCGATACGATCGGCCATTGGCTCAACGAGGGCACGACCCGGTTCAAGTCGGATTTGCAGGGCGCGCAGGCGACGTTCGATCAACTCGGCAAGGAGACCCGCGACGCCGCCAAGGATGCGACCGACGCGGTGGTGGGATTGCCGAACGCGCGCATGGTGACCGTGCGCGAGCGCTGCGCGGTGGCGCAGAACGGCGCCCCCGATTGCCAGGCGGCGGCCGCTGCCGCCTGCCGCGGCAAGGGATTCCAGACCGGCAAAAGCCTCGACACCCAGTCGGAGCATAAATGCCCGGCGCAGGTCCTGCTCAAGGGCCGCGCGCCCAACGATGCGGAATGTCCGACCGAGATTTTCGTGACGCGCGCGGTGTGCCAATAAACCCACCCGCGCGTCAGCGACGAACCCAGCAATGGAATGCGGTCTGCGTCTCTCCCAGGGGACCAGCGCATCGACGCCGCCGCGCCATGGTTGCGCTGGACAGCGCGCGGCTCGTCTGCAGTAATGACTGCATGGGTTTGAGTGCTCGGAGCATTCTGTGAATCTCCACGCCATGCTGCTCGAACGGCAGGCCGCGGGCCGTCCGGTCACCGTCGGCCTCATCGGGGCGGGCAAGTTCGGCACCATGTTTCTCGCCCAGGCGCGCTGCACGGACGGGATGCATCTCGTTGCCGTGGCCGATCTCGACGTCTCCCGCGCGCGCCGCCAGCTTCGCACCGCCGGGTGGACCGATGAGGCGATTTCCGCGCCCTCGCTGGAGAACGCGCTCGCGCGCGGCAGCACGTATGTGACGGAGGACGCGGAAGCGCTGATCGCTTGCCCCGAGATCGAAGTGATCGTCGAGGCGACCGGCGTGCCGGCCGCCGGCATCCACCACGCCTTGAGCGCGATCGCCCATGGCAAGCACATCGTGATGGTCAACGTCGAGGCGGATGCCCTCGCCGGTCCCCTGCTCGCGCGCAAGGCGAAGGCTGCCGGCGTGGTCTACAGCCTCGCTTGGGGCGACCAACCCGCGCTCATTTGCGAGCACGTCGACTGGGCGCGCGCCTGCGGCTTCAAGGTGGTCGCCGCCGGCAAGGGCACGCGCTACGAGCCGCACTATCACCGCTCCACGCCCGACACCGTCTGGGACATTCTCGACAAATATCTGTCGATCACCGACCGCAATTCGATCAATCCGAAAATGTTCAACAGCTTCGTCGACGGCACCAAATCGGCCATCGAAATGACCGCGGTTTGCAACGCCACCGGGCTCCTCCCGCAGAGCCAAGGATTGGGTTTTCCGCCAGCGACGCGCTTCGAGCTTGCCGACGTGTGCAGGCCGAAGGCGGACGGCGGCACGCTGGAGAAGGCCGGCGTCACCGAAGTGACCTCGTCGGTTTACCGCGACGGGCGCGACGTGCCGCATCATCTCGCGCTCGGGACTTACGTGGTGTTCGAGGGCGACAGCGACTACGCGCGGCGCTGTTTCAAGGAATACGCGATGCTGCCGGACAAGAGCGGGCGCTACGCCGCGCTCTACCGTCCGATTCACATGATCGGGCTCGAGCTCGGCGTGTCGGTCGCCAGCGTCGCGCTGCGCAAGGAGCCGACCGGCGCGCCGACCGGCTTTCGCTCCGACGTCGCCGCAACCGCCAAACGCGCCCTCAAGAAAGGCGAGGTGCTTGACGGCGAGGGTGGGTTTTGCGTCTGGGGCAAGCAGGTTCCGGCCCGGCGCTCACTCGACGACGGCTTGCTGCCGCTCGGGCTCGCCCACGGGGTCAGGCTCAAGCGCGACGTCGCGGAGGGCCAATGCTTGCGCTGGGACGACGTCGCCTACGACGAAAACGATCTTGCCGTGAAGGTGCGCGGCGAGATGGAGGCGGCGTTCGCCCTGCCGAATGTTGCGGCCGGCGCGCCGCCCGGCTGACCCGCCCGTGGCCTGATCGCAGCCGCTGCCCGCGCGGCCGTCTCGGCCCCGCCGCATGGCCGCAACGCCCGCCGTTGACTGCAACGAATTTTGTTGCAAGCATTTCGCAGCCCGCGCTGCTCCCGGCGCGCGCGCCGGGACATTTAGGCCGCAAAAACGACGCGTGTTATGGCGATCGCCAAAGCCGAGCCCAAGGCCTCTCCCGACGCCGTCGGCGGCAGCGACGTCATCGAGGAGCTGCGCCGGCGCTATGACCGGCTCACGCACTCGCAAAAGCGTATCGCCGAGTACATCATCGCGCACTCGCACGCGGTGGCGTTCTCCACCGTCGATCAGATGGCCGCGCGGCTCAACGTCAATCCCTCGACCATCGTGCGCTTCACCTATCGTCTTGGGCTCGACGGCTTCCCGGATCTGCAGGAGCGAATGCGGGAAATCCTTCGCGGCCAGCTCGCCCGCACCAGCGATCCGATCAATGAACGCCAGGTCGGCAGCCACTTGGACGGCACGAGTTTCGGCGCGTCGCTCAGCCGCGACTGGCAAAACCTGCATCACACGATCGCGGGTCTCGACACCGCCGCCGTCGCTCGCGCGGTGAATATCCTGGCGCGCGCGCGCCGCGTCTACGTGGTGGCCGGATTCTCGACCTTCCCGGTCGCGCATTACTTCGCGATCATCCTCGATCGGCTGCGCAGCGAGATTTCGCTGCTCGCCTCCAACGATGTGTTCGCCACGCCGCGGCTCGTCGAAATGAAGGCCGAGGATTGCTTGGTGGCGTTCACCTTTCCGCGTTATGCGGCCGCGACGCATCGCATCGCCATGTGGGCGAAGGAGAACAAAGCCAAGGTCGTTGCCGTGACGGACTCTCCGATCTCGGCGGTTGGTCAGATCGCCGACGTGGTTCTGCTCGCGGCCTCGGCCGGAGTCGGACTGCAGAATTCGCTGGTCGCGCCGTTGGCCCTCGCCAATGCGCTGCTCAACGGCGTGGCCGCGGCCAAGGGCACAAGTGCGCTGGAGCGTTACGGCCGCCACGATCATTTGATGAAACGATGGGACGCGTTCCTGCTCAAATTGGGCGAGCGGTGAGCGGGCGCGGAAGCGCTTTTCTCTGACACACGGAATGGGAGAGAGGGCGCGCATCGCGCGCGGCGATGCCATGGCGCCTCCATCGCTTCGGGCGCTTATGCCGTTGCCGTCGGCGACACCCCCTCGTCGAGACGAAGGCGCCATTGCTCGAGCAGCGCACGCGCGTGCGTCGACGAGGGGGTAGCGAGGAATTCGGCCACGTCGTCGGGCGTGTCGATATCGAGCGCGATGCGCGGCAGGCGCACCACCGTCGGCTCGATGGCGCAGCGCTTGGCCGCGGAGAGATGCGGGACGAAGCTGTCGGCGCCGAAGCGCAGCGGCACGGCGCCGGCCGGGGAGCAGAGAATGGCGTTGGAGCCGCGCTCATCCCGCGCCGGCACGATGGTGAAGGCGCGCGCGCCGCGGGTGCTGTTGCGGTGAACGTGGATGAGTTCTCGGATGTCGTCGCCTTCGACCAGCGGAATGTCGGCTGGGACCGTGAGCATGCCCTCCCTCGCGAGCTCTCGCGCCGCGGCCGCGACCGCGCCGGTATGCCCTTCGCGCGCGCCGGCGCTTGACACGTGCGCGCCGTAGCGCGCCGCCATGGCCGCGGCCGCGGGATCGACCGTCACCACGACAATGCCGGCGAGCTCGCGAACGCCGGCCAGCGTGGCCAGCACGTCCTCGCACATGGCGAGCGCCAATTGCTGCCGCCGCGTGCCGTTGAGCACGCCGGCGAGACGCCGCTTGGCGTCGCTCGTGTCCTTGACCGGGACCACGGCGTAGATGTTTCGGCGAGTATTCATGCGGTGGTCTTTGCCGCTGCGTCGGCGCTAGCGAGCACGCGACGCGCCAGCTCCTCGCGATCCGCAAGCGTCGCCATCAGGATATGCGCCAGCGTGACCGGAATGCCAAGCGCAACCACCTCGGCGGCATCGGCGCGATCGACCACATAGGCATCGAGCAGATCTTGGTAGCGCCGCGCCACCGCCATGGCGCTCACCTCGACGCCGAGCTCGGACATCATCTTGGCGGTCGGCCCTTTGACCGCGCGCCCGGCGATGATGGGTGACACCGCCACCACCGGAGCGGCGGCTCCGGCGATCGCCGCGCGCAGGCCGGGAACCGCGAGGATCGGCTCGATGCTCAGGAACGGATTGGACGGGCAGATCACGACCGCGCGCAGGCGGGGATCGCGCAGCGCCGCGAGCACGTCGGGATGCGCGCGCGCCGTCGCGGCGCCGTCATAGGCGAGCGCCAGGACCGCCGGCGCGCAGCGCCGCCGCACGAAATAATCCTGGAAGTCGAGCCAGCCCATATCGGTGCGCAGGCGCGTGCGCACGGTATCGTCGGTCATCGGCACGAGGCGCGTCGCAATTTTGAGCCGCCGGCAGAAATCGGCGGTGATGGCGGACAAGGCTTCGCCCGCCGCGCGCCGACGCGTTCGCTCCACATGGGTGGCCAGGTCGCCGTCGCCGAGCGCAAACCAGGTTTCGCCGCCGAGCGCCGCGAGCGCGGCCATGAAGGTCCAGGTCTCGTCGCGCCGGCCCCAGCCGCGTCGCGGGTCGTCGAGGCCGGCGAGCGTGTACATGACGGTGTCGAGATCGGGCGAGATGTCGAGGCCGAGATGCCCGAAGTCGTCGCCGGTATTGGCGACCACCATGAGATCGGCGCCCGGCACGACGCGGCTCAGCCCCAGCACGAGCTTGGCGCCGCCGATGCCGCCGCACAGCGCGACGACGAGAGTCTTGGACGGCCGGCCGGCGGCGCTCACCGGAACAGGTCCTCTTCGGCCGAGCGGATCAGCGCGGCGGCGGGCGAGGGCGGTCCCGACCAGTTGAGGCCGCGCACCAGCACCATCGGGCGCGCCTCGTCCGCTTGCCCCATGATGAGCGACGCGGCGCTGGCGATCTCGTCGGCGAATCCGGTTTGGGTGACGCGCAACGCCTGCCCGAACAGATCGGGGCGACCGCGCATGTCCATCAGCGCCGGCAGTCCGGCGACGCCGAGCGCGACGCCGACGGTGCCGCGCCGCCACGCGCGCCCCCAGCTGTCGGTGACGATGACGCCCGGCCGGGTGCGAAAGTGCGCGGCGAGCCGCGCACGCAATCCCGCGGCGGAGGCATCCGGATCGCTCGGCAACAGCAGCACGGGCTCGGCGGCGACGTCCGGGTCGATATTGGATCGATCGACGCCGGCATTCGCCATGATGAAGCCGAGCCGGTGCTCGACGATCAGCACGCCCGGCCGCTGCCGCACCACGCGCCGTGATTCCGCGAGAATGACTTCGACCAGACGCGGGTCCTTGCTCACCTCGGCGGCGAGACGGACGGCGCGCGGCGAGGGTTGAATCTTTGCGAGATCGACGTAGCGCCCTTCCGCCTTGGACACGATTTTCTGCGCCACCACGAAAACATCGCCGTCCGTCGGCGCAAGGGCGTTGCGCTCGCAAGCGGCGATCAGCAGGCCGGCAAGGTCGTCGCCCGGCCGAACCATGGGAATATCGAGAATTGGCGTCAGCGTGACCGCCATCGCTGCCGGACCCCGCCTCAGCGCAACGTCATGACTGTGGCAACGAGCCCGTATGGCCCGCCGCCTGCGCTGCGATCTCGGGGCGCATCCTAGCCGGGATTTCCATCATGACGAGGCGCGATTGGCCGGCGCCGCCATGGCGTCAGGGCGCGCGAGCAGCATCGGCACCAGGCGCCAGAGGAGACGATGTGACCGGCTTGCGGGCCAGGACGACGTTGTAGGCATTGCCGAATACGAAGACCTTCGACGTGCGCCAGATGATCCATTCCAGCTCCACCATGGTTCGCATCCGCAGCCGAAACTTCCACAACAGCAGGTGTTGAATGAAATTCCAGGTGATGCCCCAGGCCCAGAACGGCAGCCGCCGGTAGCGGATCGGACTAAAGCCGAGCCGGCGCAGCTTGAACACGAGAAGATTGGCGCCGAGAAAATTGTAGCGCCAATTCTCGAAGAACGCCGTGACGTTGCGGTAGTCCTGCTCGCGACGACAATGATCGAGCGATCCCGGCGAACGGATCAACAGGCGTCCGCCGGGCTTGAGCGACTGCCAGCAGCGTGCCAACCAAGCCTCCAGGTCCTTCGTGTAGCCGATCGATTCGAGCGCGTAGATCGCATCGAAACTTTCGCCCGGGAGATCGAGGCCGTCGAAATCGGCAACGATGACGCGTACGCGACCGTTGAACTTCTCGAACTTGCGTCGGCAAATCTCTCCTTGCACGGAGGAATTGGTTACGCACACGATTTCGACGCCGCAGCGACTGGCAAGGTAGTCGGCCGCCGCCCCCGATCCGCATCCCAGATCCAAAAGGCGCATGCCATCCGCCGGCTTGAGCAGGATACATTCGGCGTCGTAAGGCCGCGTGAAGGCCGCGCGTGGAAAAACGCACGTGCTGTAATTGTCAGCCTCGCTGCGATAGCGACCGAACACGTCGTCGTAGGTGCGATTCTCGTCGTCGTGCTTGAGAAAGTCGGCGGCCTTCGGCGTCCACTCGACAAGTTGCCGCTGTTCGAATTCATTCAACGCATGACCGATATTGCCGGCGTCCCGCGGATGAGTGACGAGCAGAAACAGCATGTAGTGAAACAAGTTATAGGCCGCGAACAACCCGACGATGATCGCCGCCAATATCAAGACGATATCCACGCATTGCTCCTTTGGAGGCCGGGCCTTGCAGGCCGTGCACGTCCTCGCGGCGACACCGGAGACGCGCGCAGCGTTGCTCGATCTCGCGACAATTTTCGCTGTGCCGCCCTCGACTTCATACATCCTGTGGATTGAAAATACGACTGTTCTTCGGCGATTCCGACGGGCGAGGGGCTGATCCGTCCGGGGCAAACCAACTATGATGGCGCATGCGCCCGATACCGCTGGGAGCGAGGGGAACTTTCACGCTGCGCGTGACGCCCGCACATCTCGCCAACCAGTTCAAGGATGCGATGCTGCCGCCCGTGTTCGCCACGCCGATGATGATCCTGGCCATGGAAAACGCCGCGCTCAACGCCATCCGCGGCTATCTCGATCCGGGCGAGAGCGCGGTCGGCACCGCTGTTGACGTCCGCCATTTGGCGGCGACGCCGGTCGGGCACGAAGTGACGGCCGAGGCCGAGGTGACCCGCGTTGACGGCCGCCGCGTCGCGTTCAAGGTCAGCGCGCGCGACGAGGTGGAGGAGATCGGCCGCGGCACCCATGAGCGCGCGGTGGTCGACATGCGCCGCCTCGATGAACGGCTGTCCACCAAACGCAAATCCAATATCAGCGGCGGTTGATCTCAACTGGTCATGCCCGGGCTTGACCCGGGCATCCATCGAAAGAAGCATTTCATCGAAGATGATGGATTGCCGGGTCACAAGCGCGTTTACGCGCGTCTTCGATGCGCTATGCCCGGCAATGACGGCACATGGATCGGCGTTTCAGATACCTTCCGCGGGTTCTGCAGCCTCGCGACGAGATCACTTCCCGCGCGGCACGTTCAGGCTGGCATCGTAGAACTTCAACGCGGCGTCGCCGATCGACGCGTGGATCTTGCCGCGGTCGACGCCGGGAGCGTCGATGCAGGCCTGCGGAAATTCATTCCGCCCGTCCTCGTTGCACTCGTTGATGAAAATGTCGTGGTCGACGCGGCCCGGGATGACGTAAAGCTCGGCATACGGGATATGTCGCGCGGCGAACTCGGCGTTCTCCTTGGGCGGCGCCTGGGTATCGCCGGCGCCGACCGTGATGTAGGTCGGCACGGCGAGCTGCCGCAGCCCGGCCTCATCCATGCCGAAGGCCTGCACGATTTCGGGCGCCATTGCGAACACGGCCTTGACCCGTTTGTCGTGCACGTCGAGCGCTGGGGCCGCGTCGAGCGGCAGCTCGTTGCGCAGATATTGCGGCACCATCTGATTGTTGCGCCAGCCGCGTTGGAAGGCGAGGTACTTTTCGGGATTGATGCTCGCGCCGCCGACCCAGAGCGCGGTGAAGCCGCCTTGCGAATGGCCGGCGACGCCGATCCGGTCCGCGTCGATCGCCTTGCCCCAGAACGGGTCGTTCAGCAGGAACCTGATGCTGAGGCCGACGTCGCGCGGGCGTTGCCAGAGCTTGTTCGCGAGGTAGGCAATCGTGGAGTCGTAGGTGTTGGCGCGATAGTGGTTGAGCGCGGCCACGATGTAGCCGCGCGCCGCCAGAAACTCGGCGAACCAAGCGTAATAGAGGCCGTTGCTGCCGCGCCCGTGGGAGAACATGACGAGCGGATGCTTCGAGCCGCCGAATGCCGGCTCGGCATCCTTGTAAAGGTTGAGCTTGGTGAAGAACGGCATGACAAACGCAGGGGTGGGCCGCTCGCGGATCGCGGCGGGATAGAACACGTTCAGCGTCAGATGGCGGCCGCCCTCGTGCGGGTCGATGTATTCGAGCTCCCGGATGCCGACGGGAAAGGTGGCGCCGTCGTGCGTGCCTTGCGCGAGCGTCGCAGCCGGCCACGCCGTCAGCAGTGCGCAGGCAAGCGGGGCGCGGCAGCGATGTTCCATGGCGTACGAATGCACGTCTTGCTTGCTTGAGGCAACCACGATTGTATTGAAACTCCGCTCATTCCCGCGCATAGCGCGTCGTTAAGGGCGTTGACGCCCGTCTTCGACGGGCTATGGACGCGCGTAAACGCGCTTTTGCTGTCGCGCGGGGCCCCTAGGGGGGACGAGCGGACCTTTACAAGCCCGCCGCTGCCGCGGAGGTCCGCGGTATTGATTTGTGATCCCGCGTCCTAGTATGTGCAATTGCAATGAACGCCATTCGCTCCATCGTGCATCCCACCGACTTTTCCGATTTGAGCGCCGCGGCGTTTGCCCATGCGTTGCGGATCGCCTTGGCGGCCAGGAGCAAATTGCACCTGCTGCACGTGTCGCAATACGACGCCGCCGAGGCCTTGGCGTTTCCGCAGGCGCGGCGGCTGCTCGCGCAATGGGGGCTCTCCGACGAGAACGACCCACCGTGGATGATCGCGAGCAAGCTCGGAATTGAAGTCAACAACATTAGCATCAAATTGCAGGAACCGACCCAGGCCATCGTCGACTTTCTGAGCGAGCATGGCATCGACCTCGTCGTGCTCGCGACCCACGGACGCGATGGGGTTTCGCACTGGCTGCAGGGGTCGGTGGCGGAAGGTGTATTCCGCCGTTCCGCCATCCCGACGCTGTTCATCGCGCCGGGTGCGCGCGGTTTCGTCGATCAAGTCAGCGGCGACATCAAGCTTAAGCGCGTGCTGGTGCCGATCGATGTCTCGCCCCCGCCCGGCCGCGTCATCGAAGCCGTTCAGCGCTTCGCTCGACTGCTGACCGGCGCGAATATCGCGGTCGATCTCCTTCACGTCGGCGAGGCGGCGCCGCCGCTCCGTACCGTGTCGTCGGCCGCCCTGCCGCGGGTCATCGTTCGATCCGGCAACGTCGTGAAATCGATTGTGGACGCCGCCATCGAATTCGACGTCGACTTCATCGGCATGCCGACGGCGGGGCATCACGGCGTTCTCGACGCGCTGCGCGGCAGCACCACCGAGCGCGTGATCCGCCATGCGCCGTGTCCGGTCTTCGCCCTCTCCGCCGCGTCCCCGCGCTCGGGATGATGGAAGCGGCAACGCGTCGCTCGACATCCGCCCTTGGCGTGCTGCCTCCATCGAGTAATATGCCCCATCACCGCCCGCCGGTTCGGGCAGCATCAAGCCCGTCGGCAGGGAATAGAACGGCTGAAGACAAAGCCGCGCGGCTGCGGCGCGTCTCGATTGTAAGGGACGCACGCCGGCTGATCCGCAAGCAAGGGGGGAATGCCCATGACCGACGCCGTCGCCCTGCCGCAACCGTGGTATCGCGGCCTCACCCGCCACCAGTGGAACATCCTGCTCGCCGCCAATCTCGGCTGGCTGTTCGACGGGTTCGAATTGTATGCGCTGTTCTTGACGGTCGGTCCGGCCATGCGCTCCTTGCTCGAGCCGTCGCAGTATCCGCAGATCCCCGCCTATATCGGCACGGTCGTCGCCATCACGCTGCTCGGCTGGGGAATCGGCGGCATCGTCGGCGGCGTGCTCGCCGACTACATCGGCCGCAAGCGCACGATGATTCTGGCGATTTTAGCCTACTCGATCACCACCGGGCTCACCGCGATCTCGTTCGATTGGCTATCGTTCGCGATTCTGCGCTTCCTCGTCGGCATTTCCATCGGCTCGGAATGGGCGACCGGTTCGTCGATGATGGCGGAGCTGTGGCCCGATCATGCCCGCGGCCGCGGCGCCGGCCTCATGCAATGCGGCATCGGCATCGGCAACTTCCTCGCGTCCTTTGTGTGGCTCTATGTCGGCGCGCTCGGTCCCGACTCCTGGCGGTATTTGTTTCTCATCGGCATCCTGCCGGCGGTGTTGACATTGTGGATTCGCACCTCGATCCCGGAATCGGGCAAGTGGGAAGAGATCAACGAGCGGCGCAAAGCGGCGCGCGCGCGCCAACGCAGCGGCACCGAGCTGGCGGCGGATGAGCATGCCCTTACGCGCTTCACCGCCGCGGATCTGTTCGTCAACGCGGAGATCCGTCGGCGCACCGTCATCGCGCTGTTGCTGTCGCTCACGACCACGCTGGCCTGGTGGGCCATCTCGTCGTGGCTGCCGCCCTACGCCGCCGCGCTCGCGACTAAGGCCAACCTGCCGGCGCAGCAATGGGCCGCCTATGCCGGGATGGCCTACAATTTCGGCGGCGTCCTCGGCTACATCTGCCTGGGCTTCCTCGCCGACTGGATCGGACGCCGGCCGACCGCCATGCTCTACTTCGCCATGGCGTTCGTCATGACGCCGGTCTTGTACCTATGGACGCAGGATCTCAATGTCTTATTGCTTGCCGCCGCCATCAACGCGTTCTTCACGTTGGGGCAGTATTCGTGGATGCCGGTGTGGCTGCCCGAGCTGTTTCCGACGCGCTCGCGCGGCACCGGCATCGCGTTCGTCTTCAATGCGCCGCGCTTCATTGCATTTCTCGGCCCGCTGTTCGCCGGCACGCTGATCGTGCAATTCGGCGGCTACGGCAAGGCCGCGATGATCTTCGCCTGCATCTACGTTCTCGGATTCGTGGCGGCGCCCTTCCTGGCGGAAACGAAGGGAAAGCCGCTGCCGGAAGACGTGTGAAAGTTGACCTGAACCGCGAGGACGAGTTCCATCAGCGCACTCATCGCGAGTGCCGGTGCTGGCGCTATTTGCTCGCCTGTTGCAGGTAGGCTTTCGCCTGTGCGATTTCAGACCTGGCCCCGCCGTCCGCGAGTTCGATGAGCTTGGTGTAGTAGCTGCGCGCCGCGGCCGTGTTCCCGGCCGCTGCTGCCGCAGCCGCCGCGCCGGCATAGCTGCGCAGCCGGTTCTTCGCGCCGCGCAGCGATGCCTCGAAGGCCGCGAACGCCTCGCCCGGCCGCCCCAGCTCCAACAGCAGCAGTCCGAGCGCCTCGTGCGCGGTCATGCCGATCGGGCCGGGACTGAGCGTGTCGTGGGTTTCGGAGGTCTCTTCCATGTCGGCCGCTTCCTGCATCGCCGCCACGGCCTCGGCGTTGCGGCCGCGCGCGCTCGACGAAGGCGCTCGCCACCTTGTGCTGGATTGCGACTTGCCGCGCCCAGTAGAGATTCTTTGCCTCCGCAAGCGCTTTCTGCAACGTCGCGAGCCGCTCGAGATCGGCGCTCGCCTGCTCCGGCCGGCCCCTGCGCGCAAGTCCAACCGCGCGCGCGAAATGCGGCACCGATTCCGCGTAAGGGTAGCGGCTCGGCCGCACCGGCAGCTCCGCCGCCGTCGCCCAGTCGAGGCGTTCCAGCGCCCAGCGCGCTTCCATCGCCGCCACGCCGAACGGACGTGAACGCAGGCCGGTCTCGTGCTTCTTCGCAACGAGGTCGTTCTCGATCTTGAGCGCGAGATCGAGCGTTTCCTTGGCCTTGGCATCTTGCGCCAGCTGCAGATGGGCATAGACGAGATAATCGAGCGCGTGGAGGCGATCCTCCGGCGTGCCCCGGTCAGCCTCCGCGGTTTCCGCCGCGTCGTTCGCCGTGATCACATCCTTCCAGCGGCCGAGCAGCACGTAGGTATGCGACGGCATGTGGATCGCATGCGGCACGACGGTGACGCAGATCGCGTAGTTCTGCGCCGCGGCGAGCGCGCGGTCGACCAGCGCCGGGTAGTCATAAGCGTGAATGATGTAATGGCTCGGGCCGGGGTGCTGCGGCTTCTCCGCGAACACCTGCTCCAGAATCTCGCCGGCCTTGAGCTGATTCTTGTAGGTCTTGTCGAGACCGTTGGCGGTGGCGAGCAGCGACAGCGCGTAGAAGATCCGTGCTTCACGGTCATCGGCGTAGCGTTGCGCGACCGCTTCCATCTTGCGCATATAGGCCGCGGCGCGCGTGCGATGATCGAGCTTGTCATGGTCCGTGTAGAACGCCGCGAGCGCGTCGAGATAATCGCGTTCGCGAGGGGTCTTCGCGCCCAATGCCAGCGCCTGCGTGACGGCGTCGCTTCCCTTCTTCAGGTTGGCCGGCGTCGGCGGCGCCCAAATCTGGTTCCAGACGCTCATGGCGATACCCCAATACGCCATGGCGCAATCGGGTTTGGCCTCGGCGATCGCGGTAAATTCCTTCAATGCCTGCCCGTACCAGAACGAGTGCAGGGCCGCGAGCGCCGCATCGAAGCGCGGTTGAATATCGGCGCCGCACGAGACGGGAAAGCTGACGTCGCGGCCGCGGCCCTCCATCAGAGCGTGGGCGTCGCTCTGGGCTCTGGCGCTTGGCGCCGCGCCGAGCGCAAGAAGCGCGGCGAGAACCGGCGCAAGCCACGGTCGCGCCTTGGACCCCCGAACGATATCGCTCGTCATGACGGCACTCCCCTGCGGTTGCGGCGCTTGATCATAGGTCGATTCCGGCGCCCCGCAATCGCGCGGCGCTGTCTCTCTGCGACGATCGGCGGCAGCGCGGCGGTTCAGCGGCCATTGGCCGCGCGCCAGCGCTTGAACTCCTCGCGCGCCTCCGGCCCCGGCGGATAGATGCCGAAGATCGAGCGGCCTTGCGCGACCTTCTCCTGCACGAAATCCTCGAACGCCGTTTGCTCGAACGCCTCCTCCGCCACCTCCTCGGCGATGTGCTGCGGGATCACCGCAACGCCCTCGTCGTCGCCGACCACGATGTCGCCCGGATAGACCGGCACCTCGCCGCAGGCGATCGGGACGTCGAGGTCGACGGCGTGATGCCTGATCAGGTTGGTCGGCGCCGCCGCCGCGGCGTGATAGGCGGGAAAGGGCATGCGCGCGATCTGGGGCGAGTCGCGCAAACCGCCGTCGGTGACGATGCCGGCTACGCCACGCTTCCACAGCCGCGTGACCAGAATCCCGCCGGCGGAGGCGGCCGACGCGTTGCGGCGGCTGTCGATCACGAAGACATGGCCGGGCGGACATTCTTCCACCCCCTTGCGCTGGGGATGGCTGCGGCCTTCGAACACGCCCAGGTGATCGAGGTCTTCCCGCGCCGGAATGTAGCGCAGCGTGTAGGCCGGACCGACCATCGCCGGCCCGCCTGGATTGAGGCGATGGATGCCTTGGATGAAGGTGTTGCGAAAGCCGCGCTTGAATAGCACGGTGGTGAGAGTGGCGGTGGAGACCGCCGTCAACTTCTCCCGGCTCTTCTCGCTGAGTGGCATGGCGACCCCCTTCGTCCGAGCGGACGTTTGCGCCCTCCCGGCGGGTTGTCAATTCTTGTCCCCCAACGTCTCGACTTGTATACGAGCGCCGAACCTTCGGAGGGGTCGTTTGACGGAGCAGCGCCATGGCGGCGACTGACAAGCTATTCGCGGGATCGATCCCTGAAATCTACGATCGGTTCTTGGCTCCCCTTATCTTCGAATCATACGCGCGTGACCTCGCCGAGCGCCTGGCCCGGGCCGAACCGCGGGAGGTCTTGGAAACGGCCGCCGGAACCGGCGTCCTGACGCGAGCGATTGCAGCGCGGCTTCCCGCGCCAGCGCGCATCGGCGTAACCGATCTCAATCAGCCGATGCTCGATCATGCGCAAAGGCAGTCTCACGATAGTCGGATCACGTGGAGACAGGCCGATGCACTCGCGCTGCCGTTCGAGGATCAAAAGTTCGACGTCGTAGCCTGCCAGTTCGGCGCGATGTTCTTTCCCGACAAGGTGCAGGGTTATCGCGAGGCGCGCCGCGTGCTGAAACCGGGCGGCCATTTCTTTTTCAACGTGTGGGACCGAATCTCCGAGAACGAGTTTGCCGATGTCGTCACGCAAGCGCTGGCGACGCTGTTTCCGCAAGACCCGCCTCGCTTCATGGCCCGCATCCCCCATGGCTATCACGATGTGGAAAAAATCCGCGCGGAGCTCATGGCGGCGGGATTTAAGGAGATTTCCATCGAGACCGTCGATGGCAAGAGCCGGGCGTCTTCGCCGCGCGATCCTGCGATTGCCTACTGTCAGGGCACTCCGCTGCGGAGCGAAATCGAGGCCCGTGATGCTTCGCGCCTGGAAGCGGCCACGAAAACGGCAGCCGAAGCCCTCGAGCGTCGATTTGGCAAGGGACCGATCGAAGGCCGCATCAGGGCGCACGTGATCGCCGCCGTTTGCTAGAGCGGCTTTCCAATAGTCCCGCGAGAGGAGAAGGCACAAGCGACGGCAGGAGCGTCTGAGCTTTCTCTTCGACCGGGCCGGCCACGGCGACGGCTCATTGGTCGCGCTCACCTGCGATAAAATGTTTCGCCTCGCGGACCTCGGCACGGTCGCCATCGGCATTGCGCGTTAGCCGTGCCAAGCTACCGAAATAAGCAGCGGACTTCTCCTTGTCGCCGGTCGCCGCGGCGGCTCTTGCGGCGCCGTAGAATCCGCGCAGGCGTTCAGGCGTGCTCTTCATTGACGTTTCGTACTCCGGCAGCGCTGCAGCCGGTTGGTTTTGTTCCATCAGAAGGTCGGCGAGCAGCTCGCGCATGGGATACAAGCGGTTCTCCATCGCGACATGCTTCTCGCTGCGATCCTCCAGGTCGGCCGCCGCACGCATCAGCTTGACTGCCTCCGTCCTGTCTCCCTGGCTATGTGCAAGCCACGCCTGTGCGGCGAGAATCTGTACGTCGACCTGGCCGGCCCAATATGGCTGGTTCGTCTTCTCGAGCGCCGCCTTGAGCTCCTGCAAGTTGCCGATGTCGGTTTGCGCAGCGGCAAGGTCGCCGCTACGCGCAGCGCCCAGCGCGCGCGCGAAGTGGATGATGGCCTTGGCCGGTGGCGCATTGACCGCGGCCGGAATCTGCAGGCCTGCCGCGCCGCGCCAATCCTGTCGCTCCAGCATGTAGCGCGCGGGCACCGCAGCCAATCCAGTCTCGCTGCCCAAGATGGCCCTGAACACTTTGTTGACCGCGCCGGCCTCCATCATCAATGCTCGCGCTTTGGCATCCTGACCCAACTGCAAATACGCATACTGCATGAAGTCGTACGAGTGCGGGACGGCGGCATATATTCCATCAAGCTTGTTCTTCGCGGCGTAGTCCTGGCTCGCCGCGATCGTCTTTATGTTCGCCGCGATGGAGTCCTCCCACATTCCCAGCATCGAGAAGGTGTGCGAGGGCATGTGAAGTGCATGCGGCGCGGTCGGCGCGAGCTCGGCGTAGCGCCGCGCGGCCGGCAAACCCTGCTGGCAAATGGCTGCGAAGTCGTAGCTGTGGATGATGTAGTGCGGTATGCCCGGATGGTTAGGCAGCTTTGCTTCGATGGCTTGCAGGATGGATGCCGCCTTGAACTGTTTGGCGTAAGTCTTGTCGCTGAGGTCCACCGCCTCGTTGAGCGCGAGCGCGTAGAAAATGGCTGCCTCATTGTCGTCTGGATAATTGGTGGTCAGCCGCGCCATCGCTGCTTCGTAGGCCAGCGTGCGGGTGCGCAAATCAATCTTGTCGTAATCCTTGAAGAAGACGGCCAGCGCCTCGATCCAGTCGTTCTCGCGCTGCGTCTTTGCGCCGGCCGCGCGTCCCGCTTCGATCGCCTCCCAGCCGTTTTTCATCAGCTCCGCCGGGAACGGAGCGACCAGCGGATTGGGACGCTGGCTGATGGCAACGCCCCAATATGCCATGGCGCATGACGGCTCCTGCCTCGTGATGGCGGTAAACGCCTTCATAGTCTCGGGGAAGAAAAATGAATGCAGCATCGCGACCGCGCGGTTGAACTGCATCTGCGCGCCGGCGCTGCATGAGATCGGGAAATTGACCTCGCCGAGCTTCTCTTCTTGCGCTCGTACGGCGGATTGAAAGAGCAATCCTATCAGGGCCGACGTGCAGAGAACGCGGGATATGCGAATGCGGCCCATGGCGCTTCCCTCGATTCAGGTGCCCGCAAACACGATAAATGTCTCATGGGCAATGCGTCCAATGCATTTATCGTTCCTTTATCGATGCAAGATTGTTATCATGCGCGTATGAATCTTCGCCACCTGCGCGCCTTCGTCAGCATTGCCGATGCCGGCGGTTTCGCCCGCGCAGCCAATCGAATGAATCTAAGCCAGCCCGCGCTTTCCCGACAGATTCGCGCGCTGGAAACCGAATTGGGCGTGTCGCTATTTGACCGCCTCGGTCGCCGTGTCCAGCTGACGTCGGAGGGTGAAGACCTGTTGCGGCGCGGCCGCCGCCTGTTGACGGAAGCCGACTCGCTCGGCGAGCGCGCGCGGCTGCTCAGGGCGGGCGAGACTGGAATACTTCGGGTCGGTGCCACGCCACAGGTTATCGAGAACATGCTGGCGAATTTTCTGACCCAGTACCGGCGCCGCCACCCGGCTGTTGAGGTCCATCTCGTGGAGGATGGTGGCGTTCGTCTGCCCTCCCGCCTCGAACGCGGCGATGTTCATCTGGCGTTTACTCCCGCGAGCGGGCGCTTTGCGAGCAGACTGCTCTATCCGATGCACGTGCTCGCGGCGCTGCCGCCGGCGCACCGGCTGGGGCGCCGCGCCACGCTGGAGATCGCCGAGCTGGCCGAAGAGCCATTGCTGCTGCTGCGTCGCGACTTTGGATCGCGCGAGTGGTTCGATGCCGCTTGCAGCATTGCTCACATCCAACCGCGCGTGCTGCTAGAAAGCGCCGCCCCGCATACGCTCATCGCGTTGGCCGCAACTGGTTACGGCATCGCGATCGTTCCCTCCAATGCACAGGTGCCGCGTGGCGCTGTTCGTGCCATGCCGCTGGTCCACCGCGGGGCATCGGTGGGACGGTGGGCGATCATAGCGTGGGATCCGCAGCGGTTCTTGGCTCCGTATGCCGAGCACTTCGTCAAAGAGATCGTGGCCTACTGCCGACGCGACTACCCCGGCCGCGATCTCATCCGCGGCGCGCCGCCGTTGCCCAAGCCAAAATCATGAACTGCTGATCCGACCCAGGATGGTCGTCTCCGAACGGTCGTACTCGCAACGGCGGATGATCTCCCTACTCCGCCGTCGGATAGGACCACGGGCAGGCCTGCTCGTGGGTGCGGCCGAGCGGATCCCACTCCTCGAGCGTGTCCCAGATCTGCTCGGCCGCTGCCTGAGCTTGCGCGCGCAACTTGGCGAAATCGACGCCCGCAATGACGGCGCCTTCCATCACCACTTTGCCGTCGACGATGACGGTGTCCACGTCGTCGCCGACGCCGCACTCCACGATGCTCTTAACGGGATCGCGCACCGGTCCGTAGCGCAGCGTGTTGCGACCCGAGAGATCGATGACGATGATGTCGGCGAGCGCGCCGGGCGCAAGGCGCCCGATATCGTCGCGGCCGAGCGAGATCGCCCCGCCGAGCGTGGCGGCGCGCAACACGTCCGCCGAGGTCGCGGCAAAATACGTATGGCCGGTGATCTTGCCGAGGTAGGACGCGGTGCGCATGTTCATGATCATGTCGCGCGGATAAGTATCGGAACCGAGACACAGGTTGACGCCCGCGTGCTGGTAGCGCTGCCAGTTGTCGAGCGTGCGCGCGCGGCGAACGATGTTGATCGGGCAGTGCGACACGCTGACCCCGGCGCGGCCCATGAGCTCGAGATCTCGGTGCGCCGAATAGTTGAGGTTGGGGTTGTCCGAGATGAAGTTGCCATGCCCGATATTGAGGGTGGAGCGCAGCATGCCGAGGTCGTCCAACAGCTCGATCGGCGTCTTCATGTGCTCTTTGACGACCTCGTAGAATTCGATGACGCTGTAGGCGGCGTGCGTTGCCATCGGTAACTTGTGCTCGTCCGCGGCCCGCGTGGTGTCTCGCAGCAGCTCGACGCTCGAGGTCTCGACCTCGCGCGGAACTAGAATGCCGCGCACGCGGCCATCGGCCGCGCCGTCGTTCTTTGCGATCCACGCCAGCGCGGTTTTGAGGCCCTCGCGGCCGAGTTCGTCGTTGCGCACGCGTTTGAGTCGCCCGCTCGCATCCGCAACCCAGCGCCCGCAGTCGTAACCCGGCGCCAGATAGGCGCGGCTGCCGAGGCGGGTGACCTCGGCCAGCAGCGCATCCTGCACGCTGAGCTGGCTGCCGTATTCGACGAAGGTCGTCACCCCGTTGCGTATGAGCTCGGCCACGGTGAAGGCGGCGTTGAGCTCGAAGGCAGCCGCCGATCCGGCGTCGCCGTGCTTGAGGTAGCGCGGATCGCCCTTGACGACCTTGCCCTCCTTGGGAACGGAAATTTCCAGAAACGGCTGACCGTAATACATCGGCCGGCCGGTGTCGGTGATGAGCCGATGCGAGGCGCGGTGGCCGGAATGGACGTGGGTATCGATGAAGCCGGGCGAAAGGAGCTTTCCCTTGGCGTCGATGACCTTGTCGACCTTGCCTTCGAATCCTTTGCCGACGTGGAGGATCTTGTTGCCCTCGAACACGACTTCTCCGTCGCGGATGAGGGTGTGATGCCCGCGCTCATGGCCCACGATCCACGTCGCCTCGATTTTGGTGCGCATGCTTTCTCCACTCGACCGGGCCGGGGCGCGCGGTCCGTTGAATGATTGCTCGTCGGACTACGATGGACGGTGCCCCATCGTCCCCTCCCCCGCTTGCGGGGGAGGGACAGGGAGGGGGCACACAATAAGATAGTGCATTGCAAGTCACCCCCTCCCCACCCCTCCCCCGCAAGCAGGGGAGGGAGCACACCGAATCTGCCGCTCGCGCGGATTTCCTCACAGGAGCGTGCGCTGTGTCATCTCACAGAACGCGCCGCTGCTCACTGCGCGCCGATGCCCGCGGCGCGAATGAGTTTTGCCCGTTTGGCGATGTCGGTGCGGATTTGGGCGGCAAACTCTTCGGGCGTATTTCCGATCGGTTGAAAACCGAGCGCCGCCAGCTGCTCCTTCATGCCCGGTCGCGCGATGATGTCGACGACCTCGCGATGAAGGAGCGTGGTGATCTCCTTGGGCGTTCCCGCCGGCGCGAGCAGCGCGAGCCAGTCGTCGCACTCGATGTCGGCATGGCCGGCCTCCGCCATGGTCGGCACCTCCGGCAGCGCCGCCATCCGCGTCCCGCTCATCACCGCCAGCGCGCGCAGCCGGCCGTCCTTGACCTGCGGCGCCGCGGTTGCCGCGCTGGTGAAGCCGATCGGCGTGTGGCCCGCGACCATCGAGGCGATCGCCGGTCCCGAGCCGTTGAAAGGAACGTGCACGAGGTCGAGACCGAGCGTGAGGCGGAACGTTTCGCCCACGAGATGGCTGGCCTGCCCGACCCCCGCGGACGCGTAGCCGTACTTGCCGGGACCGGCTTTGATCAACGCGATCAGCTCGTCGACGGTCCGCGCGGGCAGCGACGGGTTTACGCTGAGCGCCACCACGTTGGCGACGGCGATCGTGATGGGGTCGAAGTCCTTGTAGGGATCGTAGGGGATCGTGCTGTAGAGGCTCGGATTGACGACGTAGCTGCTGGCTACGACGAGGATCGTATAACCATCGGGCGCCGCCTGGGCGGCTCGGCCCATGCCGATATTGCCGCCGGCGCCCGGGATGTTCTCCACGTAGAACTGCTTGCCGGTGCTGTCGGACAGCTTTTGCGCGATCAGGCGAGCGAACACGTCGGTCGGGCCGCCGGCCGCGAGCGGAACGATCATGCGCACGGGCCGCGTCGGATAGGCCTGCGACCACGCCGATCGTGCAAGGATCGGCGCGGCGACGGCGCCACCGGCAAGCGACAAGAGTCGGCGGCGAGCCAATGTCATGGCATTCCCCTGTTCGCGGAAGGCTAAGATCGCGCGTGCCGCGCGCTGGCGGCGCTAGCGATGGTAGTGGCTGCGTTCAGCTTGCGGAAGCCTCTCCGGGCGGCCTGCGAACGTGGGCTGCGGCCGGGCTCTGTGGCGGTCTGGATTCGAGGAGCAACTAACGTCCGTTCGAGTGGTGAACAACGAGGCAGCGAGAAATCGCTGCCTCGCATTCGGTAGGCGACGGACGCCTTCAGTCCACGAGCGCCTGATAGACCAGCCCTTTGAACATCTTGCGGTAATAGGCGCGGATCGGGCTCGGTGCCTGGGTCATGTAGACGCCGACGATTTCTTCCTTGGGATCGACCCAGAAATAGGTGCCGGCGTAACCAGCCCACATGAATTCGCCCGCAGAGCCCGCCACACCGGCAACGCCATCCCCCTGGCGCACGGCAAAGCCAAGCCCGAATGTATAGCCGGGCGTTCCCAGCAGAAGCTCACCAGGCTGGAACGGCGCCGCGATGCGCGTGCCAAGATGGTCTGACGTCATCAGCTTGATGGTGGAGCGGCTCAACACGCGCACGCCGTCGAGCTCGCCGCCATTCAGCAGCATCTGTGCGAACCGCAAATAATCGGTGGCGGTCGAAAGTGCGCCAGCGCCAGCGGAATCGTTCTTCGGCTCTGCAGACACATCGAGCACGCTGATCGTCTGGCCTGAGGCTGGATCGACTGCCAGCGGCTGCGCCAGGCGCGACATCTTTTCCGGAGGAAGCCAAAAACTCGAGTCCACCATCTTGAGCGGCTTGAACAATCGCTCATCCAACACGACGGCAAGCCGCTTGCCCGACGCCGCTTCGACGACACGGCCGAGAATATCGACGGCCATGCTGTATTCCCACGTCGTGCCGGGCTGGTGAATGAGCGGCGCCTTGGCGATGTGCTCGACTTGCTCGGCTGGGGTCATGTCGCGGGAGTCGTATTCGTGGCTGCCTGGCTGGGAGAACTTGGCCTCGACGTAGGCCGCCTTCACCGGCTCGTTCTTGGTGATCTCCGCATAGGCGAGCCCCGCGCTGTGGCGCAGAAGGTCCTGCACGATGATCGGCCTGGCTGCCGGCACGTTCGCATAGGTGGTCTTGCCATCGGCACCAGTGGTTGCCACGCTCACCTGCATGTCTTTGAACGCCGGCAGGAATTTGGAGACGGGATCGGTGAGCTGGATGACGCCGTCTTCGACCAACATCATCGCCGCCACCGAGGCAAGCGGCTTGGTCATGGAGTAAATGCGGAAGATCGAATCGAGCTTCATGGGCGTATTTGCGCCCTTGTCTTGCAAGCCGATGGCGTCCGAATAGATGATCTTCCCCTTGCGCGCGACCATGACCACCACCCCCGGCAACTTGCCGTCGGCAATCTCTTTTTTGAGCATGGTGGTGATGCGCCCAAGGCGCTCCCCTGACATGCCCACCTGTTCAGGCGCTGCCGTCGCGAGCGGTTGGAGTTCGCGCGCACAGACCGGCAGCGACGCTGTCGCAGCGACCAGCAGCACAGCCAGCGCCGTCGTCGCTGCCTTTATTTTCCACCGAAACATGACGTTCCTCCCGTGACCGTTTCTGCGAGGACCGAGTTCGCTCGATCCAACAACGAGCTTATCTGACATCAAGAAAATTCGCGAAGCAACGCGTCCGGGCGTTGCATCGATCGAATTCGAACGAAATCGGAAATTTTCCCGCAATCGAATTTTTTTCTTTCGAGGAGGCAACCAAGAGGGCGCTCCTCCTCAAGGCCGCGCAGCGGCGCCGCCCGCGGATCATCTGTATCGACCATGATCAGATGCTGCCAAAAATCGGCGCTGCCGAACCGGCGGCTCGCCGCGGGCCTGTGCGTCACGGTTGTGACGCGGGCTGGGACAGCGCGGGCAAGGCCGGCCGCATGCCCGAAGCCGCATGCCCGAAAGAGGCAGGATATTATTGATACTAATACCAGATTTTTGGAGAGTACGGGCAAGGACCGGAAGCGCGCTGGCAATCGGCCCGCGACCGCTCTCCCGGTGCGGATTCAGAACGATTCAGGTCTCTCCCCAAGACCTGCCGGGCGCTCTGCGCTACGTTGAGCTGCCGCAAACGGTCCGCGCGAGCCGTCGTCGGCGTGCTCACTCGGTGGTTCGACACGATGCGGGAAGCGCCATGTTCGGCATGAGGCGGCGCGAGTTCATCACGCTGCTCGGCGGCGCCGCTGCCGCGCCTTCAATTCTTTGGCCGCTTGCGGCGCGCGCGCAGCCGCAAACGAAGATCCCGCGTGTCGGCATCATCGACGACTCGCCCCGGTGGAATGCCTTCCGCCACCGGCTGCGCGATCTCGGCTACCTCGAAGGCCAGACCATCGCATTCGACTATGCCTATGGCGACGGGGCGCCCGAACGGCTCGCCGAAGCGGCGGCGCAGCTCGTTCGCCGCCCGGTCGATGTCATCGCCACCTACGGCACCGCCGCGAGCTTCGCGGCCAAGCAAGCAACGACGACAATCCCGATCGTCATGATTTCGGTTGGCGACCCGGTGCGGGCCGGGCTGGTCGCGAGCCTCGCGCATCCGGGCGGGAACGCCACCGGCAATACCATCCTCGGGCCGGACATCGGCGCCAAACGCATACAGCTCATGCAGGAGCTGATCCCGACGGTCGCGCGCGTGGCGTTTCTCTGGAATCCGAACAACGCCTCCCATGCCGCCTACCGCCAAGAGCTGCAAGCCGTGGCGCCGGCGTTGAACGCCAAGCTGCTGTTCGTCGAGGTGGGCGGTGCGGGCGAGTTCGAGAGCGCCTTTGCGGCCATGATGAAAGAGCGCCCCGATGCGTTCTCCATGACCGGCGATCCCTTCCACCAGCTCCACATCGGATGGATCATCGACTTCATGGCGAAGAACCGGCTGCCTGCCATCTACCAATGGAGCGAGAATGTGCGTGCCGGAGGGCTCATGTCCTACGGTGCGAGCGAGCCCGACTTGTTCCGCCGTGCTGCGACGTATGTGAGCAAGATTTTACAAGGCACCAAGCCGGCAGCCCTGCCCGTGGAGCAGCCGACGAAATTCGAGTTGGCGATGAATCTCAAAGCCGCCAAGGCGATCGGATTGGCGATTCCAGACTCCTTCCTGCTCCGCGCCGACGAAGTGGTCGAATGAGACGGCGCGATTGCATACGAACGGACACGGTCTCGCCGCCGATTTGAGTGAGACGCAAGCCGGCCGGCGCTTGCATTTGCGGCCATTCCAGGCGAAACGTTGACAGGCCAAGCGGAACGGTGTCATGGCGACCGCGGCAGAAATATCCGCCGCCGTTTCTTCAATCTACGAGGCCGCCGTCGAATTCGAGCGGTGGCCGCGCGCGCTTCTGCAGATGTCCGATCTCCTCGGCGGCACCATGGCCGCCTTGGTGAAGGGAGATCGCGCGACCGGCGCGGTGTCGACCCTTGCGGTGCGCAGCTATGCCGGGGCGCGGGAGGAATACGCCACCCACTATCACGCCCACAACATCGCGTGGCAACGCATGGCGCACGTGCCGCCGGGCGCCGGCGTCGTCGACCGGGAACTGTTCCCGCGCGAGGCCGTGCGCCGAAACGCCTGCTATGGCGAGTTCCTCAAGCGCCTGGACGTGCACAGCCTGCTGACCGCCATAATGGTGAAGGACCGAAGCTTCTCCGCGGTCGCGACATTTGGTCGCTCGGAACGCGCCGGCGAGTGGGAGTCGAGCCATCGCGAAATCATGCATCTCCTTGCGCCCCACCTGCGGCTCGCCGCCGACATCGGCCAGCGGCTCGCCGGCATCGGGCGCAGCTGCGAGAGCGCGGCGCTCAACGCGCTGCCGGACGGAGTGATCATCCTCGATGACGAAGGCCGCTTGCTGCTGGCCAACCGCGTGGCCGAAGCGCTGTTGACCGCCGGCGATGGCATGTCGCTGCGGCATGCGAAACTATGCGCGTCGTTTCCGGCGGATACCGCCGCGCTGCAGGCGGCCATTGCCGCCGCGACAACGGGGGCCGCGTTCGGCCGGTCGGGGCAGACCTTGGCGCTGCAGCGGCCCTCGCTGCGGCGGCCGCTCGCGGTCGTCGTTGCGCCGCTGCCGGCCGAGGCGGCGTGGTTCCTCGCCCATGCACCGGCGGTCATCCTGTTTGCGGGCGACCCCGAGCATTCCCGTTGCGTGGCGCTTCCCGATCGGCTGCGCGCGGTGTTCGGATTGACGCGAACGGAAGCGTTGGTGGCGGCGGAAATTTTCCGCGGTGAAGGGCTGCCGGCCGCCGCGGACGCGCTCGGCATCGGCGTGACCACCGCGCGAACCCACCTGCAACGCATCTTCGGCAAGACCGGAACGCGCAAGCAGGCGGAGCTCGTACGCATCATCGCGCGGACCTGCCCGAATGTGCGCTCCTGATGGGCGTGCTTGACAGGCTGCCGCCGTCGGCATGTCGGCAGCGGTTCATTCAACGTGGATGAGGACCCAGTTCAAGAGATCCTGCGGCAAATGCAGGATCACCGCCGCCGAGATTGCCAATCCGAGCAGGCAGAACAGGCTGACGGCAACGAGCGCTGGCGACAGGGTGAGCCAAAAGCTGCACTGCGCGGGCCCGCGGCTTGCCGACCGTGACGATGATTTTCGCGGTCCCTGCTCCGGCGCCACCGACAAGCTGACGGGAGGGCTCGCGTCTTGCGCGCTCCTCGGCGCGCCTGCTCCGGCGGGTGCTGCTGCGAAGCTCGGCGCGCACGCAGCGATGCGCATCAACAGGCGGGGACGAACGGCGTCGCGACGATGGGTTCGCCACATGGCGCGCTCCTTCCGATGTTCGGGCCGCGATATTTCGCGATGCCCATGTCGGCCGAGCCACGCGCGGCCGACATCATCGCAAGGTTTGCGCGCGAGCGAGCCGCGCCGCGTCCTCCATTCGTAGGATGCGGCGCCTGAGAAGATGAGGCGCCGGGAAGATGCGTGAAATCGACAGCCCCCCGTTGGCCTCGACGCGGGAAGGCTGCACGAGGCGCCTCCACAACGGCGCCAGCGAAAAATCGGCAAAATCGAAATTGGTGCCCCTGGCCGGACTCGAACCAGCACGATGTTGCCACCACCTGATTTTGAGTCAGGCGCGTCTACCAATTCCGCCACAGGGGCTTGACCGATGCGATCATAGCGGCGAGGCGCAAGGGGTCAACGGCCCCATACCATTGCCGCCTTCGCATCGTTATATGGGGCGAGGGTCGATGGGGACAACGTCGATTGGGAGCAGGCGACGCCGGCATGAGCGCGATAACGACCAGCATGATCCGGTCCCGGCCGGTGGCGTCGGCGGCGATCGCGATCGCGGCGGTCGGCGCGGTGACCATCCTGGGCGCTTGGATCTTCCAATACGGGCTAGGCTTGCAACCGTGCCCGCTCTGCCTCGAGCAGCGCTACGCCTACTACTTCGCGATCCCGCTCGCGCTCATGGTGCTCGTGGGCGATCAGGTCGGCGCCTCGCGCAAGGTGCTGTTCGCGGCGCTCGTCGCCATCGCGCTCGGCATGCTCTGGAACGCGGGCCTGGGCGTTTATCACTCCGGCATCGAATGGAAATGGTGGGCGGGGCCGCAGGAATGCACGGGCACGCTCGGCGATCTCGGTTCGGCGGGCGGGCTCCTCAACAAGCTCGAGTCGATCAACCTGGTGCGCTGCGACGAGGCCGCCTGGCGTTTCCTGGATTTGTCGCTTGCGGGCTACAACGCGCTCATTTCGCTCGCGCTTGCATGCATTGCGGCGTGGGCGGCGGCGATGGAGTGGCGCGCTGGCGTCGACATCCGGGGGAAATGAGCCCGGCGCGTTCACGTCATTTTTGACTCGACAGACGCGATGCGAATCTTCCAGGCTGCAGGCATGAGCAAGAAACGCCACGTACTATTTCAGCGCTGCCGGCACCGCCGCGTGGTCGCGCGCGTGCAACCTGCGGCTGTCTCGCCCGCGGTCGGCGGTTCGACCCACTGTTTTCGATTGTTGTTTACAATGAAAAGAGCAGGTTTTCGGTTGTACAACGCCTGATTGTAGATGGCCCGCCGCCTCGCAACGATGCCCCGTTGGGCTAATCCAGGCTGATCTTCGCGGCGCGAATCACCTCGCCCCAGCGCTCGGTCTCCTGCCTGATGAAAGTTTTCGCCGCGTCCGGTGCGCCGCCGACCGGGGTCATGTTCATGCTGCGCAAGTGCTCCGCCGTGTCGCGCTCCTTGAGCACGGCGTTGATGGCGTCATTGAGCTTGGCGACGATCGCGGCCGGCGTCTTCGGCGGCGCGGCGAGCGCGTTCCAACTGTCGGAGCGAAAATCTTTGACGCCGGCTTCCTCCATGGTCGGCACCTCGGGCACCGACGCAATGCGCGCGGCCGTCGTCACCGCCAGCATCTTGACCTTGTTCGCCCGGTATTGCTCGCGCACCGAGTCCAGTTGGAAGAACAGCATGTCGACGTTGCCGGCGATGAGATCGTTCACGGCCTGCGCGGTCCCGCGATAGGGCACGTGGGTGAGCTTGGTGCCAGTTACGCGCGCGAACAATTCGCCGGTCAAATGGGGCGTGGTGCCGACACCCTGCGAACCGAAATTGAGCTTGCCGGGATTGGCTTTGGCATAGGCGATCAGCTCTGCGACCGAAGCCGCGGGCAAATCGAGCCGCACCGCGAGCGTGTTGGGGATCGAGGTCATGATCGCGAGCGGCTCGAAGGCGGTGGGGTCGAAGTTGAGCTTCTTGTACATCACGACGTTGGTCGTGAGCGGCCCCGGCTGCGCCGCGAGCAAGGTGTAGCCGTCGGGCTCGGCCTGCGCGACCGCCTCGGCGCCGAGATTGCCGCTGGCGCCGGGCCGGTTCTCCACTACGAACGGCTGGCCCCACATTTTCGTCAGCCGATCCGCGATCACGCGCGCAGCGATGTCGAGGCCGCCGCCGGGCGGAGCCGACACGATGATTTTGACGGCGCGGTTGGGATAGCGCCTCGTTGCGTCGTCTTGAGCGAAGGCTTGCGCCGCCGCCGCCAGCGCGGCCGCCGTCACAACGAGCCGCAAAATTCTCCGCATCGATCGACCTCGGGTACTGCCAACTATCGCGATCTCAGGCTATGTTCTGTGGGATGAATTGTCTCGGTCCGCAGACCGGCTGGCCGTGGGCGAAGGAGGAAACGATGAAGATCGTGCAAACCGACGAGATCCCGCTCAAGCGCGGCCTCGAGCATCGCGGCGGCACGTTCCACGGCCGCATCATGGTGGAAGGCGAGCCGGGTGCGCTCGACAATTTCCAGCTCTCGTTCGGCCAGATGGGCGGCGATTTCAACTCGCCCCGCCACCGGCACAATTTCGAGCAGATCCGCTATCAGCTCGAGGGCGTGCTCGACTACGGTCGCGACGGCAAGCTCGTCGCCGGCATGGTCGGCTATTTCCCGGAGGCGGTCTATTACGGGCCGCAGAGCCAGGACCCCGAGATCGCCTGCAAGACCATCGTGCTGCAGTTCGGCGGCGCGAGCGGCAGCGGCTATCTCTCGCAAGCCGAGGTGCAGGCCGGAATGCGCGAACTCAGAGACGAGGGCGAGTTCAAGGACGGCGTGTTCCGCCGGCGCGCCGACGTCGAGGGCAAGCGCAATCTCGACGGCTACCAGGCGATCTGGGAACACGTGAACGGCCGGCCCATGGTCTATCCCAAGCCGCGCTATCCGCAGCCGATCTTCATGGACCCGGCCAACTATGAGTGGGTGCCGGTCGAAGGCGCGCCCGGCGTTGCCGAGAAGCTGCTCGGCGTCTTCACCGAGCGGCGCAGCGAAGCAGGCTTGGTCAAGCTCGACGCCGGTGGGAGCTACGCCGCGCGCGGCAAAGGCGTCTACGTCGTCACGCGCGGCGCAGGCACCGTCGGCGGCGAGCCGCTGCGCGCTCTCACCACGGTTTATCTCGGGCCGGGCGAAACGGCGAGGTTCACGGCGCGCGCGGAGACCGAGCTCCTGCATTTCGGACTGCCGAATCTCGCAAGCCTGCGCGCAGCCGCGCCGGCGGAGGCGGCGGAGTAGGCGCTCGCGTCGCGAGATATGTTCCCGGCCCGGCATGGCGCGGCCTGA
>Ga0306920_100000290_pt1 | contig 58110 bp, 38 predicted proteins | sample flu12Cox44000170_FD_204666 | JGI IMG/M metagenome (GOLD analysis project Ga0306920, IMG submission 204666) | Lab enrichment of tropical soil microbial communities from Luquillo Experimental Forest, Puerto Rico - flux4day.12C.oxic.44.000.170 (v2)... | ecosystem: Environmental > Terrestrial >... | reverse complement strand
CCATTTGAGGTGAAAAAACTGGAGGTGTGGACGGGAGAGATCGACGACCGCGTGGGAGGGCTGGCGTCCAAGCTGGAACCGCTCGCCAACGCCGGGGTAGACCTGGAATTCCTCGTCGCCCGGCGGCAAACACACCTGCCCGGGAGAGGCGTCGTGTTCCTGAGCGGCATCTCGGGTACCAAAGGGACCCAGGCAGCGGCTGCCGCCGGGCTAGCAAAAGCAACCGACCTGGTTGCCCTGCGCGTCAAGGGACCGAACAAGGCGGGTGCCGCTTATCAGATCGCGCGCCGGCTAGCGGACGCCGGGATCAATCTCCGCGGTGTTTCGGCGGGCGTGGTGGGCAAGAAATTCGAGTTGTTCCTCGCCTTTGACAACGCTGCGGATGCCGACAAGGCCGCGCTTTCGGTGCGCGCCGCCAGGGGGAAGAAGTAGGAGACGGACCAGCAGCCATGTCCGACATTGTTCAAAAACTCTGGGGTTTCTGCCACACTCTCCGCCACGACGGCATCGACTATGGCGACTACATCGAGCAGATCACCTACCTCCTCTTCCTCAAGATCGCGGATGAGCGCGCCGTCCCCCTCCCAAAAAATTGCGATTGGCCCACGCTCCGCGATCACGCCGGTACCGAGCTGACCGACCACTATATCGACATCCTCCGCAAACTGGCCAAATCTCCCGGCCTCCTTGGCGACATCTATGCCGGCGCCCAGTCCCGGTTCAAGAACCCGGTCAATCTCAAACGCCTCATCAGCCTCATCGATGAGACCGAATGGACCGCCCTCGATGTCGATGTCAAAGCCGCTGCCTACGAGGGTCTGCTGGAGAAGGCTGCGAGCGAAATGCGGTGCTTTTCAGGCGGTACCGAACCGGAATTTTTTTGTCTGAAAGTTGACATGCGATCGATGGCAGGGGTTGACCGTTTCGCGTCCGGGATTGGGGGGTGTGACAGCATATCGGAAACGAACTGTCGCAAGCATGGAATTCACAATGGTTTGTGGAGTGACAATCGTTTCCGTATTTTTTCAGGCTTAAGAGATTGGCCGGCGGTCTATGCCGCCGGCCGCAAAACGAGGACTTCGGGCGACGTGGCCTTGTCAACAAGACGCCGGAAAAATAGCGACTCTTGTCGACGCCGCATGTCTGATGGGGGACCGATCGGTGGCGCACGAAAGTCATCGGTGTGCAGTGGGTAGGCGCGTCGGGGGGCAACACAAAATCGAAAACCCGCTATTTTCCGCAAGAAAAGTGTCCATCACAAGCACGCCGGGTCACGGCGGTGTTACAGCAAGGACGAATGAAACACAAAAAATGGCGTGTTTTGCCGGGCAGAAAGAGGGTGAGTGACACCTTGTGCATGCAAAGGGACACGATGGCCAGTGGAATGGAAATCTGGATTGGATCGGCCAAGGAACGCGGTGAGGGTGTGTGCCAAACTTGCATGCGCAATCCAAGGAACGAAAATATAAGATAATTTAATAAAATTTCGACTTGATATTAGAAAATCATCTGATATCCTACCGGGATGCAATTTGAATCCCTCAAAGTGTTTTGCGATGTCGCCCGCTTTCGCAGTTTTTCGAAAGCCGCGGCCGCCAATCATGTTTCGCAGTCGGCCGTGAGCCAGGTGGTCATGCAACTGGAAGATCGCATGCAGGTCCAACTGATTGATCGGTCCGTCCGGCCTCTGCAGTTGACGCCTCAGGGCCAAACCTATTACGAGGGCTGCAAAAAACTCATCGACCAATTCCTCGAACTCGAGGCCTCTCTTCGCAATGCCCAGGGAAGCCTGGCCGTTACCATTCAGGTCGCCGCCATTTATTCCGTCGGTTTGGGGGACATGAGCCACTACGTGGAGAAGTTCCAGGCACAACACCCGGAAGCGGCCGTCCAGATTGAATACCTCCATCCCGATCGAGTTGTCGAGAAAGTGCTGGACGGGACTGCCGATCTCGGGTTGATCTCCTTCCCCCCCAAATCGCGCGACCTGGTGGTAACTCCCTGGCGGGAAGAAGAGATGGTGCTGGTTTGCTCTCCAAACCATCCGCTGGCCGGCTGCAAATCCGTCAAGCCTGCCCAGCTGGCCGGGGAAAAATTTGTCGGTTTTGACAGGGAGTTGCTGATTCGGCGGCAAGTGGATCGATTTCTGCGCGAACAAGAAGTCACCGTCGAAGTGGCGCTGGAATTCGACAATATCGAAACCATCAAGAAAGCCATTGAAGTGTCGGCGGGGGTGGCGCTGCTTCCCGATCCGACGCTGCGCCGGGAAGTTCAGGCCGGTACGCTGGTGGCACGACCGTTGAGCGGCTGCCGATTGGTTCGACCCCTTGCCATGATTCATCGCCGGCAGCATGCGCTCAATGCTACCGCCCACGGATTTATGGACTTACTCCGGCAAGCCAACTTCGATGCTGCCAATCACCACGCGGAGCCGGGTCATCTTGGCGGTCCCAATTCCGGGAATTCGTGTATTCCTTCTGAGACTCGTGACCGCAACGGCACGATTCGCACGACAAAACCTGCGAAAAAACCTTATTGATCCCGGCAGACCGCCGGGCATAAAGCAGACAGGAGATTGCTTTGCTCCCTCCGGCGTCGGCGCCGGGCCAAACGAGGATAGGATTATGAAACAGATCGGTACACCCACCAAGCAAGGTCTATACGATCCGCAATTCGAACACGATGCCTGCGGCGTTGGTTTTATCGTCGATTTGCACGGCCGCAAGTCCCACGACATCGTCGACAAGGCGATTCGAATTCTCCTCAATCTGGAACACCGCGGCGCCTGTGGCTGCGAGAAAAACACAGGCGACGGCGCGGGCATTCTGCTGCAAACTCCGCATGCGTTTTTCGTGAAGGAGTGCAAAAAACTCAGGATCAAGCTACCGCCGTACGGCCAATATGGGGTCGGCATGATATTTCTGCCGACCGACCGGAATGAACGCCAAGAGTGCGAACGCATCATGTACCAGATCGTGTGCGAGGAGGGTCAGGCCGTCTTGGGCTGGCGGCCGGTGCCTACTCGCAATTACTCTCTGGGAGCGACCGCCCGGGCCACGGAGCCGTGCATTCGCCAGATATTCATCGGGCGCAGGTCTTTGAGTGCGGGCCTCGATGACGATTCGGCGTTTGAGCGGAAGTTGTACGTTATTCGCAAACGGGTCGAAACCGCCATCCAAAAGTCCAACCTCGTGCAACGGGGAATGTTTTACATTCCGAGCCTGTCGTACAAGACTGTTATCTACAAAGGAATGTTAAACTCCAATCAATTGGCGCCCTATTTTCCGGATTTGCTCGATGCGGCCGTGGAAACGGCGCTGGCCATGGTCCATTCGCGTTTCAGCACCAATACCTTTCCCAACTGGGCGCGGGCGCATCCGTATCGCTATATGTGCCACAACGGGGAAATCAACACGCTCCGCGGCAACATCAACTGGATGCACGCCCGGCAAAGCATGTTTACCTCCGAACGGTTTGGGGAGGATCTGCAAAAAATTCTTCCGGTCATTGATGCCAGCGGCAGCGACTCGGCCATGTTTGATAACGCCCTGGAATTGCTGGTCCTGGCCGGGCGTTCCTTGCCCCACGCCGTCATGATGATGATTCCGGAGCCGTGGAGCGGCGATGATTTCATGAGCCCGGAAAAGAAGGCCTTTTATGAGTTTCACTCCTGCTTGATGGAACCGTGGGACGGCCCAGCTTCCATCGCGTTTACCGACGGCCTGCAAATCGGAGCCGTGCTCGACCGCAACGGCCTTAGGCCCTCGCGTTACTACGTCACCCGGGACGACCAGGTCATCATGGCGTCCGAAGTAGGCGTGCTGGATATTCCTCCCGACCAGGTTGTCCACAAGGGACGCCTCCAGCCGGGGCGCATGTTTCTCGTGGACATTGAGCAAGGCCGGATCATCGCCGACGAGGAATTGAAGCAGCAAATTGCCACGGAAAAACCATACGGGGAATGGCTGCGCGACAATATCGTCTCTCTGGAAGATTTGCCCGACGGCCCCGTCGCCCACGAATCGGACCACGACACGGTCCTGGCCCGGCAACAAGCGTTTGGTTACACCTCGGAGGATTTGAAGATCTTGATGGCTCCTATGGCGGGCGACGGCAACGAGGCCATTGGGTCCATGGGGAACGACGCCGCACTGGCCGTGCTCTCGGACCGACCGCAACTGCTGTACAACTATTTCAAGCAACTTTTCGCGCAGGTGACCAACCCGCCCGTGGATGCGATCCGCGAAGAAATCATCATGTCGATGGACATGGCCATTGGCTCGGAAGGAAATTTGCTGGAACCGACGCCGCAATCGGCCCGGCAGATCAAACTCAAGTCCCCGGTTCTCCAGAACGGGGAATTGGACAAGCTCCGCCAGCTCGATAGCATCGGCGGTAGCGGCTACAAATCGGTAACGTTGCCGATTCTCTATCCGGTAAAAGAGGGGGAGAAGGGCATGGAGCGCGCCCTGCAGGCACTGTTCCGGCAGGCCAGCACGGCGATCGGAACCGGCTATAACTTCATCATTCTTTCGGACCGGGCGGTAGATCGATCTCTGGCGCCGATTCCCGCATTGCTGGCCGTGGCCGGCATGCACCATCATCTGATACGGGAAGGCACGCGCACGCGGGTCGGCCTGGTGTTGGAAAGCGGTGAGCCGCGCGAGGTCCACCACTTCGCCCTCCTGATCGGCTACGGCGCCAGCGCCATCAATCCGTATCTGGCCTTCGAAACCCTGGAAGATTTGATTAATGAGGGGCAGTTAACCGCCATCGACTACGAGCGGGCGGTCAAGAACTATATCAAAGCCGTCAACAAAGGCGTCATGAAGGTCATGTCGAAAATGGGCATTTCCATGGTGCAAAGCTACCATGGCGCCCAAATCTTCGAGGCCATTGGTTTGAGCCAGACGGTAATTGATAAGTACTTCACCTGGACTCCCTCCCGCGTGGGGGGCATTGGGCTGGACGTTATCGCGCGGGAAACGCAAGCCCGCCATGCGCGGGCGTTTCCGGAACGACCGCTCAACGGTCATACGCTGGACGTCGGCGGCCATTATCAGTTTCGCCGCGACGGCGAGTTCCATCTGTTCAATCCCGAGACCGTCCACAAGCTGCAATATGCCTGCCGCACCAACGATTACCGCGTATTCAAGGAATACAGCACGTTGGTCAACGATCAGGCCCAACGGCTCTGCACGATGCGCGGTCTTTTCGAACTCAGATTCGGCGATCAGCCGATTCCCATCGAGGATGTCGAGCCGGTCGAGGAGATTCTCAAGCGATTCAAGAGCGGGGCAATGTCCTACGGTTCGATCAGCCGGGAGGCCCATGAGACCCTGGCCATCGCCATGAACCGCATCGGAGGTAAGAGCAATACCGGCGAGGGAGGTGAGGACCCGGCCCGGTACACTCCCGATGCAAACGGCGATTCGCGCAACAGCGCCATCAAGCAGGTCGCATCGGCCCGGTTCGGCGTGACCAGCGAATACCTGGTCCAGGCCCGGGAGTTGCAGATCAAAATGGCCCAGGGCGCCAAGCCGGGCGAGGGAGGGCAACTGCCCGGCCATAAAGTTTATCCATGGATTGCCAAGGTCCGGCACGCCACGCCGGGAGTGGGCCTGATCTCTCCTCCTCCGCACCACGATATTTATTCCATCGAAGACCTGGCGGAACTGATTCACGATTTGAAAAATGCCAACCGCCATGCCCGGATCAGCGTGAAACTGGTCGCCGAGGTCGGTGTTGGCACTATCGCGGCAGGAGTGGCCAAGGCGCACGCGGATGTGGTGCTCATCAGCGGCCACGACGGCGGCACCGGGGCCTCTCCCTTAACCAGCATCAAGCATGCCGGCGCGCCGTGGGAACTCGGCTTGGCGGAAACCCACCAGACACTGCTTCTCAATGACTTGCGTAGCCGGATCGTGGTCGAAGTCGACGGCCAGCTCAAGACCGGGCGCGATGTCGTCATCGGAGCTTTGCTGGGTGCGGAGGAATTTGGTTTCGCCACGGCCCCCCTGGTGGCGCTGGGGTGCATCATGATGCGCGTTTGCCATCTCAATACTTGCCCGGTGGGAATTGCCACGCAGGATCCGCGGCTGCGGAAGAAATTCAGCGGGAGTCCGGAGCATGTGGTGAATTTCATGCACTTCATCGCCCAGGAAGTTCGCGAATTGATGGCACAGCTCGGATTCCGTACGTTCAACGACATGATCGGCCACTCGGAACGCCTGGAAACACGGGACGCACTGGCTCATTACAAGGCGCACGGCCTGGATTTTTCGCAGATCTTCTATCAGCCCGAGGTGGCGCCGGTAGTGGGCCGCTATTGCCAGATTCCCCAGGATCACGGCCTGGAGAAAGCGCTCGATAACACTACTCTGTTGGCAATATGCAAGCCGGCCCTCGACAACGGCACGCCGGTGGCGGCGACCCTGGCGATTCGCAACGTCAATCGCGTGGTCGGGACCATTGTCGGAAGCGCGATCACTCGGCGCCACGGATCGGCGGGTTTGCCGGAGGATACGATTAAACTGCACTTCCAGGGATCGGCCGGCCAGAGTTTCGGCGCCTTCATCCCTCGGGGCATGTCGCTGACCCTGGAAGGCGACGCCAACGATCACTTTGGCAAAGGACTTTCCGGCGGCAAACTCATTGCTTTTCCGCCGGCGGGTTCCACCTTTAAGCCAGAGGAAAACGTGATCGTTGGCAATGTTGCGTTGTATGGGGCGACGGCCGGCGAAGCCTATATTTGCGGGGTCGCCGGCGAGCGCTTCTGCGTCCGCAATAGCGGGGCCAACGCCGTAGTCGAGGCGGTCGGTGATCACGGTTGCGAATACATGACCGGCGGCCGGGTCGTTGTCCTTGGCCCGACGGGCCGGAATTTCGCCGCAGGCATGTCCGGGGGCATTGCCTACGTCCTCGATGAAACCGGCGCCTTTCCGCCCCGCTGCAACCAGGAAATGGTGAAACTCTTCAACGTCGCGGAGGGCGAAGAACTCGAATGGATCCGCAACATGATCCGGAAACATGCCGATTATACGCGGAGTGAACGCGCCTGGAAAATACTGGCGCTGTGGGAGGATTTCGCAGGTAAATTTGTCAAAGTGTATCCCAACGATTATCGGCGGGTGATCGAAACGCAAAAGCGCTTCAAGGCAAGCGGCCTGTCCGATGAGGAAGCGATCATGGCGGCGTTTGAAGAAAATGCCCACGACCTGGCGCGAGCGGGAGGGAAATAGGGATCATTAATGGGTAAGCCCACGGGATTTCTGGAATATCCGCGCGAGTTGCCGCTTGCCCGGCGGCCGGCCGAGCGCATTCGGGATTGGTCGGAATTTCACGACCATGCCGACGAAGCGAAGCTGCAGATTCAGGGCGCGCGCTGCATGGATTGCGGTGTGCCCTTTTGCCATACAGGGACCGTGATCAACGGCATGGCTTCGGGTTGCCCAATCAATAATCTCATCCCGGAGTGGAACGATCTGGTTTATCGCGGGCTGTGGAAGGAAGCCCTCGAGCGGCTGCACAAGACCAATAATTTTCCGGAATTCACCGGCCGGGTGTGCCCTGCCCCGTGTGAAGGCTCTTGTGTTTTGGGTATTAATGAACCACCGGTGACGATCAAGTCGATCGAAGCTGCCATTATCGATAAAGGATTCGAGCATGGATGGGTCCAACCGGAAGTGCCGCCGGTTCGCACTGGAAAGAAGGTCGCGGTGATCGGTTCCGGCCCTGCGGGGCTGGCGGCGGCGGCGCAACTTAACAAGGCGGGGCACTCGGTCACTGTATTTGAACGGGCGGACCGAATCGGGGGCCTGTTGATGTACGGCATCCCGAACATGAAACTCGACAAACACCTCGTAGAACGCCGGGTGAGGCTTATGGAGGCGGAGGGTATTCGCTTCGTCGCCGGCACCGAGGTGGGCACCGACTACCCGGCAGCCAAACTGCGGAAGGAATATCACGCCATTGTGCTGTGCGGAGGCGCGACGAAACCGCGCGATTTGCCCATCGAGGGGCGGAATCTGCAGGGAGTCCATTTTGCCATGGATTTCTTGCATGCCAACACAAAAAGTCTCCTGGACAGTAACCATGCGGACGATCAATTTATCTCCGCTCGGGGCAAGAATGTCATTGTGATCGGCGGCGGCGACACCGGTACCGACTGCGTGGGCACCGCCATGCGGCATGGTTGCAAGAGCCTGGTACAATTCGAGATTTTGCCCATGCCGCCCCTGGAGCGAGCTCCGGATAACCCCTGGCCACAGTGGCCAAAAGTGTACAAGCTGGATTACGGACAGGAAGAAGCCGAGGCAGTTTTTGGCAAAGATCCCCGCGAGTACCTCATCACCACCAAGCAATTCATCGGTGATGGCAATGGCCAGCTCCGGGAGCTCCGCACCATGCAAGTGGAATGGGCGAAAGATAACGGCCGAATCACGCCGCGCGAAATCCCTGGAACGGAACGGGTCTGGCCTGCGCAATTGGTTCTGTTGGCCATGGGGTTTCTCGGCCCCGAAAATCAACTCCTGGAAAAACTGGGGGTTGAGACCGATCCGCGCACCAATGTCAAGGCGGAGTACGGAAAATATGCCACGAACGTCCCTGGTATTTTCGCGGCGGGAGATATGCGCCGCGGCCAAAGCCTGGTGGTGTGGGCCATCAATGAAGGCCGCGGTGCAGCCCGGGAATGCGATCGCTGGTTGATGGGTGAGACCGGGTTACCATCGTAACCGCTGCGCCTCTGTTTGCCGAAAGATCCAGTTGGAATATGTAAAGGACCGGAATCCGAATCCGTCGGTCAGAACATCCTTGCGTTCCGGAACTGGAAAAATCTGTATTTCGCTTGTAGAACAAGCGGTTAAAGCGTAATCCTTTGTGAAAGTTGACATGTCTCGTGTGCGCGCGGTGTTAGCCCGGAGAGCGTGGCAACGATGGAGAATAGAGAACGACGCCGGGACGCTCTTTCTGAAATTCCAGTTCCGGCCGATCATTCGGAGGCTGGCATTCAACCTAGACCTAGGTTTGGTGATTTCCTTTACCGGTTGCCCAGCCTTTTGAAGCAAGGCCGATTAGTCGCTTGGCGAAGAAGAAAATGCTTCTTGTTGCCGGAAATAACTAGTGTTGTTACTGGGCCGTGGTTTTCTCCCGCCTTGGTGTGGGGTACCTGGACAATTCTGCTGATTGCCGCTTTGGCTTCAATTAGTAAATACCACCACGAAGTGCCAATCTGCGAGGATTGGGCGTTCGTTCCGTATGTGACTGGTGAGGAACCCATTACCGCTGCTTGGTTGTGGCAGCAGGAGTACGAACACCGCATTCCTCTCACAAGACTGATCGGCGTGATTTTGTTAAAAATTTGTGGTGGTGACACTTGGGCAATGATGCTCTTTAGGATCTTAGCAATGGGAGGGCTCGCATGCGCCACGATTTTGCTTGCCAAAAAAATACGCGGCTGGACCAGCGTCACGGACACTTTTTTCCCGCTTGTGTTTCTCCAGTGGGCAGCCTCACCCCATATGCTAAGAGGTGTCATTGGAATTTGCTATCCCTTGCCGACTTACCTAGCCGGAGTAATTTTCTTGATAATTGTCAAAAGCGGTACCCGGCTACAGCTTGGAGCCGGAGTGCTTGCAGGAATTTGCCTACTGCTACTTCCGCTATGTGGTGCTATGGGTTTAGTCTATGTGCCGGCTTTGACAATTTGGTTAGGATATTCAGGCGTTCTTTCATGGCGTTCGCGAGAGCCAAATTCTAAGCGGAACAGCGTGCTGATACTGGCGCTGGCGTTTGCCGTGCTCCTTATCGTCGCCTTCTATTTCGATGGCTATGAGAAAGGAACCAGTAATTATCCCTCTAACACCAGTGTGCGGCTAATATTCAAAACATCTTTGGCCTTCCTAACGGAAAGCCTTGGTCGCCTTGCCTCTACCTTGTGGCCCTACTCCGGGCTTCCGTTTTTTGTTTTGTTAGTCCTGAGTGTCGGGATTCTCCTTTTCATGATTTTGTTCAACCAGGGGTCAAATCGGTCCCGGGCTCTTGCATTGCTTTTCTTTGGGAGTGCTATTGCAACGCTCGCCTTCGGTATTGGTTGGGGCAGGGGTGTTTATGGGCCAGATGCTGTATGGCAATATGAATCCTTGCCTGTTCTAATACTGCCATGGATTTACTTCGTTTGGGTAATTTACCAACCAAAGCGATTTCGTAATTTCATGCAAATAGGTCTCTTTTTTTCCATAGCTATTGTGGTTCCATTGAACATTACATTGGACTTTAAGCTTCGCACTGAGTCCTACAAAGCTATAATAGCCTTTAAGCAGGATATCGAGCATGGGATGCCTCCGTTTGCGCTCATTGCGCGGCATCAAATGTCTATCGGTGACGCCGGCTATGGTGATGAGTTGCTGAATTGGCTGCCCCCCCTGCGCCGGTCTAAAATTGGGTCTTTTCGTTACCTGGAAGATAATCCGCCGTTTCGGGAGATGTCGCTTCGTTTGGAACCGAGGGTACATCAGGCAGAGTGGAAAGACGAGACGATCCATGGAACAGGAGCCGAGTCGTACATGACCTTTGCCTTGCCAAAACCCATGTTTGTCGCCGGGGTCCGGATCCGGGGGACACATTCCAACGGTCCCACGGCAAATCCTTCAGTTCATTGGGGAATTTGTGGGGACTCCGGTTTTGTCCAAGTGGGTGGTGCGTGGTGTCCGGGCTGGCCCGGGGACGATTTCGAGAAGACCTTCTATGTCGCAGATACAATTGACCAGATCCGGATCTTTCCAGATAACAAACCATTTCAATTTTCGGTTACGGATTTACTCGTACTGATTCCGGACGCCAAGCCGTAGCTATCCAAGGTATCCGTTACATCTGGACTGGGACAAGGCAGGCACGAATGATCGCTTCGAGCCTTAAAGCTTGGTGTTGGCGCCCGGGAGCCTGAAAACGATGGAGCACAGAAAAGGAGGCCAGGACGCCGTTTCTGAAACTCCTTCTCGCGCCGATCATTTGGAAACCGGCATCGAACCTGGCCCCAAGATCGAAAAGACGGATGGTTGCTTTTCCGGCCGCCCCGCTGGTTGAAGCAAGGCCAATTACGCGTCTGGCGAGCAAGAAAATGGCTCGCGTTGCGGAGAGTAGCCGGGATCATTTTTCATCCTTGGTTTTGATTGGCCTTGCAGGCCGGGCTGCTTTGTCTTGCGCTTGGAATTACAGGCCAACTGCAACTAAAAATGGGGACATTCGACTATCAGGAATATCTCGATCTCAGCGAGGTCCAATTCTCAAAACTCGTTCTTTCCCGAGTCTACCTTCCAAAAGTTTTTCTTGCCATGATTCCTGCTGTCATTCTGGTTTTATTGGTAGAGGCTTTTCTTGGACAATGTATTTCGCCAGTTTCTTCTCATCCAGGCTTATCCCCAAGCCGGGCCCTTCAGGGACGGTCATGAAACCCCGTTCAATCTTGTGAAGCGGTTCAATTAAATCATCCACGAGGCCATAGTACGTGCAATCATTGGCCAGGGTGAAGCCGGGAGAGCTGGCGACGATGTGCAGCATAGCTGCGGTTTTCAGGCCCAGGTCGTGGGCACAGTGGAAGACGCAGGTCACTCCAGAGGCTTCCGCCAACGCGGCTACTTTTTTTACTCCTAATACGCCGGAGCATTGATACGTATCCGGGAGAAGTACATCGGCTGCCTGCAATTGAAGAATTTGCAGCACCACTTCGGGTGTGGTTACGGACTCATTGAGCGCGATCGGAGTCGTCGTGTGGCGGCGTAAGCGGGCGGCATCCGCGATGAGGCCCTTGGGCATCGGTTGTTCGAAATACTCAAGGTTGTATTTTTCGAGATCCTTGGCCAGCGAAAATGCAATTTCGGGGGGATACCCTTGATTGGGGTCGATGCGCAATTTGAGGCGGTCGCCCACGCCGTCGCGGATGCCGCGGACCATTTCGAGATCTTCCTCGGGCCGTCTTCCCGCCTTGGTCTTGAGCGTGCCAAAGCCCATCTCCACATACTGGCGGGCGATGGCTTTGGCTTCGTCGTACGGACGAATCCCCATGCAGGCGGCCAGTTCGATTTTTTTACGCACGGCCCCGCCTAATAACTTATAAAGTGGTAGGCCCGTCGCGTGCCCCATCAGGTCCCACATGGCCATTTCGACCGCGCTGGCCAGAAAAGGTCCCAGTCTATTCTCGGCATACCATGCTTCGATGTCGAAAGGATCCCGTCCCAGGACCTGACTGCGCATTCGCTCTTCCGGTGCTCCCGTAAACGAATTGTCCAGCCAATCAAGCGGCGTCTCGCCCCAGCCGATCAACCCGGAATCGGTCTGAAGGCGAACGATCAAGGCCTCCTTTTCTGAAGTGGCCCGGTAACGCGATTGGTATGGGGCAATGGGACCTTTTTGCGGGATGCAGACGACGAGGGCTTGCAATTGTGTGATTCTCATAATTCGAAAGGTAAATGGATACTAGCGGAGAAGCAAGTGAAAAGTTCCAATAGAATAATTCTCCAATGAAATGAATGCCTGACGCTTGACTCGGAAAGTGAGTGCCGATGAAACGAACAACGATAGGCTGCTGGATTCTCTTGGCAATGCCAGCGGTCCAGGCGGCGGATTGGAAACCTGCTCGAGGTCCGTTAATGACCCCTTGGGCGAAGGATGTAACGCCGGCGCGGGTTCATCCCGAGTATCCCCGGCCGCAAATGGTGCGGGAAAAATGGCAGAATCTCAACGGCCTCTGGCAGCTCGCCTTCGCCAAGCAGGGGAACGAGCCACCATTCGGCAATAAACTGTCGGAACGCATCCTGGTGCCGTTTCCAGTGGAATCCGCTCTATCGGGAATCATGAAACCGGCGGAGCGGTTGTGGTATCGGCGAGTATTTGCGGTTCCCAAAGAATGGGCGGGCCAACGCGTCTTGCTACATTTCGGTGCCGTGGATTGGGAAGCAACGGTTTGGATCAACGGCAAGAAGCTGGGCAATCATCAGGGTGGATATGATGCTTTCCACTTTGATATCACCGAGGTGCTGAAGCCCACAGGCGAGCAGGAACTCATTGTCGGTGTCTGGGATCCGACGGACAATGGCACGCAACCGCGAGGGAAGCAGGTGAAGAAACCGGGAGGCATTTTCTATACGCCCACGACGGGCATCTGGCAGACGGTTTGGATGGAACCGGTACACGTTGCCCACATTGAATCGCTCAAAATTGTGCCGGACGTAAGCAACGGGAAAGTGCTTGTCACCGTCATGACCCAGGGAATTACCAAGGGCCTTTCAACAACATTTAGAGTTGCGGGGGACCCCGGCGATGAGCTTGTTGCGTCTGGAGAACCTGATAAGCAGATTGCCATTGCGCTTCAAAAAGTCAAGCTTTGGTCCCCCGATGCACCCTTTCTCTATGATCTGGAAGTTTCGTTGATGGACCGTGCGAAAGTCGTGGATAGCGTCAAGAGTTACTTCGGCATGCGTAAGATCCAGGTCGGCAAGGACGAAAAAGGAACAACACGAATTCTGCTCAACGGCAAGTTCTTTTTCCAGGTCGGCCCGCTCGATCAAGGCTTCTGGCCCGACGGCTTATACACGGCCCCGACGGACGAAGCCCTCAAATATGACATTGAAATTACCAAGAAACTCGGTTTCAACATGACCCGGAAGCATGTCAAGGTCGAGCCCGACCGGTGGTACTACTTGTGTGACAAGTTGGGGCTTTTGGTCTGGCAAGACATGCCCAGCGGCGATAAGGGGGTGGGGCCGGGCAAGGGCGAAATCACGCGCACGCCGGTATCCGCCAAACAATATGAACTTGAATTGAAACGGATGATCGACGGTTTGCAAAACCACCCATCAATTATTATGTGGGTGTTGTTCAACGAAGGCTGGGGCCAGTATGACACCGTACGGCTCACGAACTGGACCAAGCAGTACGATCCCAGCCGATTGGTCAATTGCGCCAGTGGCTGGAACGATATGAGAACGGGGGACGTGCACGATATTCATGTTTATCCCGGACCCGGATCGCCGGATCCCGAACCGGGCCGAGCCGCGGTGTTGGGAGAATTCGGCGGGCTCGGGCTTCCGGTCGAGGGACACCTCTGGACCAACAAGCACTGGGGTTACAGGGGGACCAAAGATAAGGAGGATTTGACGCGCAAATATGAAAGATTGTTGGCCGGCGTCTGGAAATTGAAGGATCAAAAAGGACTGAGCGCTGCGGTGTACACGCAAACCACGGACGTGGAAACCGAGGCAAACGGCTTGCTCACCTATGATCGCGCCGTCATCAAGGTGGATTTCGAACGGGCGGCAGCGGTGAATAAGGGGAACTATTCACACGTCCCCGAAGTCAAGGTAGTTGTCCCCACATCGCAACAGAAGGGAATACCGTGGCGCTTCACGTTCCAGAAACCCCCCGACGATTGGTATCAACCGGTATTCGATGACGCGGCCTGGCAAGAAGGCATCGGGGGTTTTGGGACCAAGGGAACACCCGGTGCCGTCGTCCGCACCGAATGGAAAACCGACAACATCTGGCTCCGACGAAATTTTACTCTACCGGAAGTTGCCGCCGAGAACTTGTTCCTTTTGTTGCACCACGATGAAGATGCGGAGATCTACATCAACGGAGTCCTGGCTGCCAAGGTCGAGGATTTCATCACCGATTATGATGAAGTGCCGATTGCCGCCGAGGCGCGGGCGGCTTTGAAACTCGGAAAAAACCACTTCGCCGTGCATTGTCGGCAAACAAAAGGTGGCCAATATATTGACGTTGGCCTGGTTGAACTCAAAAAACGCGCACTGAGATAACACCAAGAGATACTCCATGCTAACCCTGGACCTGATTTGTCAGGCGCAACATCGCTTGCGCGGGCTCTTGCACCGAACGCCGCTTGTTCACTCCCACGCACTCAGCGCTCACCTTGGTGCCAACGTTTTCCTGAAACTGGAATGTTTGCAAAAAACCGGCTCGTTTAAACCCCGTGGAGCATTCAACAAAATGTTGTCGCTCTCCACAGAGGAGCAGAGCCGCGGAGTGACGGCAGTCAGCGGCGGCAACCATGCCCAGGGAGTGGCTTATGCGGCCCGGCAATTGGCCATCTCCGCCGTCATCGCGATGCCGGCATTCACGCCCCGCAATTATCTCGACGCCGCGCGGCAATATGGCGCCGAGATCGCCTTGATGCCCGATACCAGAGCCGCCTTTGCCGAAGCGTTTCGGCTGCGGGATCAGGGGCGAGTCATGATCCACCCGTTTGATGACCCGCTGGTGGCGGCCGGCCAGGGAACCGTCGGTCTGGAAATCCTGGAGGATCTCCCGTCGGTGCGGCGGGTCTACGTCAGCATCGGCGGTGGTGCTTTGATCACCGGCATTGCCGCCGCACTCAAGGCCATCAAGCCGGAAGTCGATATCATCGGCGTGGAAACTCGCGGCGCCGACGCCATGGCGCTCAGCCTCGCGGAAAACCGGCTTGTGGAACTGCCGGCCATCACCTCCATCGCCCGGACGTTGGGCGCGCCGCAAGTTTCGGAATTTACCTTTCAGCACGTTCGGCAACTGGTGAAGAAAGTGACCGTCGTCAGCGATGCGGCCACGGTGCAGGCTTTATTCCTGATTCTCGAACGGACCAAGTACGTGGTCGAGCCGGCAGCCGCGTGTTGCCTGGCCGCCGCAGAAGAAGATCGTAGTCAGTTGCAACCGGACGATGATGTGGTATTGCTCATGTGCGGCGGCAATGTTTCGGGCGCGGATTTGGCGAGCTATTGGCCTCGCTTCATGAACGAATCGAATGCCTAGCTGGGCACGCTTCCGGGTTTGACAACAGTTTGGCAATAGTTACAATAAACTTGGCTGCCGGTACAAGCGATGAGGGGAAGAAAAACCGGCATTGCGCAAAGGAGGGGGTGTCCATGGTACGAAGTGTTATGCTGGGAGCGGCCGCTTGGCTCATGTTGTCGGTAGGAAATGCATCGGCTGCCGATCGGGACTCCTTCCAGAAATTGGGAGGCGACACGCGGGCGGCCACCATGACTCTGGGATTTGACGGTGCGGCGGATACAACTCTGGCGACGTGGCGGCATCGCTACGGTTTTTACCGTCCTGGCTATTTTTACTGGCGCCCCCGCGTTTTCTATGCGGGCTTCTACCCGTACGCGTATTACGGGTATCCGTTTCGATCATTTGCATTCGGGTTCAGTGTATCGCCGTATTACTATTCTTATGGGCCGGTCTACTACGCGCCAGGATATTCGTATTACCCGATCAATTACACAGTGCCGGCTCCATCTACTTCCGTGAGCACCAAACCTGCCGCGGCGGAAGTTGTGCCGCAACCGGAAAGAGTTCCCCCGCCCCGCCCCGCTCCTGGGATCTTTCAATACGACGGCGGACCGGCCAATCCGGTGCCCATGCCGCAAACCGAGCCCGGCCCTATTCGCGTCCCGGCCAAAACAATTCCGGCCCAGGGGCGATTCGTTTCCCTGCCGGAACAAAGTTCGCGATATGCGTACCTGGCATACGGCGAAAAACCCCAACTGCAAGTCTCGGAAAAGGCGGTCTATTTCCGGGTGAATCTGCAGGCGGGGCGGTAAGCCGTGCCCAACAGACCACGGCATTTTTCAAACGCAAAAACCCTCCGAAGAGCCGGAGAGTTTTTTGTGCCTATTTTTCATTTTGCGGCTGGCGATGGAAATATTTTGGACCCAAAGGGTTGGGTGAATTTAAACTCCCGCGACCTTTACGCAGTGGATCGGCGGCAGCGAGTCGAACAGGCAATTCCACTTTTCCCCGCCGTCGCGGCCGATCCAGAGTTGTCCCGTCGTAGTTCCGAAGTAGAGCGCGGGCGACTTGAGTGCATCGATATCCATAGCATCGCGCAATACCGTGAAAAAGCTCTCCTTCTTCGGGAACCCGCGGGCAAGCCGCTCCCAGGAATCACCGCCATCCTCGCTGCGCCAGACCGCCGGCGCACCGCCGAAGGAAGCCCGCGCGGGCACCTCGAGCGGCATGACGTAGACGGTGTCCGGATCGTGCGGATGCACGACGATCGGGAATCCGAAATCGGAAGGCAGGCCCTTACTGATCGAGCGCCAAGTGTGGCCGTGGTCGTCGCTGCGCAGGACGCCGATGCCGGGATGGTCGGGAAAGCCGCCGTGGTTCTGCATGTAGAGCCGGCCGGGCGCGTCCGGGTGGCGCGCGATCTTGTGAACGCATTGGCCGAACTCCGGGTACGGATCAGGAACGAAGCCGGCAGCAATGCCCCGGTTCGACGCCGTGAACGTATGCCCGCCGTCCTCGCTTAGGTAGTGGCCGCCGGTCGAGATACCGAGGTGCACGCGCTTGCCGTCACGCAGGATCGTGTGCATGCAGAGTCCGCCGTTGCCGGGTTGCCACTTGCGGGCGTGCTCGTGGTTGCTGATGCCCGGAATAATTTCCCAGGAATCGCCGCCGTCCCTAGAGTGGAAGAGCGCGGCCGGTTCGACGCCGCACCATAAATCCTTCTTGTCGTCGCCGGCTTCGAGGGACCAGATGTTCGCGAGCGCGCGGCCATCCTCCTTGGTAAAGGCCGGAGCGGACTTTGTCTCCTGGAACTTTTTCCCGACGTCGGTCGAGACCAGGACCTTCATGCCGAAGAAGCTGTGGCAGCTCGAAGCGTAGATGCGCGGGGTGTTGCGCATGTCGATCAGCACCGCATAGACGGCCACTCCCGATCCAAAAGGCCCGCGCAGCGCGAACTTGCGCCGGGTCTTCCCCGCCTCGGCGACGAAGAGGCCCTTCTTGGTTCCGATGCAAAGAATAACGCGTTTTGCCATGGTTCAACCTCCAGAGACCGCGGGCATTATCGTGAGCACGTCGCCGGGAACCAGCGCTGTATCGATCCCTTCCCGGTCGCGCACGTGTGCGGTGTTCACGAACAGGTTTATGTGGCGGCGGAGCGCTCCGGTCTCGTCGCAGATGCTGCGGTAAAGCTCCGGCTGGCTCCGCGCAATTTGCTCGAGGGCCGCGCGCACGCTCGGGGCCGTCAGCGCGAGCTCCGAGGCGCCTGCACAACAACTGCGCAATACGGCGGGTAGCTGAATCGTGATGGTCATGGCTCCGGGGTGTTTTTTATGAAGTTTGGAGTGCGGTGGCTTTGACACCGCTTTGGATTTTTTTGATTGCGCACAGTAATCGTGCCGCGCGATCAAGGCGCCGTGATTTTGCGCTGCGGTAACCAGGACTTCGTCGTGGAAACCAAACTGCGTCGGGATGGATTCGGCGAGCGCTTCGGCATGGGATTCATCCGGGGCAACGGCGAAGACTCCCGGGCCCCAGGAACTTTGGCCAGCGCCCCGAATTCCCTGCCGGCGAAGCCAGGCCACCAACTCGGATGTTTGCCGGCAAGAGTATGTCCCTCCCTGGATCGGCGCGAAGTTTTCTCCGACCCGCCGATTGAATTCGAATAGTGCTTCGCCAAAGGATTGAAAATCACCTTCCTTTAAGGCCGGCAAGATGCCCTGGAGCGCGAGCCGGCACAGGAGGTCGGTCGTGTTCGGAATCGCAGTGACGCGCAGCTTGGCGAATGCAGCGTTTTCCGCATTCCCGTGGCGCCCTTGGCCCCAGGGAGGCATCACCAGAACGATCCGCCAGTCTTGGGGAAAATCAGCTCGTGCCAGGAGAGGGGCCAGTGACTCCAGCTCCGGTTTGCCGCCATCGACCAGAAAACCTCCTTGCGCAAAGCCATGAATGCCCACTGCGGAGCGTTGGCCGCGGCGGAGGCATTGTGCCAACTGGGCGACCGGCATCTCGTCCATGCCAATCAGGCGGACGAGGGCGGAAGCGACGGCCAGCGCGAGTTGGGTTCCCGTACCCAACCCTATGTGTTCCGCGGGCGCCTGTTGGATGTGAATGTACTGCGGTTGGACCTTATCAGTCGGCAAGGTGTCAAGGAACATGCGAGCGAATGCGAGGGCCCGAGCCGCCAGGGGACCGGCCGCAGACCAGGTGTTCGCCGGGGATAGTTCCAGGATGATACCTGGTTTTTCCACCATCAAACCGGCACCGCCGTATTTTCGCCAATCCTTCTCCGTGCCGAAATTCAGCAAGCCGAAATGGAGCCGGCTGGCGGTCTGGACGCGGATCATCCTTCCTCCCGCGCCAAATCACCGGCGCGCGTTCGCGCGACTCGGGAAACGAAATCCTGAAGGAAAGCGAACGCCTGCCGTTCCGGCTCCCCGCCGGTCTTGTCGACCAATCCTTGTAGTTTGCGGAACTCAGTCTGGATTTGCTCCAGCGGCAAAAAATCGACGCGGGTCGCGAGGATGGCCGCTTCGACCACGGCGTGTTTGCCGCGGTTAAACCCGAAGAAATCGCGGAGGCGTTCGGCATGGATTACTTCGGCCTCGATGCGGGTCCGCTCTTCGCGGTCATCAACTGCAGCAACACGGAACTCGTAGAAGCGGCACCCATCCTGAAGGACCATGCCTCGGACCATTCGCGCCGGGAATAACGGCGGCATCGGCGCTAGCCGGCCGAGCGCTGCTTGCGCCAAAAGCAACACGTCGTCGGTAATGTGGAAAACTCCTTCGCCGTTTTCCGTCAAATTGCGGTAAGTTTGCGCGGTTTTAAAGGGGCGGAACACCAGTCGGGTCATGGCCGCATCCACATACGGTCCCATCGGCGCGATATTGATTTCACCTTTTGCGGACATCGTGGTGGCGATGCCTTCCAGGATCATGGATGAAGGGCCGGTCAACATGACAGGGCTCGCAACAGGCCTCTCGCCTTGTGCCAAGTTTCCTGATATTCGTGTTCGGGGATGGAATCAGCCACGATGCCGCCGCCGACCGGGAATTGGAACCAGCCCCGGCCTGCGGTGACAGTGCGAATGAGGATGTTCGTGTCCGTGGTGCCGTCGAAACCGAGGTAGCCGAGGCTGCCGCAATAGGGGCCGCGGGCCGCGGATTCGAGTTCGGCAATGATTTCCATGGCGCGGATTTTCGGCGCTCCTGTGACGGAGCCGCCGGGAAAGGCCGCCTGTAACAAATCCAGCGGCGTCACTCCGCCGCGCAATTGGCCGTGCACTTCCGATACCAGGTGATGGACAAAGGGGTAGCTCTCCAGCCGGCACACCGCCGGTACCCGGACCGAATGATATCGGCATACCCGGCCCAGATCGTTGCGCAAGAGATCAACGATCATGATGTTCTCGGCGCGATCTTTGCCGCTGGCGAGCAGTTCTTCGCCCTGGGCCTGGTCCTCGCGGGGCGTCTTGCCGCGGGGACGGGTTCCCTTGATGGGCCGAGTTTCTACCGCGCCGTTTGTCACGCGCAAGAAACGTTCGGGAGAAGCACTCGCGATCGCAAAGTCACCCAGGTCAAAAAATCCGGCAAAGGTCGCGGGGTTGTGCTGCCGCAATCGTCCGTAGAGTTCCACGGGAGACAGGACGGCGGGATAGAGGAGCCGTTGCGCCAAATTCACCTGATAGCAGTCGCCCGCCGCTATATAGTCCAGAGCCTTGCGCACGGTTTCGAGATAGCTTTCCCTGCTGAAATTACTGGATAAGCCGGCGATGCCAGGGACCGCAAATTGTGGCGCCAGCTCTTCCGGTGTGACGAAAACCTGACTCGGAACCCGCGACCCCTTTTTCGCGGCGTCATCCCGGAGATATTTCTTCACCTGGCGTACGCGGTACGCTGCCCGTGCGCGACGCCGGCGCGGTTCGATCTCCGGAAATCCGGTCGAGATCAGCCAGGCGCGACCTTGGTCGTGATCCCAAGCGATTGTCCAATCATACAAGCCAACGGCCATGTCCGGAACCTGGAATTCATCACGCGCGGGCCGCGGCAAGTGCTCCAAATGATGGCACAAGTCATAGCCGAACAGGCCCGCCGCGCCGCCTTGAAACGGAGGAAGACCGGAAATTGATTCTGCATGATAGCTGTCGATGCGCTCTGCCAAAACGGTAAAAGGACTTCTATTTTCCAACACCTCTGCTTTTGAAAAAACCGTTCTACTTCCCCGCGAAGAAATCCATTCGAAAGGATCGGCCATGATGAACGAATAGCGTCCCAAATGGGAGTGTTTCCATGCGCTATCCAGGAATAGAAGACGGGGCAAAGCTGCCAGCCGTTGGGCCAAGTTCCAGGGATCGGGCCCGCGTTGAATCTCCTCGACCAGGGTCGCGCATGAATCTGTTGTGCGATGTTCAAGTTGCAAAACATTTCGCATGCACGACCCAGACATTCAAAAAAATCCAAAACGGTGTCGAGCCACCGCACTTCAAAAGAAGCAACTACCCGGCATGTAAATGACCATGAACGATCACCTTCGCCCGGAGCGCCAGCAAGGCCAGCGCCAACAAGGCCCTCACTGGCGCTTCGGGCTAAGGTACAGCCAATTCATCCTCACCCATGATCATCTGTACCCTCTATATTACTCCGCTGACTGTCCTCCGTCACGGTTAGGAAACCCCAACGGAGTGCCTGGTCTTGAACATAATTTTTTCCCAGGGTCAGAGCCGTGATCGCCTTGGCCATTTCGTATCCCAGATAAAAGGCGTGATGGGAATCAATGGCTTCCTTTTCCAGCATTTGCGCGAATAGTGAAAACGGATCGTTTCCTTGCAGATACATGGACCGATTCAGTACGTGCAGCAAGCCGCGCTCTGCAAACAAACGAAAATTGGGGTCGGTGATGCGTTCGGCCAATTCATTCAGGGTCTTGTCCCCGCTTTCGCGAATTTTTGGATCGCGGAGCATTACCAGCTCTGCGCCGAGGTGCTTCGGCAGCACGCGGTACTTGCAAGCGTGGTAGATCAGGCGCCTGCCTAGGTCCAACTCGCGGATCGAACTTCGGCACCAGTTGATCACCTGCGTCGTCAAAACACTGCGGATGCCCAGTTCTTGACAGATGGCCAGCAGCATCAAGTTGATGCCGGCGGAATCAACCTCCGTCAATTCCGTGAGATTGCCGGTGCCCATCAGAAGCTCAGCTTCCGGGTAGCGCCGGCGGACTTCGAGGTAGCGCGCCACGGAAGCCGCGAAACCAAACCCAATCGGTTCCAGCACCGGATCAATCCGAAAGGGAACGCTCGTGGCTTGCAGGAACTCGATGGTCTGGTCCAATCCTTCAAGTTGGGCCGGCACGTCGGGGACGGCAACCACTTCACATCCCCAATCTCTGGCGGCGCCGCGGTTGGTGCTGTTGACGCTGAGCACGAGTTCAGCGCCCGCGGCGACGGCGGCTTCTACTTCCGTCCGATTGAAACTGTCAATGGATACCCGCAGGCCCTCGCTGCGCAGAGCACGAACCGTTTCGGCTGTTGCGCTCCAGGTGTGGCCGGGGTCACACCCCAGGTCGATGACGTCGGCGCCGGAATTCCGCGCCGTTTTGGCTTGCTCGATGATCTCGGCAAGTGTTAGCCGGGGGACGTGGTTGATCTCGGCCAAAATGGCAATGTCATAGGCATCCAGATCCGCGCACTTTTCTCGTCGGCCGCCGAAGAACTCCGGCAAATCGAGCAAATCGTTGGGACCGCGCTCTACCGAAACCCCTGTTTGTTTTGCCAGAGGCTCTACATCTCCCGTTACCAAGCCCGGCAGTATTACTCGGTTTACTCCGCAGAGTACGGTCAAATGTCGCGCAATCCACGACGCCGTGGCCAGGGCCACCACCGTGATGGGCATAACCGCAACGCTGAATTCAAACGCCGCTGGATCGGCGCATTCCGCGAGGGTACGCCGTAATGCCGGCTCCGCCAGTTTGCCGGTGACAAAAAGCAAATGCGGCTTCATGGCCCTATCTGACTCACTAGGGGGCGGGGTTTACGCACTAACGGCACACGGTGCGTTACTTTGCGAAAACGTTGGGCGGTGATGTTCCAAAAAACTACGGCCGCAATCCCGTAAACTACCAATCCGCAAATCGCATAGCCCATGAGTTCGATGGGTTCCTTCATCGAACCGGACTCGAATTCTTTCCCTCGAAACGCCAGCCAACCCAGGGTAATGGGCGGTGTCAATCCGCAACTTTGAAATTTGGCAATGGTGTACATGCCATCCCCGCCTCCTCCCATTAAACCGGCTGGGAGGCAACACATAAACCACGGAATCCAATGGCCAAAGGCAATTCCCATTGTTACCAGCAAGGTCCAAACGTTGGCCTGCAGGGTGGTCCGGGAGCGAATGGAAAACCATAATCCCAGAGCCGCCAGGAACGAAGCGTAAACAATCCAGCCAATGCAGAGAAGGAACACTGCCACGATGTGCAATCCGCCTGTAACTACAGCAAGGCCCCAAATCACGCCGAGCCAAAGCCATGCCCAGCGGACGCTCAAAACCGAGCCGATCCATTTACCGTACAGGATGGCATTGCTCTCCAACGGGCTGGTCAAGAGGCTATCGAAGGTTTGGCGGGCGCGTTCCCCGGTGACACTGCCGGAAGCCCGAAAGGCGACGCCCAAAAGTGCCAAGCAAGCCACCATGGTTCCGACACTCCGAACCCACGCATTGATCCCCCAGGCAAACGAGTCCCAGGAATCGCGAAATGCAGTATTGGTATCGTAATAATAAATGATTTGCAAAATGGGCCAGAGAAAACTGATGATGAACAAAACGCCCATGACAATACGGCCAAAAATGTTGAGTTGTAAGCCGGGTTCCAAGTGGATTTCTTTCCAGACCATGGGCGTGTCGGTCACGGCCCGCCGCGTCTTGCGGCGGATCGCCCAGCGGAGCTTTTTGGAAACGCTTGCGGACTGTGCCAACGCCACCGCCCGAACGCGCGCCACCGACCACACCGTGCAAACCAGGGTTAGCGCGCCGTAGAAAATCGCAAAATCGCGAAAAACCACATCCACTATATCCGCAAGCGCCTGGCCGCGCCCGAAAACGGATTCCAGCCGATAGATTGCAATGATGGGATTGGCCACCCCGACGGCCTCCACGAATTCTTTCGCGGTGGCGGGATCTTCGGTAAACCACAGGGGAAATCCGGCGAAAGTGGGAAACAAGGAAAGCATAATAAACAAAACCAGCGACAACGCGAAGTAACCAAACATGGTCATGTAAGTGAGAACAATCGCATTCCGCGGCTTGCGGGCGTAAACGGAGCAGAGAATGCTCAGGCTGCCCAGGCCCAGCATCATCAGGCCGGTGCCGGCAAACCCGCGCAATACCAGACCGGGATCAACTCCCCCCAAGAACTGCGCGAAGGAGAGAATCGGCATGCCGGCCAAAATGAGCAGGGCCATATTCCCCAGCCGGGACAACTGCTTGCCAAGGACGATTTCACGATTGCGCAAATCGGTGGCCAGCAAAAACTCAAGAGTTTTGCGTTCTTTTTCCTCGGCAATGGCCCCGGCGGTATACGCGGGGGTGAGTAAGCCGACGGCAAAAAACTGCACCGTCATGAAAGTGATAAAAAAGCTCTCGGCCAGTTGGGCGAGGCGCCGCATTTTATCGGTTTCATACGACGCGGCTTCAACATTGACATAGACAGTGCCCAACATCAGGGCCAGAAACAAAATGTATAAACAGCGCATCCAGGCGTAGCGGCTCCGGCGTGCCAGGCGAATCAAATCGTAGAACAGAACTGGACCAAAGATATTGGACCAGGCAAGATCGCGACGCAACCAACTGGAGGCGGAGTTTGCAACCGACGACATAAGCACTATTCGCTTTCGGTGCCGCTGGGACAATTTAGCTGCATTTTATCCACTCCCAATCCTTGCTCCAGGGCATTTTCCGGGTATGTTGATGTTATGAAACAACGGCGATGGTGGAATATGGGAATGGCGGCATTGTTTTTGGTTTTGATTCCCGCCTGCAACAAGGGAGGAAGCCAAAATCAGGGTGGAGGCGAGAGCGATAAGTTTGGAAATTACAAACTCCATAGCACCAAATACGATAACGTTGATCAAAGCAAAGCCAAGGACAATGCTGCCGACGCTCTGACTCAATTGCAAAATGAAAAGAATGTGTGCCTCATCGGGTTGTGGGCGTACAACCCGCCGGCGATTTTAGCCGCCGTCAAAGCCGCCAATAAAGAAGGCGTAGTGAAAATCGTCGGATTCGATGAAGATGAAATCACCCTTCTCGGTATCAAGGAAGGCCATATTTACGGCACGGTGGTGCAACAACCCTTTGAATTCGGTTATCAATCTGTCAAGATGATGGTCCAATTGGTGAAAGACCCCAAGGCTCCCATGCCCAAAGAAGTGGTCAACGGCGTCCTGCACGTTCCTCACCTGATAATCAAAAAAGACAATGTCGAGGAATTTCATAAGAACCTGAACGAATTAAAACAGCCCGTTCCGGAGGGTCAAGAAAGAGCGGCTGGCGGAGCCCGAATCAAGGTTGGGTTTGTGAGCAACAATATCGCGGAATTTTGGAATATCGCCGAGGCCGGCACACGGAAAGCCGCCGGGGAATTCGCCGTCGAAGTGTTGTTCCGGCGCCCTAAAACACCTACCGCTGCCGCCCAAAAAGAGATCATCGAAGATCTCATCACCCAGGGAGTGCAAGCGTTGGCCATAAGCGTCATTGACCCGGATAATCAGCGCGATTTTCTCGACCAGATCGCCGATCGAGTTCCGCTGATTACTCAGGATAACGATGCACCCCAATCGAAGCGAAAATGTTACATTGGCACCGATAACTACGAGGCTGGAAAGGCGGCCGGCAAATTGGTTCAAGAGGCGATGCCCCAGGGCGGCACCATCGCAATCTTTGTCGGTCAACCTGATCCCATAAACGCCCGCCAACGACGGCAAGGTGTTCTGGATCAACTGTCGGACAAGAAATAGCTCAGCGGCAAATACCCAATCACCGTGACGAACCCTTCATTTCTCATTCAAGTTTGCCAGATCAGTAAACACTTTCCTGGGGTGCAAGCTCTAGATAAAGTTTCTCTCGTTCAATATCCGGGAGAGGTACTGGCGGTTGTAGGAGAAAATGGGGCCGGCAAATCGACATTGATGAAGATTCTGGCGGGAGTCTATCAACCCGATGAGGGTCAAATTCGACTGAATGGAATCCCTGTACGTTTTGAAAATGTGGCCGATGCCTTACAGGCGGGAATCAGTCTCATCCATCAGGAATTAAACCTGGCGGAAAACCTGAGCGTGGCAGCCAACCTTTTTTTGGGGCGAGAATTGATCCGGGGAAGCTGGCTGGGTTTACTCAAGAAGAAATCCATGAATCAGGCCGCCCGCGAACAGCTCGGGCGGTTGGGACTGGAATGTTCTCCGACTACGCGCGTAGGAGCGTTGACACCCGGACAGCGGCAAATGGTGGAAATCGCCCATGCTTTGGCCCTGCAGGCCCGGGTGCTAATTATGGATGAGCCCACCTCCAGCCTGACGCAACGCGAAACGGAACGGCTCTTCGAAGTGGTGGACAAGCTCAAACGCGAAGGCGTGGGCGTGATATATGTTTCCCACCGGTTGGCCGAAGTGAGGCGGATAGCGGATCGCGTGGTGGTATTGCGCGACGGGAAAAATGCCGGGGAGCTGACCAGATCTGAAATCTGTCACGCCAACCTGGTACGGTTAATGGTTGGCCGCGAATTGAATCAGTTCTTTCAAAAACAACATGGCAATAAATCTAATGCCGGGCAACCACGTTTGCAAATCCGCGATCTATTGTACCGGGGAGGGCCGTCAACACCCGTGTCGCTGCAGGTTCACGGCGGCGAAATCCTGGGATTCGCGGGATTGGTCGGTGCGGGCCGAAGCGAATTGGCGGAAGCACTTTTTGGCCTACGCCGAGTAATTAGCGGCCAAGTTTTCATTGACGGCACTCTGGTCGACCTGCACAATCCCAGGCAAGGAATCGCGGCCGGAATGCTGCTGGTGCCGGAAGATCGGCGCCATCACGGCCTGGTTCTCGATGACACGGTGCAACACAATATCGGTTTACCCAATCTGGATACTCTCGGCGTTCTCGGCATGGTCCGGCGAAATCGGGAGATTGCGCTTGCCAATGAAACCTGCGGCAGACTCACAATTCGAACACCGAGCATTCGGCAAGTGGTTGGGCTACTAAGCGGCGGCAATCAGCAAAAAGTCGTTTTGGGCAAGTGGCTGGCACGCAAGCCGAAGATCTTGATATTTGATGAGCCGACCCGTGGAATTGACGTCGGGGCCAAGAGCCAAATTTATGCTCTCATGGACCAGTTGGCGGAAGCAGGCGTGGCGATTCTAATGATCTCCAGCGATCTGGAGGAAATCTTGGGAATGAGCGATCGAGTGGCGGTAATGCACCAGGGGAGAATGGCCGGAGTTCTGAACCGCGATCAGTTCAGTGAACAAGCCATCATGCATTTGGCAACTGGGGGAAGCCTATCCTCATGAAACGGATTGTTGGAATCTTTGTCATTGTTCTGGTGCTCCACGGATTGATTTTGACTTCCGACCCAAACGCCCGAACTTTGCAAAATCATCAGCGGATAGCAGAGCGATTGGCTTTTTACGGGGTGATGACCCTGGGAGCGGGAATTCTGATCATCTCGGGGGGAATCGACTTATCAATCGGTTCCGTGTTTGCCCTCGCCGCGGTAGGCTTTGGTTTGATGTTGAAAAAGGAAGTGCCGGAGGTCATCGCCATCGGCGGCGTAATCACGGGGACGATACTTATTGGTGTTTTTCATGGGTTGCTGGTGACCCGGTTGCGTTTGCAGCCTTTCGTAGTGACTCTCTGCGGACTTTTCATTTACCGGGGCCTAGCGTATTGGTTGGCACTGCCGGATCCGATGGCGCCGATCCAGGGGCTGATCCGGTTTTTGAGTTTCGGACACTGGTTCGGGGAAACACCGATTCAACAGGGATCGGCAGGTAATGTCGGCATTGGTCAGCGAAGCAAAGAATTGAGCGATCTCATTTTTTTGTCCACGGGTTATTTTCATGGCATCCCGGTAAGACTTTTGATTCTCGTCGGATTGGCCATTCTGGCAGTAATCTTGATGCATTTTAGTGTCTATGGCCGGTACCTGTATGCCATCGGTTCCAATGAACAAGCCGCCTGGTATGCGGGAGTGGCCACGGATCGCTATAAGGTATTGTCGTACGTGATTTGTGCCGTCATGGCCGGTGTTGCGGGGATGATGCAACTCTTGGAATTACAGACCGTATCGCCTTCCAATGCCGGCCAATGGTATGAACTGTACGCCATCACCGGGGCCGTGCTGGGAGGATGCAGCTTGCGTGGCGGCGAGGGCTCGGTCGTGGGGATTTTGCTTGGAACTGCGGTGTTACCTTTACTACGGAATCTGATCAACCTGTCGCGAATCCAGGATGATTTGGAATTTTTGGTGATTGGAATTGCCCTACTTTTGGGGACGATTGTGGATGAACTGCTGAAAAGGCGAGGGTCATCGCAGGGGTAAGTATGTGGGCTACCTGGTTATTCCACAAGCGAGGTAGCATAAGCTCTTTGCGAACGCTGTCACCTTGTCGCCTGCCACGGGTAATGGGGACCGGAGACGACGTACGGGCAATGCTCGCTCTGCAGGTTGATAGAGGTGCCGTTCAGATCGATCGAGATGTCGGGAGGCTCGACGCCGAGATGTATACGGCGACGTAAATCAAACGGTCCGTTGCCGCGCCGTGGCATACGATGTTCACGAGCTCCGCACTAGGTTTGCCGGAAGCCTACCTCTGAGACTGAGGCTTGGCGGCTTGGCAGGGGAATCCTCCGCCGAACCAAGACCTGGTGAAGGCCGAAGAGCGCTACCGCAAGGGCCGGCCACGCGTACCACGGCCACAACTCCAGCCAACGAGGCGGCGGTTCGTCGGCCTCAACCTCAAACCGGACAAGGGCCGGCCCGTGCGGCCCTTCGACGGCAACATCCACATCCCACCAGCCCGGTTCAGGTACTCGGAAGACAGCCGTGTGGAAGAGTTTATTGGTCGCCGCGGCCGCGGTGGCCGGGTATTCCAGGACGTTTCCAGTCCCGCGTGCCGCCAGACGCACGGTCACCCGCGCCTCCGGCACGTATTCCCCGGTGCCGGCGTCCAAAACCAGCACGCTGAAGTCCACCGGCCCAGCACGGAATGGCGTGGGCGCAGTGAAGACCGTGACCTGATAGGCACGGGCTTGCTCGCGCAGGCGCACCGCGCCCCCGTCCGCCCTGGCAAGGGATGAGGGATGAGGAATGAGGGACAAAGGAAGCGACAACATCAGGATCGGCCGGATGCGGTAGTTCATGGTCAATTCATCCCTCAAAGCGTGCCGCGCATCTGCATCGGCTGGAAGAGGATCCATACGCCCGCCGCGAACAACAGCACCATGAGCAGTGCCCACGGCGCCAGGGCCTTCAGTGACGGCGCCAGGCGGTAGCCGGCGTAGAGGGACAGGAGCAAGCCCACGTCCAAGAAAAGGAACTCCAGGGGAAGCAGCCACCCTGTCATGGGAGGACAACAGCCACGGTCCCATGCCGGCGCGCCCAGCCACGCCAGCCCGAGATCCGCCGCGAAGCGCTGCGCGACCGGAACGGCGGTGTCGTAGCTCGTCAGGAAGTGAAAGCTGTAATGCGCCAGCCACATGCCGAAGCCGAGCGGCATGAGGGCGTAGGCGTACCGCGTCGCCACCTCGAGGGTGCCCGCCTTCAGCCGGTCCCATCGGCGACTCAGCGCGGCCGCGCCGCCGACGGCCAGCAGTGGCAGCGCGACCAGGGCGAGCAGGTAGAACGCGGTCGTCGCCAGCAAGGGAGAGCGAACGCCCGCAAGCATGGCGAGTCGCTCCTGCCCTTCCGCTACGGGACCGATCATGCCCGCCGCGTTGGCGAAGGCGCCGAACACCAGCACGACGATCAGGGCCGCGATGTCGCGGCGGCGGCCAAAGCGGCCGACGCCGGAGCGCTGGCGGTCGTTCCACAGCTCCGCGGTGGGGTGGCGGGCGATCAGCCCGACGTTGTCGTGCGGGCAGGCGTGGACGCAGTCGAGGCAGGTAGTGCAATCCATGTTGCCCGTCTTGCGCGGAAGAAACAGGTGCAGCTCGCAGCCGGGAATGCCATCACGGCCACGGATACAGTCCTTCGTCTGGCATGAGGCACAAACCGCCGGGTCGCGCGCCTTGACCTCCAGCGGCGAGGCCAGCGACTGGACGAAATTGAACTGCCCAATCGGGCAGAGGTATTTGCAGAAGGAGGCGCCGCGGAACAAGCCGTCGATGACGAAGGCGGCGACGAAGTAGCTCAGCGCGAGGCAGGCCGTCCACCGTGGCCGGTCCCAAAGGGCCAGCGCCTCGTAAGCCCACAGGACGGCGACGATCAGGAGGACTGCCAACCACTTGCTCCGGAGGTGTCGCGGCCAGCTCCAGCCGGCTGGCAGGAAGCGCCGGGCGAGAGTGCGAGGCAGTAGGAAGGGACACCCCATGCAGAAGACGTTGCCGGCCACGAGCAGCCCGAGAATGACTAGGCCGCGCCAGTGGATCCACGGCAGGACGCCGGCCAGGTTCATCGCCCCCACCTGGGGTCCGCGCAGACCGTCGTAGATCACGGCGATGGCCAGCAGCAACAGCGGGAGCTGCAGGCAGAGCCGGGCGTGTCGCCATTTCAAGAACCGACCCAGCAGCGGGAGGCGCAGAAGATCAAAGCCAGAGGGCGCAGGTCGGAGGTCCGAGGTCCGAGAGGAACTTACCAAGGGCAATGAGCTCCGCCCAGGGGACGGCCTTGTCCCCTGACCTCCGGCCTCTGACCTCTGACCTCTGACCTCCACCCTCCTTCTGATTCTTGCCCCCTCGCCGGACAGGAGCTGGACCCCGATGCCGCCCAGCGGTAGGAGAAAAGCTGCCGACCCCGGCACCCACATCAGGACACCCGCCGCCGCCTGGTCGTCCAGGGGGGAGAGGCCTGCCAGGCGTGGTACCTCCGCGTAGTAGGGGTACAGCAGGCGGCCGGAGAAGGTCAGCAGGGCCGCCAGGGCGGTGTTCGACAGGTCGGCCAGGATCAGGCACGGGAGGAGAAGCCAGGGCGACCAGCACGGCCGGGCGGGGCAGGGCCGGATGACGGGATACCAGAACAGCAGGGCCGTGCCCAGGAAGCAAAGGTGCTGAAGGTAGTGCCAGCCGTTCGAGCGTAGGGCCAGGTCGTAGACCGGCGGCAGATGCCACAGCCAGGTGGCGGCGATGAAGAGGGGCAGCACCGTCAGTGGGTGGGTCAACCGGCCGAAGAATCGGCGGAGTGGCGAGGAGGATAGCAGTGGAACTGCCCAGTAAACGCGGATTGGTCGCGGCAGGCCCCGGAGCAAGGGGAACAGCGGCGCGCCCAGCCACAGCAGCGGCGGCGCCACCATCATCAAGAGTAAGTGCTGGGCCATATGGACTTGCAACAGCAGGGCCGCGAACGGCTCGATCGGCGATGCCAGGGCCAGGTAGATCGCCGCGAGCCCGCCGAAGAAGGCGGCCAGGTGACCGCCGTGCCAGCGCCGCGCGTCGCGCCGGTGCAGGAGGCGCCAGCCGCGCAGATAGACGCCGCCCGTGGCCAGCAGCGTGGCCGTCAGCCAGGGGTCGAACGACCAGGAGCGCAGGAAGGCGTCGAGCGTGGGGCTCATGGGTATTGCTTCTCGTCGGTCCGCACAGAGCCCGGCTTCGCCGCAGGCGTATCGAGCGGCCGCAGGTTCGCCAGGAATTCGACCAGGGCGGTCATCTCGGCGGCGCCGATCTGCTTGCCATACGCCGGCATGTTGCCGCCGCCGGGCGTGCCATTGCTCACCTGGTCGATCAACTGGTCGGGCGTCAATCGCGTGCCGACCGTCGTGAGATCGGGACCGCGCCGGCCGCCCTGGCCTTCCAGGGCGTGGCAGTTGCGGCAGTTCTTGTTCTGGAACACGAGGGCGCCCTGCAACCGAAGCGGCGAGCTGTTGCGCACCAGCTGCTCGGGCACCGGGTCGCCGCTCCAGGCAGTCATCTCCGGCGACCAAGGCGACGTGACGCCCTGGTACGTCAGCACCCCGAGGGCGGTATAAATCACGACCACGGCGAGCACGGCCACGGGCCGGCGGCTGGGGGCGCGCTCGCCACGGTTGCTCAGGAACGGCACCAGGAACAAGATGCCGATGAGGATCACCGGGAACACGAGGATGATAAACGTTTCCGCCCCGGCAGGGCTCAGCGAGAGCAGAGCGAACAGCCACAGGAACGGCCACTCCGGCCGGGGGTTGGCGCCGGGCAGCGTGGGATCGGGCGGGCTGCTCGGTCCCTTGGGCCCCAGGACGGCGGCCAGGATCACCACGACAATCACGGCCACGGCAGAGCACAGAGCGTCCTTCAGCATGGCGTCGCCGAGGAAGGGCACGCCGGTCTTCAGTTGCTTCTCGTATTCCGCGTCGTAGGTCTTCGGATCGACCACTTCACCGGGAACGGGCGGAGCGCTGATGCCGCGCTTCAATACCAGCCAGAGGTGGACGGCGAGGAAGAACAGCAACGCACCGGGGATGACGAATACGTGCAGGGCGAAAAAGCGGCTGAGCGAGTCGCCACCGATCACCGGGCCGCCGAACAGCTGGCGCACGACCCACGGCCCGATCACCGGCACGCGGCCCGCCATCGACCCGCCGACGGCCAGGCCCCAGTAGGCGTCCGGGTCCCAGCGGAGGACCTGTCCGGTGAAGAACATGCCCAGGGTACACAGCAACAGGAGGACGCCCACGACCCAGGTAAGCTCGCGCGGGTACTTGTAGGCCCCGTGCAGGAAGACCTGCGTCGCGTGCGCCAGGACCAGGACCACCATGCCCGAGCCGGCGTAGTAGTGCAGCGCCCGCAGGAACCAGCCGAGCGACTCGTCGTAATTCAGGTACAGCAGGCTGTCATAGGCCTTGTCGGCGGACGGCACGTAGACCAGGGCGAGGCCGATGCCGGTGAGAATCTGGACAATGAGGAGGGTGAGCGAGGCACTTCCGAAGATGTACCACCAACCCATCGGCCCCGCCGACCCGCGGGGAATGGGGTGTTCCATCATCGGCAGCAGGGCAGCGCGCAGGCTCAAACGGGCGTCGAACCAGTTGCCGATCTCACGCAGTGTGCGCATCATGACGAGTATCCCTTGCAGTAGGCCCCACTTGCCGAGCGGGACCTACCCTGTCTCAAGCCGGGTGCGTCAGGGTGTCCTGGAGGGTCGGGTAGTGCGGCGCCTGGATTTCCAGCTGATCGACCCCCCGAACGTGCGTCACGCGGTAGACACAATGAAAGAGGCCGCGCGGGGGCGGGCCGGAGGCGCGCTCGCCGTCGGCGTAGTAGACGCCGCCGTGACACGGGCACATGAATAGGCCCGACTCCTGAAACCACGACACCGGACATCCCAGATGGGCGCAGTTGACGGCAAGTACCAGGAATATGTGTTTCGTCGCCTCGTCCGTTGCTTTCGGGTCCTCGCCCTCGTAGCGGACGTAAACGCCGGTGTCGGCTACCATCCCGTCCCAGGGCTGGCGGATCGGATTGGCGAAGGTCACCAGGCGCGTCTGGTTCGGCGGAAAACCCGCCACGGGCCCCAGCGGGACCCATTTAATGGGGGCTTTGCGCGCTCCCAAGAGGTAGCCGAGGAAGGGCACACCCGCCGCCACGGCGGCCACGGCGCCAAGCCCGTACGTCAGCCATTTAAAGAACGTGCGCCGGCCAGGAAGGGGCTCGTCCGGTGGCGGGTTGGAAACGGTGTCCATTGCTCTATGCCTCCTGATTACGCCGTAATTGTCATTTACCGTCGCTCGATGCGCCTTGCCTCCAGTACCTCAGCAGCGCGACGAGGTCGTTGACATCCGCTGAAGTCAGCGGCTTGAACTCGGGTGAGCGCCAGTTAGGGTCGGAATAGACGGGCATGCCGAGGTCGCCCCGGCCGGTGATCACGACCCGCCGCAGCGTCTGGTCGCTGATCAGGGCCAGGAAGGTAGAGTCGTTGACGGCCCCAGCTTGCTCCGCCCCCTGGCCCAGGTCGCCGTGGCAGGCGGAGCAGGCCAGGGCAAAGACCTTCGCGCCCCGATCCTTATCACCCGTTTCCTGCGGCGGCAGGTAGGGCGGCGGCTCCCCGGTCGGCGCTACACCGCCCCAGCGCGCCTTGATGCCCTCTGCCAGCACTTGGACCTGCGCCGCGGTCAGCGGGCCGCCGCGGTCCCGGGCGAAGGCCGGCATGAGACTTTTCTGGGCGGGCGTGACCGACCGTCCTTCCGAGATGACGCGCCGCAGCTCCTCGTCGGGGACAATGGCCAGGAAGATCGGGTCGTTGAGCGGCGGCGCCGGCCCGAGCTTGCCATCGGCTCCGTGGCAGCCGGCGCAATGGGTGGCGTACAGCGCGCTGAAATCCTTGACCTGGTCCGCCGGCACGGGGCGGTCGGCTTCTCTCGGCTTGCCGGGAAGGTCGCAGCCGACAGCCAGCACGGCCAGCAGGGGCACCAGTCGCCATTTTCCCTTGAAGCATTGGCTCACGATCGGCCTCCTCCCTCACCGGCCACGAAGTCAGCCACCCGGTCAGGTCCGCGCCCGGCCGGTGGGATGGGGATCATCTCCGAACGGAGTACCACCCCCGCGGCGGCCACTCCGAACACGAACTGGGAGACGATGAACCAGGCCCAGTCTACCTGTCCCTGGAGCGCCGGGTTGACGACGCCCATGAGCCCGTAAGAGACCCCGGTCCACAACAGCGGCAAGACCAGACCGCCCCAGGCAACCGGCCCCGGCATGGGCGGCAACCGCGGCGCCACCAGGGCGAACAAAACCCCGAAACCTACGGCCAAGACGGCGTGGGCCGCGCTGGCCGCGAGGAACCAGTCCGCATGGAAACTCCCCAGCTCCGCCCCGTCCAGGTTGCCCGGGCCGGGCAGAACCATCCCGGCCAGCAGGTTGATCGGGTACCAAAAGCCGCGGCCGCTCGCCGCCGCCCACAGGACTGCCGGCACGGCCATGGCCGCGCCGCCGACTAGCCCGCCTGCCACTCCGGCGAGCACCGTCGGCAGACGCCTGGCGCCCAGGACTACGGCCGGCATTGTGATGCCGAAGATGAGCTGCGAGAGAATGAACCACGGCCAGCTGACTTTCGCTGGCAGCGCCGGGTTGACGGCGTGCATCGCAACGTAGCTTGCCCCCGTCCACAGAACGGGCATGAACAGCCCGCCCCAGGCGATCGGCCGGGGCAGCTCCGGCAGGGTCGGCAGCAGCACCCCGTAAATGAGGCCGATAACCACCGACATGATGGCATGGATTACCAGCGCCACCAGCAGCAGCGAGGCCTGGAATTCCTTGAGTTCGGATTCGGCCATCGTACCCACCCCCGGCAGGACGATGCCTGCCAGGAGGTTCACCGGATACCAGAGGCCGTGGCCGCTGAGCAGCCCCCAGAGGAGGGCGGGCACCGGCATCACCAGGCCGCCGACGATACCGCCTTTGAGGCCGGCGGAGGTCGGGTGAACCGCCAGCGGCAGGCGGAGGCGGTAGCCGGGCACCCCCGGCCCCAGCTGCTCGACGCGGCCCGGCCGCCCGGTCACGGGCTCGGGGCGACGCGCCGGCTCGACACGAGATTCGTGGACGTGCCCCGCGCCCGGCAAAAGCTGGCCGATCCAGAGGCCTAAACCTGCGATGACAACGACCGCCCCGGTGACGAGAAAGCCTGCACCGAAGGGCACCCCGGCGGCCAGGAGGGCCAGGCCGAGAGCCAGCACCAGGGGAGCGGCCGTCGGCCGGGGCATTTCGACCGTATCCGGCGCCGGTGGGTTTTCTTGGGGCGTTGTCCATGGCTCGCTTGTCATTCGCGATCCTCCCTTCCCGGCGCACGGATTGTCATCCGCGGGCTTAGCGGCCTATCAGGTAGACCACTGTGAACACAACCACCCAAACGCCATCCACAAAGTGCCAGTACCAGGATACCATCCCGACTGCGGCATGGTTCGCGGCCCCCACCTGGCGGCGAATGGCTAGCCCGAGCACGATGAGCATGACGAGCACCCCGGCGGTCACATGGAACGCGTGGAGGCCGACGAGCGTGTAATACGTCGTCCCGAACAGGTTGCGGCCAATGGTCAGATGGCGTTCGATCAGGTCCCGCCACTCAAACGCCGTGCCCCCCAGGAAGACCGCGCCGAGCGCGATGGTCGCCGTCCACCACTGAAGAAATCTGAACTGGCTGCCCTGCCGCAAGGTTTTCTCCGCCCGGTGGATGGTGGCGCTGCTGGACAGCAGGCAAGCCGTGGTACAAAGGACCAGCGGCAGCCTCAACGCCTCGGCCGGCGTCGGTCCGACCACGTCCCTACCCAGGTAGAAGATGTAGGTGACGATCAGCGTGCTGAAGAGGGCCGCCTCCGACACCAAGAAGCTGACCATGCCCCACTGGCCCGGACTCAGCATCCGCTCGGGCGCGATCGCGGGCGGAACGGGGAACGTGTGCGCCGTCGTCGGGCCCGCCATGGTGGTCTCTGCTACGCTCATGTCGTGGCTCTCCTTGACTCACTCGTACTGCCAATCCGGATCGTCCGGGTGTTTCAGGTCCCACAGCGGCCGGCGGCTATGCACGGTCGGAATCACCTCAAAGTTATACGCGGGTGGCGGCGACGTCGTGCTCCATTCCAGGGTCCAGGCGTCCCAGGGGTCGTCGCCCGCCGGCCGGCCGTGGCGCAGCGACGCGAACAGGTTGTACACCAAGATGATGAAGCTCGGTACCTGGATGATGGCCCCGAGCGTGGTCAGCTGGTTCAACAGTGCCCACCCCCGGTCGGCGTCGTAGGTGTAGATCCGCCGCGGCATCCCGAGCACTCCCGTGATGTGCATCGTCCCGAAGGTGAGGAGAAAGCCGACGTACAGCAGCCAAAACTGCCAGCGGGCCAGGCGCTCGGACAGCATCCGCCCGGTCACCTTCGGATACCAGTAGTGGATGCCGGCCATGACGCCGAACAGGGTACCGCCGATCAGGACAAAGTGGAAGTGGCCGATCAAGAAGTAGGTGTCTTGCAGCTGAAAGTCGAATGGGGCGGCTCCTAGCATGATGCCCGTCAGGCCGCCGATCAGGAACATCGACAGGAAACCAATGCAGAAGAGCATCGGCGAGGCGAACGAGATCCGCCCACCGTACATGGTGGCCAGCCAGTTGAAGAACTTGATGCCCGTCGGGATGGAGATCAGGAAGGTGGACACGATAAAGAAGAGGTCCTGGGCCCGGCTCATGCCCACGGTGAACATGTGATGCGCCCAGACGCCGAGGCTGATGAAGGCGATGGCCGCGGTGGCCGCGGCCATGAACTCGTAGCCGAACAGGACCTTCCGGGCGAAGACCGGGATGATCTCGGTGACCATGCCGAAGACGGGCAGGATGAGAATGTACACCTCCGGGTGACCGAAGAACCAGAAGATGTGCTGCCACAAGAGTGCCGAGCCGCCGTTCTGCACGTCGAAGAAGTGCGCCCCCAGGTTGCGGTCCAGCAGGACCATCGCCAGGCCGGCGGTCAGCGGCGGGAGGACGAGGACGATCTGCACCGAGGTCCAGAGAATGGTCCACACGAAGAAGGGGACCCTGTGCAGGGCCATGCCGGGGGCGCGCATGCCGAGGATGGTGGCGATGAAGTTGACGGCGGCGGTGGTCGTGCCGACGCCGCTGACGATCAGCCCCAGCGCCCAGAGATCGGTGGCGGCGGAGCGGGCGAAGGTCCGCTCGGTCAAGGGCGCGTAGGCGAACCAGCCGATGGCCGGGGCGCCGCCGGTCGCGAAGCTGAAGTAGACCAGCAGGCCGCCGAACAGCGTCGCCCAGAAGCCCAGGGCGTTGAGGCGCGGGAAGGCCATGTCGCGCGTCCCGATCATGAGCGGCACCAGGTAATTGCCCATGCCGATGAGGATCGGCATGCCCATGAAGAAGACCATGGTCGTGCCGTGCATCGTGAACAGCTGGTTGAAGGCGTCCGGCCCGACGAAGTCGTACCGCGGCCAGAACAACTGCCAGCGCAGGAGCACGGCCTCGATGCCACCGATCACGAGGAAAACCAAGGCCATGAGGACGTACATGATGCCGATTTTCTTGTGATCGACCGTCGTCGTCCAGTTGTGGAGCACGGTCGTCCAAGGCGGCGCCGCCGACTCGCGGGCTAACTCCAGTGGTTCTTCAACGATGGCCATGTCCAAACCTCACAAGCCTTTAGCGGAGCGTCAGCAGGTAACGGACAATGTCGCCGCGCTTACGGTCACCCAGGCCGAAGGACGGCATCAGGCAGCCCGGCTTGATGGGCTGCGGGTCGGCCACCCACTCCAGGAGCTTACTGCCCTTGAGGTCGTCGAGGGGGCGGTCGTCGGGGTCGTTCGGGATCATGCCCGAGGCCAGCGTCCGCCGGCTCATCAGGTGCGTCAGGTCCGGGGCGTACGTCCCCTTCGCCGGCGTGCCGCGCACCGCATGGCAGTTGATGCACGACTGAGCGAGGAAAGCCTTCTCGCCCGCGCGCACCCGCTCATCGCGGAGTCGGGGGTCGTCCTTGTCCGGCCAACGGTCCTTTTGTTGCAGCTCCAGCCAATGCTCGAACTTGTCGGGTGTATCGACGTAGACCCGAAGGAGCATGTTGGCGTGCTGCGTGCCGCAGTACTCGGCACACTGCCCGAGGTACAGTCCGGTCCGGTCCGTCTGGAACCACATGCTGTTGATGCGCCCCGGAATCAGGTCGGTCTTGCCCGCCAACCGGGGCACCCAAAAGCTGTGGCAAACGTCTGCGGACTTCAGGGTCAGGAACACGGGCCGCGGTATGCCTTCCTCACTGACCGGGACGTGCAGCTCGTTGGCGGTTGTGAAGCCCAGCGCGCGGCCGTTGTAGTGGTCGTAGGTGTACTCCCACCACCACTGGCGGCCGACGACCGTGGCGAACAGGGTATTGTCCCTCTCCCGCGGCTGCGGCGGCGGCACGTTTACCTCCCAGAGCGTGCGGGCCGAGACGAGCACGAGGACGAAGACGACCAACGCCGGAGCCGCCGTCCAGGCGATCTCAATCGGCTTGCTCCCGTAGACCTGCGGGGGCTCCCCGGTGGCGGTGGCGCCCCGGCGACGGAAGCGAACGATGGAGTAGATGAGGATTCCTTCGACCGCAATGAAAATGAACGCGGTGATGGCGAGGACCAGGACAGACAGTTGACGGATCGACTCGGCCGGCGGCGACGCGGGGTCGAAAATGGACAGGTTTTGGGTAGGCCCGTCGGCATTGGCGAGGAGCAATGCAATCATCGCGGCCGCTCCATTTCTCCCCACCGGCTCTAAGAACCGGCTCTGTTAGCTAGGTACAAGGTCCAATATCAGGAAAATCACCCCGACGGCAAGCCGACACAGTATCCAGTACTCAGTACAGCGTACTCAGGTACTCAGTACACCGTGTCCATCACGTCGTCCGGTTCGCCCGTGAACGCTATTTTGGTCATCGCCAGGGCGAAGCCCTTGGCCTGCTGGATCGTTGCCTTGGGCGGCATGGACAGCCGAGAACGCGACTGGCGTGGTCTTCTCGTCGTCGGCAGCTTCGCGCAACAGCAAGGCCGCCTCGCTGTCCAAGCTGATTTTGACGATGTCCGGCCGAAACAAGAGGGCGAATGCCCAGTCGATCATGATGCGCAGCCGTCGTCTCCAACCAGGCATCTGAAGCAAGTAATAAGTGCGCCGCACGAACCACGCCAGCACGCCGCGCACACGAAGTTTGATCAGCTGGCCAAACGCCTTGCCGTGGCCTAGCGATCCCATCATGCCCAGGTTCTCGTAAATGAAGGGCTGTGGCGGCCGGCCGTCCAGAACCGCAACGATGTTGCGGGCCAGCACCCTGGCTTCGCGCAGGGCATGCTGAGCCAGGTTCGGATATGGCTTGCCGTCAGGCGCCGGGATCGACGCGCAGTCGCCGAGCGCCCAGACATCCTGGTGGCTCGGGCAACGCATTGTCCCATCAACTACGATGTGACCGCGTTGGTCCTTGTCCACGGGAAGGCCCGCAACCACGGGGTTGGGAACAACACCTGCCGCCAGAATGATGGTTTCCGCCGCGATCGTTTGGTCCGGCAAATGCACCTTGCCCGGCTCGATGGCGCGCACAAGGCAATGCGTCCGGATGTCCGCCCCGCGCCGCTTGCCGAGCACGCGGGCGCCGTAATCCGCCAACGTCGGATTGATCTCCGGCATGATACGGTCGCCGCCCTGGAGCAAGATGAGACGGACCTCATCGCGGCTTACGTGTTTATAAAGAGAGCAGATTCCGTCCACGAACGCCGTCAACTCCCCGAACAACTCTACCCCAACCAGCCCGCCGCCGATGATCACGAACGTGAGCAGGCTGCGCTTGCGCTCCGGGTCGATCTCCACCTCGGCGCGCTCGAAGCGCTCGATGAGGTGGTTGCGGAGCAGCAGAGCGTCGGCAAGGGTCTTGAAGGTGAAGGCATGTTCCGAACCGGGGATCATCACCTTGTTGGTCCTCGACCCGAGAGCCAGGACCAGTTGATCGTAGGACAATTCGTGGTTTTCCCCTTCGGCGGCCAGGTGAACCACGCGCCGCTCCAGGTCGATGCCTTGAACCAGGGCCTCGCCAATCCGGGTGGTCCGCAAAAAAGCGCGGATGGGGAAGGAGCAATGGCGAACATCGAGAGTTCCGGAACAAACCTCAAACAAGAGGGGTGTCATAAGGAGGAAATTATCCCGGCTCACCAGCACGACCTCGATGTCAGCCCGTCGCTTGCAGAGCTTCTCCAGGTGACGGGCGGTGTAGACGCCGCCAAAGCCGCCCCCGAGAATCAAGATGCGTTTCTTCGATGCTAAAGCGTCCATGTGGTCCGTCCCTCCCTTTCGCATTGTATGCGATCGTTGGCTCACATGCCTCCTCAAATCGTGAACCGCCGGCTCCCGCTGTCCACGGTGTTTCGGGCTGTCGTCTGCTCCAGGGACTCAGCAATCGCGCCGACCTTGTACGGGGGTAGGGCCAGCGACAACGGCCCCTTCGAGCGGCTTGCTCCGCATGCGGGCGCAATCCTCGAACATGCGTGTGACGAGCGCGGTCCAGCCCGTCTGGTGGTTGGTCCCCAGACCCTGCCCGGTGTCTGGGTGAAAGTACTCGTAGAACCACACCAGACCCTGCCAATGCGGGTCCTGAGCGAAACGCCGCTCCGGTCCATGGCATGGGCGCACGCCGGCAGTGTCCGAGTGGAATAGCGTCGCCAGCCGCTTGCCGATTTCGTGAGTGACCTCGGCAAGGTTCATGACATGGCCGGACCCGGTCGGGCACTCGACGCGAAAATCGTCGCCGAAGTAGTGGTGATAGCGTTCGAGGGTCTCCAACAGCAGGTAGTTGACCGGGAACCACACCGGCCGGCGCCAGTTCGAGTTACCGCCGAAATCCGGTGAGTCCATGTCGCCCGGTACGTACGCCACACGGTACTCCCTGCCCGCGACACTCAGGACGTACGGTTCGTCCCGGTAAGCCGCCGACAGCGCGCGTACACCGTAGGGCGACAGGAACTCATGCTCGTCCAGCAGATAGCGCAGGGCATACTCCAGGCGCTGTCGTCCGGCGAGGGCAAGCAGCAACCGGCGGTGGCCGACTTCGTCCTTCTTGTTCAGCATGACGATGTGACGGAACAGGTCTTTGCGGTGCTCCAGGAACCACTCCGTTCGCTTATGGAACGCCGGCAAGTTGGGGCGAATGACCTCTTCATCCAGTACCTCCGCGGCCGGTAACGGCATCCAGCCCCATGGAAGGGCGAATCGCTTCGCGCAAATGAAGCTGCACAGAGAGAAAGGAGGAGCCGACTGGTGCCACAACTCGATATCACGATTTCCCCGGGCCTGTGGCGGTCCCGGCTGGAGCATGCCCAGAGCACGCGCGAGTCGCTGGCGCACATCGTCAACAAGGCACTCGCGGAGTACCTTCAAGTCTCGCACCACACCTTTCATCGGGTCTCCACCTCCACCGCCCTCGTCGAGGGGATCTACCAGGGTGCCCTGCGCGTCGGCACCTTGCGGGAACACGGTGACCTTGGTTTGGGAACGTTCTACCCGAGCCCTATCTCCTCCGCTCGTTTCTCCCGGATTTCTCAAGATCGCTTACTGCACAACCGATACAACCACTACCGCCGGAATTTCTGGAGGCGATTACATTGGCCGCGCCGCGCAAAGGTGGAAAAACGGCGCGGTCCTGGAAAGCGCGTTTCCGACGAGATTTGCCCTGTGAAACGCTCGGAAGGTGGATCAGATCCCCTCCGAATCCAAGAGGATCTGACGTTGCCGACCCAAACGATCATAGCCAGGCGACCCCGAGTCGGGCTGAAGCTTCTCGGGTTCCTCCTGCTGGCCTCCCCACCCGGTTGCAGCCACGAGCGGTACAGCTACCAGGAAAGCCTTGCCCAGCGAATTCTGCCCCCGATGAACATCGACGTTCACGAGGAACTCCCCACGCCCAAGAAGATGGCCCAGGAGCCCTCCGGCGGAAGCCCGGCCCGGTTGGGGCCACCAAGAGCTGCCGACGTTACTGACCTCAAAGAAGGCAAACTGCTGAGCCCTGCCCAGGGGAGTGTGGTCGCCTGTGGACCTACCCAGACCCTGACGCTCGCCGAGGCCATCGACACGGCTTTCCGGCAACAGCCTCGGTTGCGGGTCTACTTGGAGAGCGTCGAGCAAGCCCGGCGCGGGGAGGACATCGCCTTCGCGCCGTTTCTCCCGATGGCGGCGGCGGGATATTCGGTCGGCGGCTTCGACTTGAACGTCGGCGGCAACAGCACGCCACTGGGGCCGATTCCCGGTTTCACGTTTCTTCCTGCGATCGGATCCATACCCTTTGGGCTGAACATCGACACCGGGTATGAGTTGGCCGAAATTAAACTGCAATGGCTGATCTGCGATTTCGGCCGCCGATTGGGCCGGTATCGCCAGGCGGGCCTCGCCGTCGATATTGCTCAGCTGCAAAGCGAACGGGCGTTCCAGACGGTCGCCAACGAGGTCGCGGTAGCGTACTACCAGGTCCTCCGCACGCGGGCTCTGACAAAGACCGCTCAGGATGCGGTCCGGCGGGGCGAAGACGACTTGGACGTGGCCAAGAAGCTGGAAAAAGGTGGCGCCTTGGAGAAGGAGAAGAGGTTGCGGGTCGAGGTTCAGTTGGCGGAAAGCCGGCGCCTGCTCGACGCGGCGGAGGGCGCGGAGGTGGTGGCTGTCGCGGCGCTCAACTTGGCCATCGGATTAAACGTTAATGCGCCGACTAGCGTGGTCGAAACATCAGACGTTCTGCCCTTTACGCAATCCCTGACCGAGTGCTTGCAGACAGCCGTTGGGCTGAGGCGCGAATTCCAGGTGGCCCGCGAGTCCATCCAGGTTGCCGACGAAGGCCGGCGGGTGGCCAAGGCTGATTTTGCTCCGCGAATCGTCGCCGAGGGTTACGCCAACGACTTCCAGCAGGCGGCACCGCGGGGCCACGCCGATCTGGCGGTGGGTTTCATCAAGCTGGAGTGGGGCCTTTTTGAAGGCGGCAAGCGTGTAGCCGAGCTCGGCGTTGCGGACTCGAAGATCCGTGGGGCCATGGCCCAGGCGGAGTCCATCGCGGATACCATTGCCTTCCAGGTTACCGAAGCGTATCGCAACCTGATTACCGCTCGCCTGGCCATCGACCGCTCTCGTCCCGCCGTGGCCCAGGCGGAGGAGAATTACCGGCTGGTACGGCTCCGGGCCAAGGTGGGGGATGCCACGTCGTCCGAGATTACCGACGCGGAGAGTACACTTACCCGCGCCCAGCAGGCCTACTTGAATTCGATTCACGATTACCTCATCGCATTGGCCCGCCTACAATATGCGATGGGTGTCACCCCGACCACTGGCGGTTCTCCCGGCCATCGGCAGGTCGGGCGTCCGTGACAAACCTGGACTTGAGCTTTCGGCCCCAACGAGGAGGACGCTCATGCGGATCCAGGGAGAGCAGCCAACTGTCGAGTCGTCCGACAACCACTTGAGAATGCACCATGGCAACCGATACATCTCACGCGCCACCGACCACAAATTCCGCTCCAACAACTCCGGCTGTGCCACCTGTTCCGGCGCCCACACAGCGCCTGCCGCGCCTGGTTCGCTGGGCCGTCTGGTGTGCCGCCGGGGGGATAGTGATCGTCGCAGCGTATTTTGGCATTCATTGGTGGACCTACCGCCTGTCCCACTCCATCACCGACGACGCCTTCGTCGAGGCGCACATTGTCAACGTCGCTCCGCAGATGGTTTCGGGCCGCATCGTCCGTTTCCATGTCGAGGAGAACGACCGCGTGGAGCAGGGCCAGGTCCTTCTGGAAATCGATCCGATTCACTACCGCGACGAGGTGGAGCAGGCGCGTGGCAAACTCGACCTCGCCGAGGCGGAGCTGAAACGTCAAGAAGCCGCCCTGGCGAAGCTCAAGAAGGAGGTTCCCCTCCAAATCGACGTTGCCAAACAGACCCTTGTCGCGGCACAAACCGACGAGGCACGGGCAAAGGACAACTTGAAGCTCACCACGGACGAAGTCAATAAGACTATCGATGAGGCGAAGGCGGCGGTCGAAGTTGCCAAAGCAAACCTCACGCTCGCCAAGCAAGAGTACGACCGGTGGACGGAACTCGCTGCGCAAGACGCGACGACGAAGCGGAAAGCCGAGGAGGTGACGCGAGCCCATGACGCGGCCAAGGCCGAATTGCGCTTGGCCGATGCGCGACTGGCCAAGGCCGAGGCCGCTCGAACCAAGATCGAAGTTGCCAAACGTGACCTGGAGGTTTCTCAGTCGCTTGTTGCAAAGTCCGGCAAGGCCCTTGACCTTGCCGAGACCGGCTACGATCAAATTCGAGAAGTTGAGTTGATGGTTGGTGTAAAAAAGGAGATGGTCAAGGATGCCCAGATCGCGCTGGACTCGGCTCAGCATCAGTTTGAATTCACGAAAGTCCGCGCCCCGTTCCCTGGGGTGGTCGTAAAGCGCTACCGCCACCTCGGAGATTTCGCCTCGGCCGGCGTCGCGATCCTGAGCATGTATAACCGCGACCTGACCTACGTGACCGCTAATCTAGAGGAGACTCGGCTGCGCGGCGTTGCGCCGGGGAACCCCGTGGAGTTGCAGCTGGACGCGTTCGCTGAACCCTTCCGCGGCCGCGTCGTCTGGATCGACAAATCGACCGGGGCTCAGTTCGCCTTGATGCCGCGCAATGTCGTTTCCGGTGAGTTCACCAAGGTTGTGCAGCGCGTCCCGGTGCGCATCGCGATTGAGAAGGACGAGCGCTGGCCGTTGCTGCGAGCCGGGCTCTCGGTCCAGGCGAACATCGCCCACGGCCCGGGTGACCCGCAATGGGCGGAGCAAGCCGCCCGGGAGATGAGGGACCTCGAGACCCGTTATAACCAGCCCCGGCGGCCCGATCGCGGGGGAGGTGACCCAGTGGAGCAGCCATGACCAAGCGGGTCAGACTGATTCAGTCCATGCTTGCCGCTACTCATACGCAGAAGGAGAACCGACCATGACTACCACTGCACATCTGTGGGCCATCGGGTACGACGACATGGTGCGGGCCGACGAGGTCCGCGATCAGATTATCCAACTGGGGTGGGGCGCCGGCCGGGCCGGAAAGTACCTACTGCTCGAGGATATTGCGGTAGTCGTGCGCCGTCCCGACGGCACTCTTACCTTGGACCACAAGCCGTTCCCAGGCCTTGCCAATATCCTGGCCTGCACCGGTGCGGGTTTCCTCGCCGGCTTGGTCTTCGGGACCCCGCTGACCGGTGCGACCATCGGCGCGCTGCTCGGGAGCGCTGGGACCGCCGCAGCTAGCCAAGCAGGAATCAGCGAGGCCTTTATCCGCGACGTGGAGGCGATGATGAAGCCGGGGACTTCTGCACTCTTCGTCCTGGACAACAAAGCAGATTTGGACATGATCCTCCACAAAATTCGAGGCCTGGGCGGGTCGGTGCTCAAGACCAACGTTGACCCGGAGCGGGCCAAGCTGATTCAGTCTACCCTGGCTGCGGCCTCGCCGGACAAGAGGCAACCGGACGACCGGCCCCTGGGGGACCAGCCATGACCGCGGCCCTGGCTGCAGCGCCCGCGTCTTCAGTGCCTGCACTGGGGGTTACCGCGCCTGCCCCGCCGATACGGCTCGAGCGCCGCCACTGGCTGGCGGCCCTGGCGGTCCTCTTCGTCTTCTTCGCGCCCTACCAGACCCTCGTTCAGACCACCCTCACGGACGATGCCGTGCGGAAAGGCCTGAACATCGATGAGTACGACATGGTCTGGCAGCAGGTTGGCTACGGTGTAGGCATCCTGTACGGCGTCTTCACGGGGCTGTGGCTGTCGGCCCGGATTGGCGCCCGCTATACCATCGTCCTGGGTCTGGTCGGCTTCGCCCTGGGCAACGTGCTGTGTGGAGCGGCGGTCGGGCTGGAAAGCTTCGTCCTGGGACGGTTCGTCGATGGCTTCGGAAAGATGATGGTGATGGGGCTCTGCCGGACCACGCTCTATAAGCAGTTTGATCGGTTACTGCTGGTGGCCATCGGCCTGTATGGGACTTGCGCCTATGCGACGCGCAACACGACGCCACTGCTCATGGCCGAACTCGACGTGGGGCTGTCGTGGCGGTGGATGTACTGGTTCTACGTCCCGATCGCACTGCTGGGGATGGTGCTCGTCAAGCGCTACTTTCGTCCCGACCGCCCGACGCGCCCCATGCGCTTGCCCATCGACTGGCTCGCTGTGACGCTCTTCACCGGCTGGGTGATAGCCATCGTATTCGTCTTCAGCTGGTATCGCAAGTGGGGCGGCTGGACGTCGAACGCCTTCGCCGCGACGGCCATCCTCTGCATCGCGCTTCCCGTTGTGTTGGTGCTCTGGCTCGGCTCGGATTTCAGCCCCGATGAGCATCTGAAGCGAATGGTGCGCACACGCGTCTTCATGCTGGCCATGACGGTCCGCGGGTTGATGCTGCTGAACCTGGTTGCCGTGCTAACGATCGTGGGTCTGTATGCCACTGAACTCCGCGGCTACCCGCGGACCACAGCGGGCTGGATGATGGTGCCCACCACGCTGAGTATGGGCTCCACCACGTTTCTGACGACCTGGTTCCACCGGCGCAGCTGGCGGCATGTCTGGCTGGTCGTGGGGATGGTGGGGACGGCGGCCTGTGTTTGGTGGTTATCGTCGCTTGACAACTTTACCCCGAAAGAGCACGTGGCCTTGATCCTTGCCTGCTGGGGGGCCTTCCTCGGCCTGATCCCACCTGTCTTCCTGACGGACGAGATCGAGGGGCTGAACCCCAAGGACTTCCTTTACGCAGGCGCCCTGGCCATCCTCGGCCTGGTCGTGCCCATCATCACGGTACCGACCGCGACCGGGACGGTGATCAAGGCCTGGTCGGACCGGGCCGAGGACACCTATCGCCTCAACCTGAGCACCAACCGTCCGCCGGTGTCGGAGGCCGCGGACCGCGTCGCCGAGTATTACCAACAGCGCGGCCTGAGTGGGCCGGCCCTTCAGCAAGAGACCGGCACGGTCCTGGGCGGCTTCGCCAAGGTCGAGAGCGTCGCGGCCGGATTCCAATGGGGCTTGCGCTTCCTGAGCCTGATGATGCTGACCCTCGGTCTGGCGGTCGCGCTGCTGTTGTGGCACGCAGCCAAGGCATTGCGGGCGCCGCCCGGGGCCGGCTACGCCTGATTCAGTCTCAAGAGAAAGAGAGATGATAGATGTTCCAGTCAGCCCGGTAAGACAACTGCCACATCAACGACTGCCTCGCTCTGCAGCGACCTCGGCGCGCGGCTCGTTCAAGTGCTCCAAAACTCTTCCTCACGCATTTTTGCCCAAAGAACATCCCAGAAACCGTCTCAAGCCCACGCTCTAGAGCCTACCGGCTCGCGGAAGTTGTTGACCTCACCGCTTTGGCAAGGTGATTGCTTTCTTCTTTCGCAAAGCCGGCATCCCACGACAGATTGACGGCCCCATTAAGAAAAGGAGGTTGGCCATGAACCGCAAGTGGACAGTCCTGGACTTGCTCATCGGCGCGATGGAAAAGCTCAACTCGAAAACGGGGGAACGGCAGAACGTCCTGGCGTTCATCCAGTCGTGTTACGGTGGCCGGGCTCGTTACTACGATTTGGACCGGGCAGCGGTCTCCCTGTTCAAGCTGACCCCCGAGGAACAACACTGCTTGATCACATGGAATTTGCAAGAGAACAAATCAGGGTCGCAGCTTGGGACGCCTGCCGCGGCGTAGAAGCCAACAGCGGCGAGATGGCTCCCGTATAAAACCGATCATTTTTCAAATTTTTCTTTTTTTCTTGTTACGAAAATGGCTTCTCAAACCATTAGATAATAGGTGCTTCGCGAGGCGGGCAGCTAAAAAGACAGCCGCTCGTTGAAGGAGAACGACCTGGTCACGGCCCTGGCGCTGGCGGAGCGAGCGGCCAGTCAAGAAATGGAAAATCAAATGGTGAGATTAGAGTGTACCACCGATAGTCGAAAGCCAACTCTCGTGCCCGTCATGGCCGAAGACGACGCTACCCCGTTGTGCCAAGGTCTTCTGACTGTGGCACGGTCGGGAGATCGTGCCCCAACCGACACCTGTGCGAGGAAGCGGCAATCAGGCGCGAGCCGGTCCCGCCGGCGCCGGTTCGACCGGGTCAGCATCGGCTTCTGGCTCGGTGGGGCCACGTTGGGAACCGGAGGCGGCATCCTTGGCGCCTGCATGCCCTACCACCACGCCGTCGCCATCGCAATCAGCGTGATCTGGTGGGGTATTTATTTGGGATGTTTTGGCGCAAGTCTCGGCGCCCTATTTGGCATGTGCACTGATAAGAACAGGCGAACATCCTGCATCTTTGATGGTCTCGGCCCTGATCGTTTCGTTTTCGACGTTTGGTTATTGTCCAAATCCGGAGTGAACCATGAACGTGATCAATAGCGAGAGAGTTCCCGAATTAGAGTTCTTAATTCGGAAGAGTCATAGTAACTGAGTCAAGTTTTAAGCCGGGACTTTTTTTCCGTCGATCCATGTTTTATGGTTTTTTTCCAATCGGAGAAATGCTCGGCCCAGATGTTTGTCTTGGTTAGGGCTCAAGTCCGTAAAGGAAGGTTCAGTCGTGAAACAGTATTTGTACCAACGGCAATTACACCACGATCGATTTCCCTGGCGCGTTCGAGACCATTACCTATGGGATCAACGGCGCTGGCCAGATCGTCGGAAGTTATCTCGCGGGCAGCCGAGTTCACAGCTTCGTGTGGGACGGGGACAGTTTCAGCACCATCGACTTCCCCGGTGCGTACCACACCTGGGCCTATGGGACCAACAACACTGGCCAAATCGTGGGATGGTACGTCGATGGTAGTGGTGGTCCAGGCCACGCCTTCCTTGCCACGCCTGAATAAATAAACGTGCTTGAGCCCTTTTCTACCTGTGGGGACGATTGTGGAGGAAATGCTGAAAAGGCGAAGGGCGGGCCAGGGGTAAGTATGTGGGCTACCTGGTTATTCCACAAGCCAGGTAGGACAAGCTCTTTGCGAACGCTGTCACCTTGTCGCCAAATATTAAACGTGCCTGTCCCCTTTTCTTTTGCCGGGTTTCCCTGCATGTCGTACGTGTCCACCGTGCCGCTGACGTGGTAGAGCTCATCAAAGCCCCCGGCTAACGGCACCGGGTTTTTCCGGTAGAGGCGATTGGAATCCCGGTCATAGCCGTACTGAAAGCGATCCAGGGGAGAGCTCACAGCATCGCTGGAGGTCCAGCGCTGATCGACCACCCGGCCGAAGCGATCCAGTCCTGTATACTTGTCGCCGGCGTCGCCATTGGGTTCAGCGCCCTGTTTAGTATAGGTGAGGCCGATATTGACGGGCGGTGCCCCAAATTTCGGATGCGTACGTTGCACAACGCTGCCCAAGCCTAGGTACAAATATTGCTCGATTATACCGCTAATATCGGAGATGGACGTCAACGGCCTGACGGGGCGACAAGCATGGGACCGCCTTTATCCGCAATGCGATTACGGACAAGGTCTTGCGTAGGCTGTCACTTTTTCTCCTTTTTCTCTCTCTTTATTGCCTCTTTTTTCGTTCTGCAGATACAATTTCCCAAATCTTAATGTTGTGGTTGGTGCTCGCAGCAAACTTTTGAGTGGACTTGCTAAATGAAAGCGAAAGTATCAAACCAGTTTGTTCGCGGATTTTAGTGATTTCTTTACCGGTGCTAGCCTCCCAGAATCTGATGGTTTGATCACCGCTGGCGGACGCCAAGATGTTGCCGTCCGCACTAAACGCAACGGATCGGACCCAATCTTTGTGGCCCTTAAGGGTAGCGCACTCCTTCGCCGTCTTTAAATCCCATAGTTTAATCAAACGATCGTGGCTAGCAGAGGCAATCAATTGGCCGTTCGGGCTGAATGACAAGGATTCAATAACGCTTGAATGACCGTCGAAAGTGGCTCGCACCTTCCCAGTAACCAGTTCCCACAGAATTATCGTTTTATCAACACCCGCCGACGCCAAGGTTTTGCCATCCGGGCTAAGTGCAAGGGAATTGATAGTTCCCGTGTGGGCCTGGAGAGTATTAATGAGCCTTCCCGTTTGCAAACTCCAAAGTCTGACAGTTTGATCACTCCCTCCCGAGGCTAAGGATTTACCATCTGAGCCGAAAACAATGCAATGAACCGTTCCAGTGTGACCTTGAAGGGTAGCCTTTTCATTGCCACTGGGCAGTTCCCAAATCTTGATCGTTTGATCCTCACTTCCAGATGCGAGCAATTTTCCATTTGGTGAAAATGCCACGGAAAAAATACCTTTGGAATGCCCGCGCAGTGTTATTTTCTCCTGGGCGGTGGCTACGTCCCACAATTTGATAGTTTTGTCTTGGCTAGCGGTGGCCAGCATCTTGCCATTGGGGCTGAAAGCAACGGAGAATACCCAATGTTCATGGCCTTTCAGGGTGGCCTGTTGTTTCAACTCGAACGCACCGCAGTAATTCTGGAAGAAGAGAAATATCAGGACAACCGTTACAATGTAACGCTGCATCGCGCTTTTCCAAATAGAATGGTCGAAGTATCTCGCAACTGCGCAAAAAGTTCGTAACAAAAACAAAGGATCACTTCCACTGACGATAGCGATAAATGGGCTCCTTACCGTAAGCCAATGTGTTACCAACGAGTAATCCGTCGTCTGGTTTTCGTTTCTCCCATTCGCCAAAATAGAGATTGAGTTTTGTATCTATTCTGCTCTTAATCCGCTCCTTGATTATCCGATCGGTTTCTTCAATCATAGGCGTCCAGAAAGTAGGGGCGTGAACTATAAGGATGGCGTCTTTATTGGTTGGAATATTTGGCATGCGGTGCTCGATAGGGATGCATCCATTGTATAAAGTTGCGTAACATGAACCGATTCCAAATAGTGGAGGAGGGGCATTTGTTGGATTACGCATGTTTTTCAAAGCGTCTTTGATTTGCACTTCGAGCTGCCCAGTCTGTCCTTCTCCATGTCCAAAAAAAAGATTGAGAGTCCCTGGTCCTTTCTTCACAGCGTCTTTGAGAAATTGCTCGGGGCCACTGTCTGCATCAGTTATGTAAAACACGTTAAACGTGAAACATTTGTCTTTGATGTTTCGCCATTCTATCATTTTTTTTGCAGCAGCGATGTTTTTGTCGCGAATTTCCTTAGGGGGGGAAAGAGGGAGATTGCCACCGATTATTATCGACCAATAGGCCTCATCCGTAAAAACGATGTCCTTTGGAGCGTCACTTTCGGAAAGTATTTTTAGGCCTAAAGAATCCAACCAATTCGGCGAGTTATTGCGAACATACCGATATAGGTTCGAGTCACCGCTAAAGTAGGCAATCGGATCCACCTGGAGCCACCGACCCAAGGTGGGCGAATATTCCCGGTTGCGGAAATTGTAGAAGCCGGTGCTGGAATCCAAGCGCCCGCCCTGGTGGAGGTAGACCCAAGAATAGGAGCTTTGCGAAGATGGGTTTTGCCAGAGGTTATTGTAAAAGGTGACGGCTCCATTGGGATCGTAGACCTCCCTTTCCTGGACGGCTCCCGTCGGGTCGGAAATCGAAGTCACGTTGAAATTGGTATCTTGCTGCACGTAGACGCGCGACGTGCTGACGCGGCTGATGGTGTTGCGCTCAACTAAGGCATCGACGTAGACCGGGCTCCAGACATACTGGGCATTCCATAATCCGCCCTGATCCTCTTCCAGGACTTGCCAGCTTTGCGAGAAATACAGATCAGTAGTCGCGGATGAATGCGTTTCTTGAATCCGGCGGCCTAGGGCATCAAAAGTGTAAGAAGCCAAAGGCGTGGCTCCCGGATTTACGGTGACCAACCTGTTCCAGGCATCAAATTTCAAAGTCTTGCCCGTTTCGTCCTGAGTTGTGTTGCCATTATTGTCAAACGACAGGCCGGTGCTGCCGACCTGCGTCACTTCGTTTTGTCTGTTATGCATGCGCGACTGGAGAGTGCCGCCGGTGCAATTGGTTCCCGTGCCGTTGGTGCAGACCGAATTCCAATTGCCGACGATGTCGAAGTTCCAATTTTTGGTTGTGGACGGCGTGGCGATCGTGTCGAGGGGGCCATTGGGCGGATTCGAAGACGAAAGGGTTCCGCGGGCAAAATCGGTCATTTGGTTGAGGACATCGTAGCCGTAGCCTGCGCCGCTGGCTTGGTAGAGTTCGCCAAAGGCAGTGTTGACCATGTTATTGCGGTATAGGCGATTGGAATTGCGGTCATATCCGTACTGGAACCGGTCGAGAGGGAAAGCGATGCTGTCGCTGGAGATCCAGCGCTGATCGACGACCCGGCCGAAACGATCCAGGCCGATATACTTGTCGCCGGCGTCGCATCCAGGCTGGCCGGGAGTGCACGCGGGGTCGCCCGCTTGTTGAATGTAGCTCAGGCCAATGTTGACGCCTGGCGCCCCAAGCTTCGGATGTGTGCGTTGCACGACTCTGCCCAGCCCCATGTACAAGTATTGCTCGATGGTTCCGCCACTGTCGGAGATCGACGTTAGGCGGCTGACGGTGTCGTCCAGGCTACCGGAGCTAGCCTAATTATAAGTCAGATGAGGGGCGCTGGGATAGGATATGCTGAGGAGCGCGCTTTGGGTGGCGCAATTCGGTTGTATTGAAGGTTCCTGACGGCTGTTTGGTTCCCAAATGTCAATATTAAACGTGCCTGTCCCCTTTTCTTTTCGGGGGTCGGCGTGGTACAATCCAACGAGTCAGGGGAGTAGACCTTCGCCGCAGAAGGTTCGCGAGCCGAGAACGCCTTTCGTCCCCAAGGGGCGAACCCTAAGAAAAGCATGGCGCTCTCTCGGATCACCAACGCCTGATACGGCACCTCTCCCCTGATTTACCAGTATGGCGACAAGGTGAACACACGCCGAGAGAGGCAGGCTCGTGAAGCTGTTACGGCACTCTCTTAACTCTCTTCTGAAGCCGTTGTCGGACGGTGGCGTACACCGTCCATAAACCCCGGCTCACGCCATTTGAACATGGCACTCTTTTTCTTGCCTCAGGAACCTCAAACCCGTTACGGTCTCTCAAAAAGCCTTTTATCCGGAGCCTTCTGGAGTACCGAAAACTCGGTTATCGTCATCTCCATCCTCTTGCCGTCGTTCACTTGCTCAACCGTTTTTTTCGGAACGACTAACCCATTCAGTTTCTGGTGACGCGAGAATTCATATCGACGTACCACCGTTTTGTTCAAGGAAACAGGGTGTGGCATTATCCAATCCATTTGCACTAACAGGCCCGTAGCATCATAGAAAAGCTTGGCTTTGCCCATTTCACTACCCATGGTTATTTCCACACCAACGACATCCTTCTTTTCGATTCTGGAGTCTCCAATGTAACGCACCGTGTAGTTTGTTTCTTTCAACAGCCAGGGGAAATACGTGATTTCGTGGAGGAATAACTTGCACTTCTCCTCACTACGAGTACCTAAAAGATCCATGACCTGATATGGGCCGCTCAGTTTCGCGCGCCCACGAATCCAGACCTGGTCACCGTTAATACCGAGAATCCCGTCGTCGACGCCGTTGCGCATGTAAAGTTTCGACTCGGCTCGATACCGGTCTGGCAACCATGTGATGGACGCACTCTCGGATTTGGCGCTATCGCCATCGATGTGCGCCGTTCCGCTTGCTTTGAGTTGAAATCCCACAGCTTTCTGTAAAGCCGACGTGGCTTCGCTCGCCCATATGGCTCGATCGATCACATTGGCCAGAGCCGCTTGGCCCTGAGGTGCATCGCCAGCATCGCACCTTGTAAGTAGAGCACATAGTAAGACTACCGATATATCTTTCATCTATCTGGCCTCCGGTCCGTGAAAGAGCTGGCCAGTCGCCGGCCAAGACTCGTGCACCTTCATTCTTGACGTTAACAGCCATGTGTCTGGCTGCCAGGGCATTGGAAGTATGCCGCGCTAATGGGACTCTGTGTCCAATGGGAGCGGCTACTGTGCTCACTGCGAGCGCGTCGACCGCGGCGCGCTACCAATACTTTGTTCGATTGCCGCTGGCGACGACCCTCTTGAGCGCCGCCGTCCAACTGTTTACCACGCGCTTCGCTCCTGTAATAAAAATATGCGCATAATCAATCTTGTAAGCACCGGAAACATCTTTTCGCACGTCGGGGTTGGACACGTAAGCAGCTTTGATCTCGTCCGCGGTGACCAGCTGATCGTTAACCGAATTGTCCGCATCTTTAAATGCTTGACCGTGAATCGAGGACAACAAACCGAAGCCGGCGAAAAGAGTCTTCTTGTCGACATTTTGGTAATAATTGTACCATCTGTCGACTAACATATCTCTTCGCGAGATGTTGATATCACTCTTGTAGAAATAGGAGACCGGATCGACCGTAAACAGTAGATCGACCCGGATCCGTGGCTTCAGTGCTTGGGCTACGAGTAACGCGGCTTGACCTCCCCAACTGTAACCGACCAACACGATACGAGGATAACAGGGCGCCGGAATCAAAGTCATGACCGATGGACGCACGGCCTCAGCGGTGCGCGCGATTTCGACTATTTCGCCGATGGCGCCAAGAAAGCCATATGAGCCAGGATAATAGTGCCATTTCACGTCATTGCCAAACTGTGCCTTATTTGGGTCGAGAAACTCAGTTCTCAGAAGTGCATGGGAGGCTGTTCCTGTGTACTTGTCTGGCTTATCCTGAAAGCCGCCCGCCCCCTCGAAGCCGAAGACATGAACAGTTAGGCCCAGAGCGTCCGCAAGCGTCGCGGGGTCATTGGCGAGCGCCCCATAGAGGTTATTCTGGCCCGCGCTGAACCCAATTGGATCCACCTGCAGCCAGCGGCCGAGGGTGGGGGAATATTCCCGGTTGCGGAAATTGTAGAAGCCGGTGCTGGGATCCAGACGGCCGCCCTGGTGGAGGTAGAGCCAGGCGAATTGGCTGCCCCCGGCCTCCAAGGTAAAATCGGGATTGCGGACATCCACTTTTCCATAGGGATCATAGATGTAACGCTCAACCACGTTGCCGGCATTATTGGTCAGGGCGGTAACGTTGAAATTCGCATCTTGCTGAACATGGAGGCATTGACCATTGATGTCGCGTTCGATCAGCGCATCAACATAGACCGGGCTCCAGATGTATTGCGTGATGTTGACTCCATCCCGTTCTTCGAGGTTCTGCCATCCTTCGGAAAAATAAAAATCACGCAGGCCGCCGTTCGAGCGCTGGACCCGGCGATTCAGGGCATCGTATTTGTAAGAAATCGTTCCGAGGCCAGTAACTGTAACGGTAGCGAGCCGGTTCCACGCATCGAAAGTCATCGCGCGGGGGATCTGGTCCTGCGGGTCGGTGTAGGTGAGGAGGTTTCCGTCGTTGTCGTAGGTCGGGTTCGGGGAGGTTGCGGAAATCGCTGTGATTTCATTTTGCTGATTGTGGGTGCGGGACTGGAGAGTGCCGTTGGTGCAGTTAGTGCCGGTGCCATTGGTGCACAAGGAGCTCCAGTTCCCCAAAATGTCCAGGTTCCAGCCTTGACTGCTGGTGGGGGTGGTAATGGTATCGAGCGGGCCGTTCGGCGGGTTGGAAGCGGAAAGTTGACCGCGGGCAAAATCGGTCAATTGGTTCAAGACATCGTAACCGGAATTGCCGTTCTTGTGGTACAACTCGCCGAAATTGCTGTTCACCTTGTTATCGCGGTACAGGCGATTGGAATCGCGGTCATAGCCGTACTGGAAACGGTCGGTGTCGTTCTGGGAGCCGCCGATTTGCTGCCAGTGCTCGTCGATGATTCTGCCGAAGCGATCGAGGCCGACGTACTTGTCCCCGGCCTCGCCGGTGGCGGTGCCAATATAGGTTAGCTTGGTGTTTCCAGAGGTATGATCCCTTTCGACCACGGTTCCTAACCCCATGTAGGTTAACTGTTCGATGATGTTGGAGCCGTCTTGAATGGCGGTCAACCGGCTGACAGAATTGTCAAGCCCTGACGCATAATTATACGCCAGCACGCGGCCGTTGGGATAGGTCATGCTGATCAGTCGGCTGTTGTTGCCGGTGAATCCCGGCTGATCGAAGCTATACGCGTATTGAACCTTGAGAGAACTGCTGGTTACAGCGCCCGTGTGTTCCTGGGCCTCGGTGATGAGCTGGCCGAGGCCGGTATACGTTTCTTGAATCTGATTTTTGATAACTCCATTGGAATCATAACTGGTGTATTGAAAGGGCCTGCCGGCGCTGTCGAAGCTGGTCCCGATTTTTGCGATCGTTTGATTGACGCCATCTCCAAAAGGGGAAACCGTATCCAGCGTCCTGCGGCCGAGAACATCGTACATGTAAGAATGGGTTTGGTGCTGCATCAAACTCTGGTTGTAATTGCGGTCGCCTTTGGTCAGGATTTCGTCAAGAGCACTGTAAGTGAAGACTTCCTGATCTTTGGCCTGGGAACAGGGAGCACCGGAAGTTTGGTCGGGATATTTCACGGTTGCCAGGAAATCGTTGGAGGAAATGACCGAGGAACTGTAGCCATAAACATATTGCGTTGTTTGGAAATTATTAGGGCCCGCACCGGCCAAGTCGGCCTTCAAAGTGAGCATGTGGCCGGCGCCGTCGTAGGTCATTTCCGTGGTTTTGTTGGAATTGGTTGGCGCGGTGGACAAATTATTGAAGGCCTCGACTGTGGAAATGGTTTGGCCGAGCAAATCGAAATCGGTTTTGGCAACCAGGGCGCGCGGGTCGGTGACTTTTTGCGTGCGGCCAGAATCACCACCCGGAACCAAAGTGGTGAGGGTAACGGTAACGCCGGCGCCGCCAGTGCCGCTCATGTCGTTTTGGAAGGATTCGCCTTTGCTGCCTGTGAAGCGGACGAGCCAGGGGCCGCCGTCAGGCCCGGTTACGAGGGCGTTGTTAGTACCGACAGAAGACAGCGCTTGCAACGCGGACTGCACCTGCGCAGCGGTCGCGGAGGTTTGCAGCGCAGGATTTGTCGTTTGGGCGTTGAAGGTGAGGGTGAATGTTCCCGACCCTGTGACAGCCACCTTTTGCAGATTGTCGGCCTGATAGGCATAGTCGCTGCGAAGGAGGACATCGGAGCGGTTGTTGAGGGGATCACTTAGCGTGGCCGGCCTGGTATAGGAGTTGCCAGCATTGGTACCGACATAGATATCGGCGATCTTTCGATCCGCAAGATCGTAATACATGCTGTTGAAGGAGACCCGCGCGTAAGGAGCGGTCCCGGCGTTGCCGAGTTCGCCGGAAATGCCGCCGACAGTCAGCGGGTTATCGTGAAAACGTTCCTTGGCAATGACGAGGATCGGGTTGCTGTTTTGATCGTACTGGGTTTCGGTTTGGCCGAAGATATTGTTGCCCAGGATGTTGCCGGCGGCGGGCCAGTTCCCGGTGGTTGTGGGCGCAGGGTCGGTAGCGCCATCGGTCTGGTAAGTTTTCGTCGTTCGGCCGGCGCCATCGTAGAGATTTTTGGTCACGAGCCCGCCGGGCGCCAGAGTCTTGATGACTTGGCCGCGATGGGAATACCAGGCGTAGGTCTTGAGAGTGTTCGAAGCCACAGTTCCATTATTGGGATCGACACTGTAAACATCGCTCTGGTAGACGCGGCCCTGATCGTCAAAGGTGGTCGTGGATTTGGCGCGCAGGGTGTTTGCCGGAGGCCGGGTCGGTAACGAGGTGTAGCCGTCGCCATCGTACTGCTCGGTGTTGGTAACTTCGTTCTGGTT
>Ga0306920_100000288_pt1 | contig 58197 bp, 45 predicted proteins | sample flu12Cox44000170_FD_204666 | JGI IMG/M metagenome (GOLD analysis project Ga0306920, IMG submission 204666) | Lab enrichment of tropical soil microbial communities from Luquillo Experimental Forest, Puerto Rico - flux4day.12C.oxic.44.000.170 (v2)... | ecosystem: Environmental > Terrestrial >... | reverse complement strand
AGACCTACCCCAACTTCGAGGTAGTCCTCATAAACGACGGCTCACCGGACACGGAGGAATTCGAAAGAGCGATCGCACCCTATCGTGATCGAATCATCTACATCAGCCAGGAAAACCGCGGTCCGAGTGCGGCTCGAAATGCGGGCATACGTCGCGCACGAGGTGAGTATCTCGCGTTTCTGGACAGCGACGACGTCTGGTCTCCAACCTGCCTGGCTGCTCAGGTTGAATTGGCGCTGAGCCGGCAGCCATCATGTGATCTCGTTTATTCTGACGTACTGGTCTACTCCGACTCACGGCAGCACCATCAAGGTATGCCCTGGGCACGGGGAGCGCGACCTCCTGCGGAGCCTGCAGTTCGGCGCGCGGCAAAGTTACGCGGGGGTGCGATTCGATACTCCGAGATATGCCCATCGAGCGGTGCGCTGACATTCGAGAGCCTCGTGCGAGAGGACTGTCAGGCGCCAACCTCGTGCACCATGGTGCGCCGCCAGGCGGCATTATCCGCCGGACTCTTCGACGAAAACTTCCGCCGCGCGGAGGACTACGATCTGTGGCTGCGAATCGCTCATCGCGCCTCGAATATGGCCTACGGGCGCGACGTGCTGGGTAGGAATCGAATCGTTACTGGTTCTCTTTCTCAAGACAACATGAAAATGTTGGAAGGAATGTTCACCGTCCTCAGCAAACTGAGCAAGAGCCTCGACCTTTCGGCAAGCGAACGGTCTGTGCTCAACAACAAGCTCGCCGACACCAAAGCGCTGCTTTACTGGGAACGCGGCAAAGCATTTCTCCTGGATGGCAAGTATGATCAAGCCATTGCGTCTCTCCGCGAAACTGGATCTTCGCTAATCAGCAGCAAATTGCGCTGGGCGTTATTCGGCTTGAAGGTCGCGCCACGTCTGACTCGAGCACTGGCCGGTGCATGGCTCGCAAGCAAGCGCTAAAGGCCCGCGGGGCAATAGCACACGAGGCCACGCGGCTGATAGGCCGCTAATCCCTGCGCGCCTCGTTCTTGAGGAAATCGACGGCGAGCAGCCCGCCGGCGAATGAATATGTGTGAGTGCCTATCAGGCCAGCGAAGAAGGACGGGGTTATCGAGTAAAGAACCTGCTCTTCGTAGCGCTCCGTCGTGAGCTCCGTGATGCGAGCGATGCCCATCGACTCGCCGTACACTCCGAAGCCCTGGGCTTGAAAGACTCTAAATACCCCGTCGCGATCGAACAAAAGTCCTCCATTTCTGGCTCGCCTCGAGTCGAAGATCACGGGATTCATCGGATGCGGGGTCCAGTTCGAAGAGCCCAAGTCGTCGGCGTAGAACACGTGCAATTCGGAGCAGTGATCTCCGGACTCCGAGCTGTCAATGTTGGTGAGCATCCACCACTTGCCGTCGTGTTTGAATAGGGTTGTATCAGCAGCAGCAACCTCTTTCATCAGGACACGGTGTAACTTCCATCCGAGTGGGTAACTCACGCATTTGTAGAGCCTGATTTCACGCGCCGCCTGGGATTCAGGGCACATGTAGAGATCGGAAGATTCTTCAAAAACGAAAGGAAAGGACAGATGAAAGTCTTCTTTCAGTGCGCAACCCAATTCCGTATATCCCTCGCGATCGATCTTGAATGCGGTGATGTGGGCTCTGTTCGTTGAATGGTTATAGTCCTCGACCAGGCACACGTGGGATCCGTCCCTGTAGAGGACGAACGGATCTGCCAGGTAGCGGTTCGGAGGGTTCGTTATGACTTTCGATCTCCACAAGACGGCGCTCTTCCAGTCGTCGACAAACTGATACGCCACTCCCCAACGCTGGACCTTGCCTCGCGCCCTGTCGATGTGTCCATTGAATGAACGGACGAATTTCTTCGACACGTACTTGATCTGGTCCGCGAGGGCGGGGCTCCTGTACAGCGGATACGCATAAGGTGCCTTGCGATAGGCCTCGGGCAGGGCACCGGTCTCACCCACCCGTTCCAAGAGCTCGTGCATGAATACATTGGCCTTCAGGTACAGCCGGATCGCGTTTAGAACATAAGACGGATATGTGGGTATCGAGCCTCTGAACAGAACGTCCCCCCCATCCAGCTCGATTGTTAACCTTTGTATGATGAAGCCCGTCGAGGGCTCACGGTTGAACACCTCCCAAAATCCAGGCGGGGTGCCGCGATTTACCTCATTGTTTGCGTGATGGAACGACAAGATCCCAAACCGTGCCGCCTCCAGTATTTGGCCTTGTAAGATCCCGCTGCCGCATCTTATGAGGACATCCGGGTTTCTCGAGGTTATCTGCTGAATATCGTCTTCTGCGTATCTGTAGACAAACCCGCTCTTCGATACCAGCGGGCGGACGTAGATTTTCTCTATCGCAATGTCATCGAGGCTGTGAGACCTGTAAAATCCCTGGTATTGCTGCTCGCGAGGGATCCGGAATTTCTCCGTTTTCTCAATCACCAGGAAACCAATCTTCGCTGCGAGGCTCTTGAGTCCGTGCTGCCGCAGATGCCTGAACACGCGACTCGCCAGGCCGCCGGAGTTCACTTTGGTTGTTTTTCGCTGGACCACCAGGAATTCGATGGAGTAGTTCTTGGCTTTCTTACTCCGCTCGAGCAGATCCCAGCAGACACTCGATTGGCGCGCGTCGTCTACAATCAGTGCCACACGTAAACGTCGCATCATGATTCCATGGAAGTCAGGTAGAGGCCTCGGGATCCTAAGTCTAGAGATGTAGGCAAACGCCGCAAAGAGATCGAGCTGCTGTCAGCTGTTCGGGCAATCTTGACGGCGAGTTTCCCCGGCAGACTGAGCCGCTGACGCGGCAGGAGTTTGGCGTTGACTCGGCGAGCGGCCAGGACGATACAACGACGGCGGTTGGGCGCTGCACTGGATCGAGGCTCCGCGCAGAGATGGACGAATGAAACGCCAAGTCATCATTTTATAATACTGATTCGGGTGCTGATCCACTGATAACCGTTGTGCGGCTGGCGAACTAGCCTCAAAGGGTAGCAATGTCTTTCGTTCGACCAATCCGGCGTCTAGTGCTGCGTGCCGCCGAACTTTCTGGTCTCAATGGCGTTGTTTTGAGCTCCGGCTGGCGTAGTAAACGACTTCTGATAATCTGTTGGCATCAGGTATCAATCGACGATGAGCACCTATGGAATCCGACGCTTTGTGTCTCACCGTCCACGTTCCTTTCCCGACTCGAGCTTCTGCGATCGACCGGCTGCAACGTGCTGCCTCTCGGCGAGGCGCTGGATGGCGTGAGGTCCGGCCGATTACCGAAACGTGCGGTTGCCCTGACGCTGGATGACGGAGAGAGCAGTATCTCCCTCCGAGCGTGGCCGATACTGCGCGAATTTGGTTTCCCTGCGACGCTCTATTGGACGACCTATTATTCCCTGCGGCCATATGCCGTGTTTGATCCCATGCTTTCGTACCTACTCTGGAAAGGCAGAGGAAATCGTCTGCAATTGGATGATCCTCCCCTGAACGCTCGGCTCGAATCCGAACACGATCGCTACAGTGCTTTCAGGAGTATCTATGAGACGGCCAAGACGCGCGGGTGGACAGCGGCGGCAAAGGAGGACTTCCTCGTGCACCTTAGCGAGCGGTTGGGCGTCGATTATGGCGACATCAAGAAAAAAAGGATTCTCCATATGATCAGTCCCGAGGAGGCCGCAACTATGTACAGGCAGGGACTCGATCTGCAACTTCACACACATAGGCACCGCGTACCGCACGACGCTAGACAGCCTGCAAGCGAGCTACTGGACAACGTAAAGATCATCGAGAGCGTTGGCGCGCGCCGCCCGGTACACTTTTGCTATCCCAGCGGCTCTTATGTTCCGGAACTCGAGGTCTGGCTTCGCGGCAACGGCGTGGTGTCTGCAGCGACGTGCGAACCGGGGTTGGTGCAGCGGGGTACAAATCAATACTTTCTTCCACGGATCATTGATAAGGAGAACTTTGGATCCGTCGAGTTCAAGAGCTGTCTCAGCGGTGTACTGCCGTGGATGACGAAGAAGCCGGTCATGGATGAACATGGTTTTCAATGAAGGCGAGGACGATCTGAAATCGCTTCGAGCACTCAAGTACACCGTGCCAGCCGCGGCTGTCGCACGCTGCTACTACACGCTACGCACCCGCACGGTCGAGCGGCTTATCTTTACCGCCACCACCGGCCGGAGCGGCACGTTGACACTTACCAGGATCTTCGGTGGGATATCCGGCTGCCGCGCGCTGCACGAGCCGTACCCGGTCATGAACGACGAGGTGCTCCATGCGGCAAGCTACGGGGACAGCGATGCCCTGAAACGCTTCTATCGTGACAAGTCGATCAACATCCGGCGCGCCGCCGCGGGATATCGCTACTACGTGGAGGCCAACCATCTTTTCATCAAGACCTTCATCGAACACGCAGCACGCGACTTTGGGAATCGTCTGGCGGTGATCCATCTGGTCCGGCCGCCGCTCGAGGTCGCCATGTCGATCTATCGCTTGCAGCGGCAGCCGGGCACGGAGTCGGGGAATATCTGGTGGTTGGACTATCGCGCGCCGCTCAATCGAATCCGCATCGCCGACGCGCTCGACGCCGGCGAGTTCTCGCATCCCTTCTACAAAGGACTTTGGTACTGGTTCGAGATCGAGACGCGGGTGCAGGAGTGGCGGCAGCGGCTGCCCGCCGTCCCCTTCGTCAGGTTTGAAACCGACTGGTTCAACGAACCTCAACGTCTCCACACACTTGCGATGGAGTTGGGTATCGACATCGACAGGCGACAGATCGACTCATCGGTTGGCGTGAAGGAACACGCTCGCGAACATCTGAAGCTGATCGCACCGCTGCAGGCGGACCAGGCGCAGGGGATGTTCGAACGGTTCGTCGCTTTGCTCCAGCGGCGCTGTCCAGAGGCTGCCGCTGCACGCATCGGAATGTAGAACCATGAACCATCTCATCCTTACTTCATTCCCAGACGAGTCGACTGCCGCCGCGTGGAATGACTGCCTGGATAATTCGGAATTCGCCGGATTCTATACAACGCCCGAATACTTTCGCGTCCAGTATCATCAGCATAAACGCCCCTTTGCCGTACTCGCTGTCTCTGATGGCGCAGTGCACGGAATAGCCACCGGTCTGCTTGGCGACGCCGAGATTGTTTGCGGCAATTCCGGAGGCCCGCAGGTGTGTATGCGCAGAGGATCACAGGACCATAATGAAGAGGTTGGAAAGACCCTGGCCGCCGGGCTACGGGAGCATTGCAGCAAATCGACCAAATTCATCAGCGCCTTTGCGTGGAGCGAAACTGCGGGATTCCACTCCGTGGGGTTTCGCGTCAAGAGATTCCAGACTCCTCTGGGCACGATAATGCTGGATCTGTCAAAAGGCACCGACCAATTGTTCCGTGAGTTTACGGAGGATCGACGTTACAACATAAGACGCGCCATCAAGGCTGGCGTCGAAGTGACGGAAATGGATATTCCCCGCGACTTCGATGAGTATTACGTCCTGTATAAACACTGGTGTGAGACCAAGCGTCTTGCAGCTCATCCGTATGAGCTGCAGCGCGCAGTATTTGAAACGAAGGGCAATCGCCTACTGCTCGTGGCACGCCATAACGGGCGGATGGTCGGAGCCGAGACGTGTCGTTTCAGGCGACCGGGTATCATCGAGGCCAGCGCGAATATCTCACGACGGGAGGAAACAAAGCTGAAACAGAACGACCTGCTGCTTTGGCGTGCCATCGAGTGGGCTGCTCAGCAACAGGACATTCGATACTTCAGCATGGGGGCTGCGCACACCTTTCTGCAGCGTTTCGGCGGTCATCGGCACGAGACCTATCGGTACAGCTTGGACCTGACGGCATTCCGCGTCCGCGATCTGGCAGAAACGAGCCACGACGTCGCGATGCGGGTCTACCAGGCGCTGCCTCAGCGGGCACGACAGGGGGTCAAAAAATTGCTGCGCTTCGACGGGCGCGTCACGTAGTCGGCGTCATCTACCGAAGCCGATGCGATTGCGCACGCTGCACGCGTGTCCATTGCCCAGCCCACGATTAGGGGCAAATGCACGTCCATTTGCTGGGCTCCGTGAGATACGCTATGAACCGCGGTCGAACGAACTCTCCGAGGATCCAGTGTTATACGGCATCAAATTCATCACCAGCTTTTTGTTGGGCACAGACATCGCCGGTCGCAACCTGAAGGTGTTCCCGGACGATACCTTCATCGCCTCCTACCCGCGTTCTGGCAACACGTGGACGCGCTTCCTGATAGCCAACTTGATGCATCCCGAGCAACCGGTGACGTTTGCGAACATCGAGACGATCATCCCCGATGCCACGTCGCTCTCCAGCCGGGAACTCAAGCGCGTACCCCGCCCGCGCCTGATCAAGACTCACGAGTACTTTGAACCACGCTATCGCAAGGTCATCTATCTCGTGCGTGACCCGAGAGACGTGGTTTTGTCGTTATATAATTTCCGCCGTAAGTACCGCTCCGTCGACGACTCATACCCAATTGAGCAGTACGTTGCCGAGCGTTTCCTGCCGGGAGATCTGGATGTTTCCTGGGGTGAACATGTGGGCAGTTGGCTGGGAACCCGGATGAACCATCCTGGTTTCCTGCTGGTGCGTTATGAGGACCTGCTGCAGGAGCCAACCCGTGAGCTGCAACGATTGGCGAGCTTCCTCGATATTGCAGCGGACTCGGGAACGCTGACACAGGCTATCGAGAGAAGCTCCGCGAATCGATTACGACAGCTCGAAAAAGTAGAGCATGAAGCGTGGGTCACTACCAAGGGGAAACGCGCCGATGTCCCCTTTATCGCCGAGGCAGTCACGGGTACATGGAAGCAAAAGCTGCCCGAACCATCAGTCGCGCTGATCGAGTCGACATGGGGACACATGATGAATTCCCTTGGCTACGAGACGAGCACGCCACGCAGCGCAAGCGTTCGTGCAATAATGGCCTGACGCTGCTGGCCGCTGACACCAGAGCCGCAGCCCAAGGGCGCCAACCTCTGGCGATGCCGCACACACTCGCGAGCGCTGCCACGTGAGCAGCCCATCATCATTGAAGCGGCAGGCGCTCTCCGGAATGCGCTGGACAATCTCAGCACGCTTGCTGGTGCAGCTGATCACCTGGCCCTCGACCATCATTGTCATGCGGTTGCTCAATCCCCGCGACTACGGGCTGGTCGCGGTGTCGACCGTTTTCATCGAATTCATGACCGTGTTCAGCGATCCGGGCTTGGCTGCCGGACTGGTGCAGACGCAGGTGCTGCGCGATGAGACCAGCCGGGCGGCGAGCGCCCTGATTGCGTTGCTCAACGTGTTCCTGGTGAGCGTCCTGATGCTCGCAGCTCCGAGTATCGCAGCGTGGTACCGGGAGCCGGAACTCACCGCAGTAGTACGTGTCGCGTCGCTATCGCTGCTGATGATGGCGATAGCAACGGTGCCGCAGGCGCAGCTCGTGCGTAATATGCGTTTCAGAGAGATGGCACTCGCGATGGTCGCGGGCAGCATCGCGGGGAGCCTGGCGACCATCACCTGCGCTATCCTGGGCTTGGGAGTCTGGTCGCTCGTTCTCGGCTCGCTGGTGCTGGCGGCACTCCGCTCTATCGTCCTCATCGCCTATAACCGCTCGGCGGTATGGCCGGACTTTTCCACGGGTTTCGGCCCAGTTCGTCACTTGATGCACTTCAGCGCGCACATGCTCAGCAACCGTCTCCTCTTGTACTGCTCCGGAAGCCTGGACCTGATCGTCCTCGGGCGCATGGTGCACTCGACGGAGCTGGGCAGCTACAGTGTCGGCGCCAACCTCGCCGCGATCCCGGGCGACAAGGCGATGGACGCCGTGAACAGAGTGTCTTTCCCAACCTTGAGTCGCCTGCGCCCGCAGCGCGCCCGGTTCAATAATACCTACGAGCGCATGCTGCGCATGCTGGCGTTGTACGGTTTCCTGGTGGCCTGGGGGCTCGCGGCCGTCGCCCCCGAATTCGTGCACGTCGTGCTGTCGGACAAGTGGCGCTTAGCCGTGATCCCACTTGCCATGTTGTCGATCGCGGCACCTATCCGCATGCTGACGTCGTTGCAGAACACCGTGAACAACGCGGCCGGGGTTCCGCAAGCAAGCACCCGGGTGCTCGGGTTTACCTGTTTGGTGCTGCCAGTCGGTGTCGTGATCGGAGCGCGTATCGCTGGCATCAATGGCGCCGCGATCAGCTGCGTGATCGTGTATGCGATCGTCTTCTTTGTCTCGACGCTCTACACGTGCCGTGTGACTCAACGTAACACGCGCGATAATCTGCGGCTGATCCTCGTCCCATTGGTGGCCGGCATCGCGATGCTCATGGTCACCTGGGCGCTGCGCGCGCTGTTGTTCATCCACGTGCCGACCGTCGTACTTCTTTGTGTCGAGATCGTCGCTGCCGCAGCCGCGTTCCTGGGCACGGTACACATACTCGGCCCGGCCCATCTCAGCGACGCGCGTACACTGCTCTTCGAGTTACTGCAGCCCGAGAAGACGGCGGATACCGGCCTAGCCTCATGAGCAGTCGGCGTGAGTTGGGCGCCGATTGGCGCTGCCGGGCGCCGGCGTTCAGGTCGCTAACCTGCGGCGAAACTCCTCGGCGAGCCGCTCCACGTTGCGCTCGAGGTGATACCTGACAAGCACCTTGCGACGCGCGGCGGTTCCGAGCCGCCGCGCTCCCTCGGGATCTCCGATCAGGCGCTCCACCGCATCGGCAATCGCACTGGCGCTTGCCGGCGGAACGAGCAGTCCCTCCACATCCTTCTCGATAATCTCCGGGATACCCGTGATCCAGGTCGCAACACACGGCAGCTCCATCGCCATGGCTTCCATCAGTACGACGGGTACGCCCTCGAGGAAACTCGACAAGACAAAAGCATCACTCGACTCGTAATAGTCCGGGAGCCGATCGTGGTTGCAGGCGCCGGCGAGACGAACACAGTCTCCCACATCGCGAAGTGCGATCAGTTTCTCCAGCCTGACACGCTCCGGTCCCTCGCCGACCAGCGTCAGTCGGACGTTTCGTCCTCGCGCTCTCAACAGAACTACCGCCTCGATGAGAATCGGATAGCCTTTCGGGGCCGATAGACGCCCCACCGAGAGAAGCGTGAATGGCTCGTTCAGGCTGCGCTGACGGGCTCTGCTCGGGCGAAACGCCTCGACGTCCACCCCCAGTGGCAACACCACGATCTTGTGCCAGTGCGCCGGGTCGGATGCGTTCATGACCTGGCTCATGCCATATTGTCCGACGGTGGCGATGAAGACCGCCCCAGCGACCTTTTCGGCGAGGTGGAACCCGACAACGTCCACAAACTCGCCCGAGCCGTGGGCAGTCAGCGAATACCGTACGCGGAAAATCCGCGCCAGTATCAACAGCACCGTGGATGAGAAATGCGTGTGGATATCTCTCACCCCCTGTCTTTCGAAGTGATGCCCGGCAACGATCGCTTCGAGAAAATAGAGGCTGTACATGACGAGCAGCTTCGGTGTGCCGCGACTGAGCCGCCACGCATACAGCAACCCCCTGAGGTATCCGACCGGATGCCAGCAAAGCACGCGGATATTGGTGAGCACCGCGTGGACGAATCCGGCACCTATCACGCAGAAGGTCCGTTTCGCTTCTTCTGCCTCCTCGGCGCTAAGTGCCGCCATCGGCCTGTCACACTCGCGCACGGAAACCACGCGAACGTCAGCGCCGTGCCGGCGCAGCGTCAGCACCTCGCGCAGGACGAACGTATGACTCAGCGCAGGGTACTGACTCACCAGATAGCCAAGCTTCACCGGCGGCCCGCTGGGCCGCCGAATTGGGCCGGAGCCATGGCGATCCGCGGCTGTCAGGCGATCTGACCCTGGTACGACGGCGCGTGCGCGGCAGCGCGGCGGGGGCATTGGGACAGGAAGCGCTCCGCGACCGCATCCCAGCTGCACTGCTCCTGCACATGGCGACGAGCAGCGGCAGCCAACCGACCCGCCCGCGTCCGATCCGTGAGGAGGGCGCAGATCGCGCTCACCTGCTCAACGGCCGTGTCGGCGATCAGCAGGTGCTCGTCGTTGCGCAGCGGCAGGCCCTCGGCGCCAATGGCCGTCGAAACGACCGGAACGCCCATCGCCATCGCCTCGTAGATTTTGAGCCGCGTTCCGCCACCGACGCGCAGCGGCACGATGCAGATGGCGGCACGCTCGAGATAGGGACGCACGTCGGCAACGGTGCCCGTCACCTCGATAGCGGGGTTGTGCGCCGCGAGGGCACGCATGCCCGGCGATGGCGACCGGCCGACCACCACAAGTCGCGTGCCGGAGATGCGTTCCTGGACACGGCCGAATACGTCGCTTGCGAACCAACGAATGCCGTCCTCGTTCGGCATCCAGTCCATCGAGCCGATGAAGACCAGCTCGCGACTGTCTTGGGGCCGGGGCTGGGAGGGGGAAAAGTATTCGACGTCAACACCGGTCGGAACATGTCCCACCGAAGCCACGGCGTACTCGCGCCGGATGAGCTCCGCGTCGATGGGAGAGACCGCGATCACGTGCGCGAAGCGCCGGCACTCCCGCCCCTCATACCGCAGCATCCGTTGCCACTGGAGCCGCATATAGGCACGGCGCAGCGGATGCTGAGGCACTGAAACATGGCGCTCCCAGATCGTGGCTTCGACGTTGTGCTGAAAGAGCACCGCCGATGGGGACAACCCTTGCGGCACGTTGAGTGACGGAAACAGGAAGTCACACACGACCAGGTCGGAGGCACCGGCGAGCTGTTGTATCCGCTCGCTCAGCTCTGGTGAACGGTAGCGGGCGATGGCGTACGGCAGCGGCGAGAAGAGGGTACGCAGCAGGTCGACAAAGAATCCCACGCTCCGCTTGGCGGCCGGCCGGAACGGCACGATGATGACCTCCTGCGCATACTCCCGCGCACGCTCGATCGCATCGGGCGCCGCCAGACCGTCGTCGAGACACAGATACGTGACCTGGTGCCGCCGTGACAGTGAGCGCAGCATCTGGTAGGTGCGGATGCGTCCGCCCTTGTCGACCGGATGCAGCAGCTCCGTCTTGATCCACAGAATGCGCATGCTCTATGCCGCCTGCAGCATCGGCAGCTCGAGCGACCAGGGACTCTCACCGTCGAGGTACATCCGCGCCCAGATCTCGAATGTCAACAGCGCCCACAGGCGCTCCGTATGATTGATACCGCGGACGTGCTCGCTGACCAGCCGGTTCACCGTCCCGACTTCGAAGAAGCCGCGGGCGCGGGCCCGTGGTCCGGTGACATACTCGCCGAGCAGCGGTCGCCAGGGACCCTGCAGCCATGAGCCCACCGGCACGGGAAAGCCCATCTTGCGCCGCGCGAGGATCGGGGCCGGCAGCCTCCCCTGCATCGCCTGGCGCAGGATCCACTTGGTCGTGGTGCCCCGGAGCTTCATCGTTGGCGTCAGGGCAGCCACCCACTCAGTCAGCGGATGGTCGAGGAAGGGCACGCGGCTCTCGATGGATGCCGCCATGCTCATCTGGTCCTGCTTCATCAGCAACTCGTGCAGATAGGTTTTGACGTCGGCGTACAGCAGCTGCGACAGGAGCGGTTTGCCACTCACGCGCGCGAGTGCGCTGTGATAGGCCGCGTACGGGTCAACCGGTGCGAGCTGCGCCCGCAGCTCGCGCGACAGCAGCTCACGCTGTCCGGCACGGCTGAACACGGCGAAATTGTCGAAGTAGAGCTCATCGAGATCGGCGCCGCGCATGAGGAATGTGCGCGCCGCGCGCTGACGGAGGCGGGAAGTCGCCGGCAGAGCCTCGAGAGCGCGGTGCAGGCCGCGACGCGCGAGTCGCGGCACGCAACGCCGGTACAAGGCACCGAGACGGGCGTTGTACTCGGTCACGCGGTAGCGGTTGTACCCGGCGAGCGTCTCGTCGCTCCCTTCGCCAGTGAGCACGACCTTGACGTGGCGCGCGGCCAGCCGCGAGACGAAATAGAGCGCGATGCTGGAGGGGTGTGCGATCGGCTCATCCTCGTGCCAGACGAGCCTTGGAAGCTCGGCAAAGAACTCCGCAGGCGAGACGACAGTCTCGCGATGCTCGGTGCGATACGCGTTGGCGACGAGCCGGGCGTATTCGAGCTCGTTCGCCTCGCGCTCGGCGAAGGCCACCGAGAAAGTCCGGATAGGCTCCTTCACGAGGGTCGCCATGGCCGAGGTGATCGCTGCCGAATCGATGCCACCGGAGAGAAACATCCCGAGTGGCACGTCGCTCATGAGGCGCAGACGCACCGCCTCAGTGAAGCGCTCACGGAATTCCGCGACGAGCGCCTGTTCGGCGCGCGAGCCGGGCTGCGGCGCCGCGGAGGATCCGGCAACCGGAGCATCCCAGTACTGGCGGATGTTGATGCAGCCGTCCTGCCACGTGAGCGTGTGTCCAGGGGCAAGGCGCATGATCCCCACGAACAGCGTGGCCTCACCCGATGGCGCGTGATTGGCAAGGAAGTCAGGCAGCACTTCGCGATTCAACTCGGGGCGACCCCCGAGGGCAGGCAGCAACGCCTTGATCTCTGAGCCGAAGATCAGGGTGCCATCGGGTCGATGCGCGTAGTAGAGAGGCTTCACGCCGTAGCGATCTCGGGCGAGAAACAGTCGCCGCTCCAGGCTGTCCCAGATGGCCAGGGCAAACATGCCACGCATGCGCTCGACGGCTCCCTCGCCGTAGCGTTCATACAGGTGCAGCACCGTCTCGGTGTCCGAGTGGGTGCGGTACCGGACTCCGCCCGCCTCGAGCTCCGCCTTCAGCGCGGGGTGGTTGAAGACCTCGCCGTTGTAGACGATGACAAAGCGGCGATCGTGGCTGTACATGGGTTGCTGACCCTGCGCGAGGTCCACGATGCTGAGCCGGCGGTGGCCGAGCCCTACTCCGGGACTGACATACAGGCCCGCCCCATCCGGGCCGCGATGAGCGATCAGGTCGCGCATGCCCTCGAGCAGGCCCCGATCGGGCACAAGGCTCGGATTACGCGTCAATATGCCGCAGATACCGCACATGAAGGTCGAATTCCGGCCGCCGGCTCAGCCACGTCTCGGCTCCTCGACGTCAAGCTGCTGCCAGCGCCCGTGAGTGTTGGCCAGGACGATCATTCTGCCTGACTGCTCTTCCCCGTGTGTGACCGCCTGCACATCGCAGGGCGCAGGGGGGGTTGATGGCGAGAGCGCCGCAATTAAAACGCCGGGAGCCCCCACCTCTGCTGCGGGCAGGCTCTCGACCCGCCACATGAGACCAGGGTTCACCTCCGGCGCGGCAGGCAAAGGCGGCTGCCCTGCTCCCGCTACAATGTGATGGCGGCCGGCAGCGTCGGTCCAGTGGACGCCACGCTCGGGGTGGTGCTCGTCGACCTCGAAGCTCACGCCCGTAGCATCGCCTCCTGCCGGTACCACGATTGTCAGCGCCTCGAGAGTGGCATCGAGCGGAAGCTCCAGACATTGCGCCCTGACACGCTGACCGAGCCGCGGTGACACTTCCCGTGCAACGACGCGCACGGGCGCGGCGCCGCGCAAGAAGATCGTTGCCAGATCTATCCCTGCGCCATCGCGGATCACCAGCGAGTGCTCGGTCAACACAACTGCGGTGAGATGAGGCGCGAGCTGCCAGCGCAGAACGCCTGCGCGAGCCGAGTCGCGCGCGCCCCGATCGTGAACGACCCAGGCCCCTCCGCGCTGGTGCAGCGCTCCGCGGCAGTGCACGGATGGGCGGCCGCCCGCCACATGACCCATTGCGAGCCCGAAAAAGCTGCTGAAGTGCGCGCTGGAACAAACGATGCCTTGCGCCGGCGCAGGGATTCCCGGAAGCCACTTGAAGGCCTCCGCGGGGAGTATCGAGGATGTATCATCGATCTCGAGCGTGTTGTGCGATGCCGTAACCCTGAACTCGTTCCGCTCCGGCCCCGTGTACGTGAGCGTGCCGCGATCGATGAACAGTTCCGAGGCGCCGAGAGTCAGGGTCATCGCGAGTGCATCCGAGTGGCTATGACCGCAGCTCAGCGCGCCGTGCGGTCCGGCATCGATCACACCGACAGCGGCGCTCCGGTCCCATCCATCACGAAGGACCGCGAGGCCGCCGCGTGCAAAATACACATCCAGCCAGTTCGGCACGCGCGCCGGCGCGTTGCGCACCACGTCCGTCTTTTCGATTCCGCAGAGCCAGTAGGCGAAGCTGGGAGACGCCTCTGCAGGTGCGAGCTCCGGTTGCTCGAGCGCAACGGCGCCGGCCAGCAGCAACGCGCGTAGGTCATCAGGCGGGCGATGATCGAAGGAGAGTAGCAATCCACCGTCATCGTCCCCGAGCAGTGGCATCCGGCCCGGCGCGGAAGCGAGACTCCGCAGAACCGTGAAGAGATTGCCGAGTGCGTCGCGCACGGAATCCGAGACGTGGTAGTCGCTGGCGTTGGCAAGCAGCAGGTAATGCAGATAGATCTCCGCTGTATACCGATGATATTGGCTTGCCTGCTCGAAGTAGACTCCGTCCGCAAAAACCTGCCGCCCGATCGCGGCTTCGAGAATTGCTGCGCCCGTGGCTCGCCAGCGCCGCGCTTGTGAGGAATCCGGAAGCACGGTCCCCACGTAGAAAAGCCCGAGCGCCTCGCCCGTAAGGTGCGTGTTGGGACTGAAATAGGTCGAGAGGTAACGCTCGACGTGCCGCGCATGCGCCTCGAGCGAACCCAGCAGCCCCGTCCTCAGATCTGGCTTCCAGGGAGCGTCGCGCAGCATCGACAGCAGCCAGCACCACGCGATGGCCCGGTAGGCCACCTCCAGGCTACTCACCCAGTTCACTCCCTGGCGCGGCGGATTGTCCGCCAGCCACGACTGCAGATGCCCCTGGATCAGCTCGAATCGCCGTGCATCGCGATCCAGCAGCCAGCAGAAGGCCGGGGCGAGCAGATATTGATGGCGGTTGAGCTCCCACAGCAGCTTGTGGTCGCCAACCAGCGCCGTATCCAGATGATCGATGCGGCTCCAGTGGCGTCGCGGTGCTTCGGTTCCGCTGCTGGCTTCCCGGTGCCAGCGAGGCGGGCTGCCCACGCAGAGCGGCTCATGCCCGAGGAGCCCTACCAGCCCTTGCTCGGCGTCATCACTCTGCCGGCTGAAGGCTTCGCGAACCTGTGGATCGAGCCTTGCGATGGCACGCGCGATCTGTGCGGGATCGCTTCCGGATGTCAGGAGTTCGAGACCGTGATGTAGGGCAGGCTGTGTGCCAGGTGGCCGAGCTTCAGCCGAGCGTGCGGTGGGAAATCGGTCCGAGATGCGCTCCATGCGCACGCGCAACGCGTGAATGGCCCTAACACGCAGCTCATCCAAGGACATGCCCGGGAGGCGGGTCACAAGAGCGCCCCAATTTCGCATTGCACTGCGCACTACCAGATCACAGCTCCGGTCAACCAGAGGATTATGTCGCGCCAAACCCGTGTGGGAGGACGCCAGCCGCCATCACACGCAGGCCTCTCGCGGACGGCCACGGCACAGCCGTAGCCAGCGAGCGACAGTTTGGAAACCTGCCACTGCCGGCGCAAGATTCCCACTCGTTCCGCTGCCATCGCATGCCCGCATCTACCACCCGAAGCGTACCGGAGATTCGAATGCCGAGTTCGATGCTGAGCCTTTCCCGCAGTCCCGCGAGACTTGCCGCGGCGCTGCTCGCGGCGCTCGCAATAGCCGCGATACCACACGAGCGCGCTCTGGCGGCGGCCTTGCCCGCTCCGCCAAAAACATTCGACACCAGTTATGCGCCACCAAGCGGAAAGACCTGGCCGGTTGCCGCCGGCGGCAATCTGCAGGCGGCCCTAGACCAGGCGCAACTGGGAGATACCATCGCGCTCGAGGCCGGAGCCACGTTTACCGGCCGGTTCACGTTGCCGAACAAGACGACGGGCACCGGCTGGATCTATGTGGTCTCGAGCAAACTGGCAAGTCTCCCCGCCGCCGGTCAGCGCGTCGCCCCGAGTGACGCCGTCAACATGCCGAAGATCATGGCGAAGCCTGCGGACACTGCCATCGTGACCGTTGCCAACAGTAATCACTTCCGCTTCGTCGGTATCGAATTCGCGACCACTGCCGGAGCGCTGTCGTATCAGCTCATCAACATTGGCAACGGGGATACCTCGCCGGCCACGCTGCCAAATAACATCATATTCGATCGTTGCTACATTCACGGCGATCCGGCTGCGAACAATCGTCGTGGCATCATGATGAATGGCGCATATGTTGCGGTGGTGGATTCCTATATCAGCGACTTCCAGGAGGCGGGTGCCGACTCGCAGACGATTTTGTCGACCAATACGACCGGTCCCCTCCAGATCCGCAACAACTACCTCGAGGCCGCCGGCGAGAACATCATGTTCGGCGGCGCGGACTCGAAGTCGCCCGCGCTCGTGCCGGCGGACATCGAGCTCCGTAATAACCACTTCTTCAAGCCCTTGTCACTTCTACAGACCAAGAACACGATAAAGAACCTTCTCGAGTTCAAAGCGGGGCAGCGGGTGCTCGTGATCGGCAATACCTTTGAAAACAACCCCCTGAGCGCGCAGAGCGGCTTCGCCATTCTCATCACGCCACGCAATAACGGCAGCGCGCCCTGGGCGATCACCAGCGACATCGAGTTCAACGGCAATACGCTGATCAACGTCGGCAGCGGCTTCAACGTCGCGGGGCTGGACAACTTTCACGTGACCCAGATGACCGAGCGGGTCCTGATCCACAACAACCTCGTGGGTGTTACCGGGCTCAATAAAGCCGACGGCCGCGCATTTCAGTTCATTGCCGGCGGCGGCGACTACACGGTCGATCACAATACGGTCATCAACTCCGCATTGCCCCCGGCTACACCGGGCTCCACCGTCGGATTTGCGGAGTCCAAGCGGGGTAAAATCACCAATTTCGTGTTCACCAACAATCTTGCCACGTTCACCTCCTGGGGCTTCTTCGGTTCCGGTGCCGGAGAGGGCACCAAGCCGCTCAATACCTATTTCACCGACTGGACATTCTCCAAGAACGTCCTCGTCAACAGGCCCGCAGCCGACTATCCCGCCGGAAATTTCTTCCCGACCAACGTAACCGCGGTGCGCTTCGCCAACGTCACGGGCGGCAACTACACGCTGGCCGTGGACAGCCCGTACAAAAATGCCGGCACCGACGGCACCGATATTGGCGCCAATCTCGGCAGCGCACAGATAGCCACTGCGACCGCGCCCAATCCACCGAGCAACGTGGTGGTGAAATGACGTTGGCTCGCGGAAATTATCTCATTCGAATTCGGCACGTAGCCCGTACGAAACGCGGTTAGCTCGGCGCAGGCGCGAGATGCGTGCCTGCCGATCTCGCCGAGCATCCGCTGGCCGAGCCTCGCTGCCCTGAGGTAGCAGGAGCGGTATGCCGTGATGGCTGGCTCGCGCCGGCCCACGGCTGGCCCGCCGTCCACCTTGCCCCGTATCCAGTGAGCGACAGTTTGGAAACGGCGCTCTGTCGACGTAAGGTCGCCGTCCGTCGCGCTGTCGTCGTTGCCGGCAGCTCTCCTCCGAACCATAAGGGGATATACGAATGCCACATTCGATGCTGAACGTTTCCCGCATTTCTCAGCGACCCGTTGCGCGCCTGTGGGCCGCCCTCGCCGTCGCCTGCATCACGCCCGCTGCAGCGCTGGCCGCGGCGCTTCCCGCGCCGCCACAGACCTTTGACAGCAGTTACGCCGCGCCCACGGGAGCGGTGCTGAAGGTTAACGCGGGCGAGAGCCTGCAGGGAGCGCTCGACAAAGCGCAGCCAGGCGACACCATCGTGCTCGAGGCCGGAGCGACATTCAGGGGGCCATTCAAACTTCCCAACAAGACGGTGGGAAACGGCTGGATCTACGTGGTGTCCAGCCACTTGTCGAACCTGCCTTCTCCCGGCACCCGCGTCAGTCCCGCGAACGCCGTCAACATGCCGAAAGTTCTGGCCCCCAACGGCCTCAGCGCGCTCAACACGGTGGCGAACAGTCACCACTTTCGCTTCGTAGGCATCGAGTTCGCGCCGGCGCCAGGGACAAGACAGATCTACGCGGTCGTTGCGATCGGCAACACCGATGCCTCGCCGGCCACCCTGGCGCATCACATCGTATTCGATCGCTGCTACGTCCACGGTGATCCGAATTCGAGCGATCGGCGTGGCATCGAGATGGATGGAGCCTATGTCGCCGTGGTGGATTCCTACATCAGCGACTTCCAGGACAACGACCCCGTCGCCGACTCGCAGGCGCTGTGGGCGTACAATACGACAGGCCCGCTCCAGATCCGCAACAACTACATCGAGGCCGCCACCGAGAACGTGATGTTCGGCGGCGCAGACTCCCGTGAACCGGTGCTCGTGCCCACGAGCATCGAGATCCGCGACAATCACTTCTACAAGCCGCTATCGCTCATCCCGACCCGGTATACGATGAAGAACCTGCTCGAATTCAAGGCGGCGCAGCGCGTCTTGGTGACTGGCAACGTCTTCGAGAACAATCCGGCCAAGTCGCAAAACGGCTTCGCGCTACTGATCACCCCACGCAATAACGGCCATGCTCCTTGGGCGATCACCAGCGACATCGCGATTGTCGGCAATACATTCATCAACGTCGGCAGCGGCCTCAACGTCGCGGGGCTGGACAACCTTCACCCGTCCCTCATGACCGAGAGAGTCCTGATACGCGATAACATCGTGGGTGTTACTGGACTCAACGGAGCCGAGGCCCGCGCGTTTCAGTTCATTGCCGGCGGCGGCGACTACACGGTCGATCACAATACGCTCATCAACTCCGCGACGACCCCGAACTCGACTGTCGCGTTTGCGCAGTCCAACCGCGGTAAGATCAGCAATTTCGTGTTCACCAACAATCTTGCGACGCACACCGCCTACGGTTTCTTTGGTTCGGGCGTCGGAGAGGGCACGCGAGCCCTCAATACGTATTTCACGAGCTGGACATTCTCGAGGAACGGCTTCATCGACCGGCCAGCAGGTGGCTATCCCGCCGGGAACTTTTTCCCGGCCGACATAGCTGCGGTGCGCTTCGTCAGCTACGCGAGCGGCAATTACGCTCTCGCCGCGAACAGTCCCTACGAGAATGCTGCCACCGACGGCACGGCCATTGGAGCCAACGACCCGCCGTGAACGCGATCGGGGGCACACCTCCTCTATCCCTTGTGCCGCAGGTGCACAGCGGGTATGGATGTCCATATTGGGGCGAGGGGCGGACGGCCAAGCCGACCGTCGGCAAACGCAGCGAGCCAGTAGTTCAGAACGATCAGGCGCCACAAAAGGAAGCTGTGATCCCGGCGCCCGATCCAATGTTCGGTCACGACCCGTTCGACCGCTGGCACGTTGACGAACTGCTCGATGGCGTCAGGGGGGCTGCGCAGAGCCTCGATGCGGTGCCGGAGCGACCCCCTGAACCACTGCGCGAGCGGCACGGCGAAGCCACGCTTCGGGCCGGACAGTACGAAGTCCGGCACGATGCCGTGGATCGCCCGTCGGAAGAGGCGCTTGCTCTGCTGGGAAGTGACCCGCAGGTCGCCCGGGATACGCAAGGCAAAATCCACCAGATCGAAATCGAGCAGCGGCACACGCGCCTCGAGCGAAACGGCCATGCTGCTGCGATCGACTTTGTTGAGAATGTCCCCCGGAAGATACGTTTGGAGATCGAGGCGCATCATCAGGGCGGCGAAGTCCTCGGCTTCCTCGGCAGATACGAACTGTTCGAGTTGTTCATCGACGGTACGCCGGCCCGCCGGGTGCCACGCCGAGGCGACGCCGCCCTCATCCACCCGCGCCGGGTGCACCACGCTCGAGGCGTAACGGCCGAGTCGCGAGCGGCCGAGATCGATGAGGCGGTTGCGGCCCGGGAAGGCGTGCGGGAGCATCAAGCCCAGCGCGCCGAGCAAGCGCTCACTCGTCCCCCGTTCCCCGCCCCCACGCCTCAGCGTGTCGCTGTAACGGGTGTATCCGCCGAACAGCTCATCACCGCCGTCGCCCGACAGCGCGACCGTTACGGAATCCCGGGCGAGCTGGGCAACCAGGAAGGTCGGGATCGCCGAGGGGTCTGCGAAAGGCTCATCGAACATGGCGGCGATGCTTTCGAAGATCTGCTCCACGTCCGGGCGCACCATCAGCTCGGTATGCTCCGTTCCCAGCTGGTTCGCCACAGCCCGGGCGGCCTGCGACTCGTCATAGTCCTCCTCTGCAAAACCGATGGAGAAGGTCTTGACGCGACCTGCCGCGTGGCGGGACATCAGTGCCACCACCGTGGAGGAATCAGTTCCTCCGGAGAGAAAGGCACCCAGGGGTACCTCCGACTCCAGGTGGCTCACAACGGCCGCCTCGAGCTTGCGCCGAAGTTCCTCGACCAGCTGCCGCTCATCCCGTAGCGCCGGATCGGGCAACGGCGGAGACCAGTAGCGGCTCACCTGCACGTCACGACCGGGACTCCAGAGCAGGAAGTGGCCAGCCGGAAGCTTGCGCACCCCCTCAAAGATACTGTTTGGTTCGGGAACGTAGCCGAACGCGAGGTACTCCATCACCGCCCCGGGCGCGATGCGCAGGGCGGAGCGATCGAAAGCGAACAGCGCACGCAGCTCCGAGCAATAAACGATCCCCTCGCCGCGGAGCGCGTAGCTGAGCGGCTTCATGCCGGTCCGGTCACGCGCAAGAAAAAGACGCTTCTGGCGGGAGTCCCATATCGAGAAGGCAAACATCCCGTGCAGTCGGAGCACCATATGCGGGCCGTGACTCTCGTAAAGGTGCACGAGCACTTCTGTGTCGCTGCGCGTTGCGAAACGGTGTCCGGCGGCCATTAGCTCCTGGCGCAGCTGATGATGATTGTAGATTTCGCCGTTGAAGACGACGGTGACGGTTCCGTCCTCGTTACAGATAGGCTGGTCGCCGCCTGCGACGTCGATGATGCTCAGGCGCCGCATGCCCATTGCCACGTCTTCGCCAAGGAAATAACCGTCGGAGTCAGGGCCCCGGTGCTGTATGGCATCGCACATCGCGTGGAGGCGATCGGTGGCCTCTTCTGCCGGCAGCCCGATGCCCGCAAATCCAGCGATGCCACACATGTCAGCGAGACCGTAGCGCTCGCCGGCCGGGCGGCACAGTGGCCTCAGCGGGCTCGGTCGCGTCGCGGCCTAACATGTTGGAAGCTGTCCAGAGGATCCCAAGGAAGAGATAGAACACCGTGAGGCTGGCGTAACTGATGAAGAATCCAGCGACGAGGAATCCGATGACCGCCCTCTCGATCCAAAAGACCTGGATCATGCGGTCATCCGCCACGATCTGCGCGCGCCGGCCTCGCACCCGCGACAGCACCGATCCCACGAGCCCCAACCAGAGCAGCAGGCCTGGGAACCCCGTCTCCGCGGCCAGACCGACATAGGTGTTATGCGCATCCCGCTCGCCCAGCTCTGGCGCATAGCGCTCGTTCGCCTCGCGGTAGCAGCCGATGCCGACCCCGACGACGGGGTGACTCGCGGCGATGTGCAAGCCGGCTTTGAGGACCTCGAAACGATCGCGGGCCGAATCTGCCGCCACTTTGAGATAAAGCGGTGTATCTGCCTCTGTTGAAGACGGCGACTTAGACGTCTCGCTGATGGTCTCGCCCAGGTTGGTAATGCTCCCGAGCCGATGCCAGGAGGCGGCGGGAACCAGTACTGCGATCACGGCAAGGACCGCCAGCACCGGTGCGGTGCCGGACGGCCGTTTCCTCAGTCGTGCCAGTAATGGCGGTCCGAACCCTACGAGGAGACCGAGGAATACTCCGCGCGATTGCGTGAGCAGTATGATCACCAGCACCACGGGCACGAACACTGCCGCCGCCCGACGCACCAGCGCGTCCTGCGCCTTGACGGTAGCGATCGCCAACGTCGATCCGAGCATCAGGAGCGTGATGGTCCCGAGGTAGTTGGGATTCTGGTAGATCTGGTTCCAAATTGCCCGGCCGTACAGGGTGTTGCCGGTAATGTAGTTCAGCAATGTGCCGCGCGCGGGATAGATCGCGAATGCGACCAGGATCAGGAGTATGTAGAAGCGCAGCTGCTGCGGCGTGCGTAAAGCGTTAACCACTACGAAGAAGATCACGAGCGCCTTGAGTCGCTCGACAAGTTGCGGCCATGCGGTCTCGGGGGAAATCGCAAAGAGCGCCGACACGAGTGACCAGAGTAAAAAGGCGAGCGCCCAGCGCAGCGGCGGCGGGAAAGCGAGGCCTTGCGGGCGCAGCACGAGCCCGAGCAGCGCCAGGTAGATCCCGACTTCGGTGAACAACGAGGGCAAGCGGGCGGTGACGAAGAAGAAAGTAAAGATCGCGAGTCCGTACCACGGCAGCCCGCCCGCCGGCGCCACGGCGTGGCGGCGCAATCTTGCTGGCAGCACTCGCCCGCTTCCGACGTTCACGTGAGTACCGCGCCGCTCTTGCCGGCTTCGCGCACCAGATCCTGGTACAGCGCCTCGAGCTGCGCGATGACCGCCGTCTGATGATACTTGCCACGGACGCGAGTCGCTCCGGCCTCGCCCAGCCGCTGGCGGAGCGCTGCGTCGCGGCGTAGCTCCTCCACGCTCGCAGCGAGTGCCTCGGGTCGGTCGACCGGAACCAGCAGGCCGGTCTGACGGTCGATGATGATCTCGGAAATGCCCCCAACCGGCGTCGCAACCACCGGACAGCCCGCCGCCAACGCTTCGATGACGGCATTGGGAAACCCCTCGCTGCGGGAGCAGAGCACGCTCACATCGAAGAACTGGTGCAGGTTTTCCGCCTCGACCAGCGGCCCGGTAAAGTATACCCGCCGGTCAACCTGCAGCTCCGTGGCGAGCTCCTCGAGTGCGCATCGCGACGGACCCGCGCCGATCAGCACCAGGTGCACATTCTCATCCAGACGCTGCAGCGCACGCAGCGCCATGGCGTGATTCTTCACCGGCGCGAGACGTGCCACCATGCCGATGAGAAAGGCCCCCGGCGGAACGCCCCAGCTGTGGCGCCGGGCGCTGCGCACCTCGACGGCGACGCGATGGAAGGCGCGCTCTTCCAGGAAATTTGGCAATTCAACGACGCGCGCCGCCGGCACGCGCTCGGCGTCAATCATCAGCCGTGCGACCAGCGCGCTGTTGACCACCACGCGGTGCGCGAAGCGATAGCTGCAACGGTTGAGGGGCAGGAGACCCGGTCGCGGGCTCGCATCCAGAAAGCGGCGACTCGCAATAACGCGACAGCCGGCCAACCGCGCCCAAGGTGTGGCAAAGATGTTGGTATAGATATCGTGCGTATGCACGACCTCGATTCCTTCGCTCCGGAGCAGCCGCAGGAAGCGCACACCCTGCACCACCGTGCGCAGTGAATAGAGCCGGCCGATCGGCAGATGCAGCAGCTGCAGTCCGAGGGCTTCGTAACGCGCACGCAGCGGGCCCGCCTCGTGCAGGTGAAATACGGTCACGTGGAAGCGCTGCCGATCGAGTGCCTCCACCGTGCGTACCGCATTCAGCTCAGTCCCACCGATGTCAAACGAATCGATGCAGTAGCCGACACGCAGCGCACCGGCAGGCACTGTGGATGCGCACGCGACATGGGTCGGGGTCTGCACTTGCGGCCGCTCTCAATCCAGTGGCAACGGCGCGTCGTAGGCGATTTTCTTCCAGGCGCCATCCGAACGCCCACAGATCCACACCCAGAAAGCCAACCAGGCAGCGGCATTCACTACCACGAAAGACGCTGCCACCTTTCCTAACCGCCATATGGATCCGGGTCCGCCAGCGAGCGCACTGGCCGCGAGAAGGTAGAACAGCAGTTGTGCCAGGAAAACCGCGCGATAAAGATTGAGTGATGTGCGCAGGACGAGGAGGCCGCTCGCGACGAACACCGCCAGCAGCAGCCAGGGAATGACGAGGCGCAGGAGTTTGTGGGAGATGAATTGCACCCAGATCGGATTGCGCCACGGGAGCAACGCCTGCGGCAGGATCGCGGCGAGCTGAAAGCTGCCGCTCAGGGTGCGCACCTTGCGCCGAAACTCATCCACCGGCCGCTCCGGAAGCCGGTCGTAAGCCAGCGCGCGTTCGTCGTATACCACCCGCCGACCCTGCATCACCACCTGCAACGGCCAGTAGACGTCATCGAGAAGCACGCCGCGCGGGATCGGCCGAAAGAGCTCCCGGCGTACGGCGCAGATCGATCCCGACACGCCGACCATGGAGTGCAGGCGGCCCTCGTTACGCCGCAACCACTTCTCGTATCGCCAATAGAGTCCCACGCCGGCCAGCACTCCGGATGCCGCCTCGATCACCAACTCGCCACTGACCGCACCGACCTCTGGGTTTGCAAAGTTTTCCAACAATCGCTGCAAGGAATCAGCCGCCCAACGCTGTCGTGCGTCGGCGAACACCAGGAGCTCTCCTCTGGCAGCTTCGTATCCGCAGGTGAGCGCATGCGCCTTGCCTGCGTTTTCTGCAACCTCGATGACGCGCACCAGCGGACTTGGATGAGCGCGAGCCAGCGCCGATGTATCGTCCGCGCAGCCGTTCGCGACAACGATCACCTCTGCAGGGCTGCGAGTCGTTGCAATCAGTGCGACGATCTCATCGAGGCGGCTGGCGATCCGCGACCCCTCGTCATGGACCGCGAGCACCACACTGAATGCCGGCGCGGCCCCGGTCGCAGCGTTGGTGCGCATGCTCTCCGGTCGCAATCGCGCCAACGCCCATATGGCGATGGGATACAGGACATAAGCGTACAAGACAATAATCAGGCCTACCCAAACGATGCTCTCGAGCCAAAGTTGCACGATGCACTCCATCTTTGGCACCGAGCGGCCAGTCCCAACGGGGCCAGCGGTGCGCGAACCAGGTTCCTTCTGGGAAGCGATCCCCTCTGCCACGCTTCCGCTAGTCCAGCTCGCACCTGATGCCATCCGAGTCACTAGCACTTTATCCCAGACCCAGCCGTCGGTGCGAGGACCGCCACTTATTCACGGCGTGGCTTTATCATTCCACCTGCCAGGGGATGGCGGCCGAGCCGCCAAGACGTACGGCCGGGTTTTCGCTGAGGTGTTGTGGTGACCCGTGGTTCACAAGTGATCGCTCGCACTGACGCCGATGCAGTGGCGGAAAGTGATGACTGGAGGATCTGGCTGGCCCGCTTGCGGACCGCGGAGTGGCGTACTCCGATTTTCTTCGAGATCGTGAGTCGGGAGATCGATACACGCAGCGGTGCCAGACGGCCGACGGTGCTCGATATTGGCTGTGGTCTTGGATTCGACTGTGAAGTGCGATACCAGCAGGCCTTGTCGACGCAAGCTGGTAGATTCATCGGAATCGAGCCGGACAGCGCGATAGAGCCGCCGAAGTTCTTCTCGGAGGTGTATCACACGACGCTCGAGCAGGCGCCTATCGCACCGGGCTCGGTCGATGTCGCCTATGCCGTCATGGTTCTGGAGCACGTCGCCGACCCGGCTGCGTTCTGGTCGCGGTTGCACGAGATCTTGGCTCCGGGAGGCGTATTCGTGGCGTTCAGCGTGAACGGCGCACACTGGTTCGCACCGATTGCACGTTTCATGAGCATCACCAAGTTGAAAACGAAATACCTTGATCTGCTACAAGGCAAACGTGGCACGGAACGTTACGAGGATTACCCGGTCTACTACCGCACGAATACCGTCAGGCAAATCAGCCGATACGCGCGGCAGTTTCGCGCCCTCCGCATGGATCTGTTTGGAGCTACCGGCAACGTAGCCTCTTATGCACCCAGACCACTGCAGCCGATGGTGCGTGCGGTTGACAGCCTCGCATACCGGCTACTCGAACAATCCATCAACATCGCGATCCGCGCCGAGCGCTAGGTCCCGCCGGCCGACTGTCGGTCGCAGAGACTCTCGTACATCCGCACGAATTCGCCAAACGTGACTGGAGGCGCCACGCTCTTTCCGATTGGATCGATCCCCAGCAAATCCGCCAGGCGCATGACGACCACCGCCAAACCCAGAGAATCCAGTCCCGAGTCGATGAGCTTGATTTCATCTCTCAACGGTACGAGCGCTCTGCCGTGCTCGATCGCAACCAGCTGCAGCTCCCGGGCAATCAGCGATCTGGTGGATAGGGTTTCGGGCCTAGGCTGGGCTGCCATTCTGCGTATTGTAACGCTCATGGCTGCGCTGTACATAGTGCAGGTAGACGATGATTCAATCGTGGCGGGCAACGGGTCACGGCTACGTCGCGTTCTCGGCGGCTCGGCCGACGGGCTGAGGGTGTGTTATGTCACCTGTGTCGGCAGGCCGCGTGACAGCCGCCGGAAGCGGGCACCCTACCCTGCCGTAGAATGCTGATGGGCACTCAAGGAACAGGCTGCGCCAGTAATGAAAATCGCCGTGTTTGGACTGGGCTATGTTGGGGTGGTCTCCGCGGCCTGCCTGGCCCGCGATGGGCACAGTATCGTTGGGGTCGACCCGAACGCGCTCAAGGTCGACTTTCTGCGCCAGGGAAGGAGCCCGATCGTCGAACCCGGGCTCGAGGAGCTGATCGCCGCGGCGGTCACCGCCGGACGCCTTACCGCAGGCTCCGATCCCGGGACAGCGGTGGCGCAATGCGAGCTGCTCATGGTGTGCGTCGGGACCCCCGGGCAGGCCAACGGCAGTCTCGATCTCAGCTATGTCCGTCGCGTGGTGCAGCAGATCGGCGAGCAGCTCGCGGGCGCTGCGGCGTACAAGGTGGTCGTCATCCGCAGCACGCTGCTGCCCGGCTCCATGCAGAGCGTCGTGATTCCGCTACTCGAGGAGTCTTCGCGCCGGCAGGCGGGCAAGGGCTTTGGTGTCTGCATCAATCCAGAATTTCTGCGTGAAGGCTCTGCAATCTCCGACTACGATCATCCGCCGAAGACGGTGATCGGCGCCTCCGATGAGCGCGCGGCAACGGTTGTGCGCGCGTTGTACTCCGGGCTGAACGCGCCGCTCATCCTGACGAACCTGCGCACGGCGGAGATGGTCAAGTACATCGACAACTCCTGGCACGCGCTCAAGGTCACATTTGCCAACGAGGTCGGCCGGCTCTGCAAGGCCATGGACATCGACGCCAGGGAGGCCATGCAGCTCTTCTGCATGGACACGAAACTCAACATATCGAACGCTTATCTGCGGCCGGGTTTCGCGTTCGGCGGCTCGTGTCTGCCAAAAGACGTACGGGCGCTCACTTACCAGGGCCGGCTACTCGATGTAGACACACCGGTCCTCAGCTCGATCCTCGCCAGCAACCAGCTGCACATTGCCCATGCGCTCGCGATGATTCGCGCGAGCGGGCGGCGGCGCATCGGGCTGTTGGGACTGAGCTTCAAGGAAGGCACGGACGATCTGCGCGAGAGTCCGGTAGTCACGCTAGCGGAGCAGCTCATCGGCAAGGGCTACGAGCTCTCCGTGTACGACCAAAACGTCAGGCTCGCGAGTCTCGTGGGCGCCAATCGCGAGTACATCCTGAATCACATTCCCCATATCGGCCGGCTCATGGTGGATCGGCCCGAGCAGCTTCTCGAGCACTCGGATGTGGTGGTGGTCGCCTCCGCCCAGCGTGAGTTTGCGCCGCTCCTGAAAAAAGCTCCGGCCGGCAAGTGCATCGTTGACCTGGTCGGCATATGGAACACGGCCGAGAACGCGGGCGCGGCTCCCGCGGAAGCGTACGACGGCATAGCCTGGTGAGTCGCTGATTCTGATCATCCGCCTGATCCGTGCGCCTGCGTCTGTTATGTGCGACAGCGTCGACTCGAGCGCGGTACCAACAGCTTGGCCTGAACAGAAAAAGACGATTCGCGGCATTGCATTGGGCACCCTCCGCGAGCCGTCGCGAGTCCGGAAAGTCGACCCGGACGCTTTTGATACCATGTCCGCGTAGCTCGCCGGAGTACGCAGCACCGCTAGTACATGCGCGTCGTAATCATAATCCCTACGTTCAATGAGCGCGGCAACATCGGGCGTCTGATCGATGAACTGCAGGCGGTCTTCGCTTTACTACCGCACGACATGCAGATCCTGATCGTGGACGACAATTCCCCCGACGGGACGATCGATGTCGTGACTGCCTACCGCGAGCGGTACGCTAACCTCCACGCCCTGCAGGGAGAGAAGCAAGGGCTTGGAGCAGCTTATGTGAGAGGTATGCACCACGCGCTGAGCGAGCTCAGAGCGGACGCGGTATTTGAGATGGACGCTGACTTTTCTCACAAACCTGCAGACATACCTCGCCTGCTCGGTGCTCTCGAGAGTGGCGCCGATTTCGTCATCGGAAGCCGATACGTGCGCGGCGGGAGCATTCCGCGCGAGTGGGGTTTTCACCGGCGACTGAACTCGAGGTTCGGCAATATCGTCGCGCGTTACGTCGCGGGCCTCTATCGCATCCGCGACTGTACTGCGGGCTTCCGCGCCATCAGGGCAGATGTACTCCGCGGCATCGATCTGAGTCGTTTTCGCGTCCAGGGCTACGCGTTCCAGATCGCACTGCTGCATGCGGCAGTTGTCCGTGGCGCCACGGTACTCGAGCTGCCGGTGGAATTCGTCGACCGGACCGTTGGCGAGTCCAAGCTCGGTATCAAGGACATCGTCGAGTTCCTGGTCAATGCCGCCGCGATACGCTTCCAGAGCTCCAAGGTCTTCATCAAGTTCTGCCTCACGGGCGCGTCTGGTGTGCTGGTCAACCTTGGTGTGTTCAGCGCCCTGATGGCGCTCGGTGTCAACAAGTTCGTGGCCTCCCCGATAGCTATCCAGTGCTCAATAATCACCAATTTCCTGGGGAACAACTACTGGACGTTCCGCCGCCGCAATCTCGTCGGGCCGGTGCGCGTCCGCGGACTGCGATTCAACATCGTTTCGCTGCTCTCCCTGTGCGTCAGTTATCTGACCTTCGTGGCTTTGTCGCGGGGGTTTCCGAGGATCGCTCCGCAAGCGACCCAGCTCATCGGCATCGTTCCGGCAACCCTGATCAACTACTTCCTGAACTCCTACTGGACGTTCCGCGATCCAAGAACGGTCGGCCGCTCCAATGTACGGCACAAGCGGGAACTGCGCACCAAACCTGAGACCCAGTGATATCCGGTGCGCGACCGCTTACGCTGAACAACTAACCACCACTCGGAGAGTCGATGAACGACGGTCAAAAGACCTTCCTTGCGGCAGTCTTATTACTGCTGCTCGCCAGTGCGCTGCGCTTCTACGACCTCGGTAAATGGCCGTACGCTGGTGATGAGTTCGCTACCCTCGTCGAGGAGCGAGTGTTGTTTGACGGCCAGGTGGTACCGCATGAGAGCCCGGTGTACCGACTGCCGCATGCGATTCCTCTGGGCTACCTCCCGATCCATGTGAGCCACACCTTGTTTGGAGAAAGCGAGCGTGGTACTCGGGTTGTGGTTGCATTACTCGGCAGCTTGACCGTCGTGCTTGTATTTCTTCTGCTCAACGGAGCCCTGTCACGTACTACCGCAGTCGTGACTGCTCTGCTCCTCGCGCTCATGCCCATGCATATATTGTTCAGCCAGATGACGCGCTTCTACATCACCGCGTCAATGTTCTCGTTTCTGGCGCTCTCAGCCGGGGCACGCATCCCAGGCCCGCACGGTACCCGCTATGCGGTTCTCGGCTGCTGCTTCGCCCTTCTGGCGGCGCTCTCGCACAGCGTCCTCTTGCTGGTGCTGCCCCTCGTCGTTGTCGCCACCTATGGCGCGTTCCGGGCCGAGGGGCGGCCGGTGCCGCGTGTCATATGGCTCGTATTCGGTGTCGCTGCGGCGGCCACAGTGCCGCTCATACTCTACTTACGCAGCTTGCTCCAGGACTGGAACCAGGGCGAGACATGGGGGTATTCGGTGCCGCATGCGAGCTTGGCCCTGATCGGGCAGCTGGGCTGGGCGACGGCCTGTCTCACCGCCGTGGGAACGCTGCTCATGCTGCGCGAACGCACCGCGCAGAACTGGTACTGGCTGATATGTCTCGGCGCATGGGTAATTGTCAGCATGTTGCTCCCCATGGTGATCATCTATCACCCGGCATATGCCTTCTCCTTCGCGCTCAGTGCGGTCATCGTTGCCGCTTATGCGATTACGTACATCTCCGATCTGTTGAAGCCACACAACTGGCTCGCCGCCTACGCGTGGATCGGGCTTAGCTGTCTCGGCGATCTGCCATCCCTCTTCAGCCATTACGTTGACGGTACACGGACGAACATGCGCGACGCCGCTGCGTACGTGCGTGCGCACTGGCAGCCCGGCGACCGGGTCACGGGTTACGCGATGGGGGCGTTCGACTATTACAGCGGTCGATGCTGCAAACCGGCCATTCCGCTGCCTGAGACAAAAGAGGTTCCGAACCTGACGCGCCTTGCATCAGGCGGTGGACGGCTCTGGGTCGTCCTCGAGGAAAAGAGACCCGGACTCGACACCGCGCTACAGGCATGGTTGTTTGCCTGCAGTGTCCAGAAGCTATCCGTGGGCCGCCGTCGCCTCGATTGGCTGCAATTCAAGGAGGATGTGTATCTCGTCCCCGCACAGGTAATCGACAACGAGTGCCCCGTCAGGCGGGATTCTCCAGGCTGAATGCCTGGCGGTTGTCGTCGTACGCAAAGAGCTCCGCATAGCGGCCCCAGCTGATGATGGTGCGCAGTGTCTGCTCGGCCGCCTCTTCCGCCATGTAGTCCTCGAGCTCGTCGAAGAAGCGGCTCTTGGGGGCACTGTGAGTTGCCCGCTCGTCCAGCACGCGGCGGATGTGCGCCGCGAGCGGCACGTAGGTGACGAGGTGGCGCGCAAAGAGCTTCTTGCGCTCATCCGTCTCGCTGCGCGCAAACTGCATCCCGGCCTCGGTGAGCTTGATGTCTCCGCCCTCGACCTCGGCGAAGCGCAGCATCTGCAGAGCTTCGGCGGCCGGGAACAGGTCGTCCACCTCGAGATGTTGCTCCTCGGCAATAGCTGGCAGGTCGGCCTTGCCGCCGTAGGGTGGCTCATTCACCGTCTCCATGAGACCCATGAGCACGTTCGAGGACACGTGCGTCAGCTGGGTGCCGATGCCGGTGCCCGCGAAGCGCTCGGACCGCGCTCCGGCGCGCGCCTCACCGCGCGGTTTTGCCGTCATCTCGACGTAGACACGGTCGATGAGTGCCTGGAAGCGTGGATCATGGGTATGGCGCGGCTGGGGCAGATCCACCGGGATCTCGCTGACCACTCTCCCGGGATGAGTCGAGAAGATCAGCATGCGATCGCACATCTGCACCGCCTCCTCGATATTGTGCGTCACCAGCAGCACCGATTTGATCGGCAGCTGTCCCTCGCCCCACAGATCGAGGAAGTCGCTGCGCAGCGTCTCGGCCGTGAGCACATCGAGCGCCGAGAACGGCTCGTCCATCAGCAGGATGTTGGGATGAACCACGAGCGCCCGCGCGAAACCGACCCGCTGGCGCATGCCGCCCGAGAGCTCACGCGGATAGGCGGACTCGAAACCGTCGAGGCCGATGAGGTCGATCGCCTGCAGCGAGCGCTTGCGCATTTCTGCCTCGGGCACGCCGAGCGCCTCGAGCCCGAGCTGTACGTTCTCGAGCACGGTCAGCCAGGGGAACAACGCGAAGCTCTGAAACACCATGGCGATTCCCGAGGCCGGACCCGCCACCGGCTGGCCGAGGTAATCCACCACGCCTGCGGAGGGGTCATCGAGACCGGCGATCACCCGCAACAGTGTCGACTTTCCCGAGCCCGAGCGGCCGAGGAGCCCGACGATCTCTCCGGGACGGAGCGTGACATTCACATTCTCGAGCACCACGAGCTCATCACCGTCGGGCTTGCGGAAGGATTTGCACACGCCCTGCACGTCGAGCAGCGGCGCGAGATTGAGCGCGGGAGCAACGGCGTTCACGACTATCTCCTCCGGACCGGCGTCAGCTGATGCGGAACTTGCGTTCGGCGCGCGCGTACAGCGGCCGCCAGAACACCCTGTTGATCGTCACCACGAACAGGCTCAGCACTACCGTACCGAGGACGGTGCGCTGGAAATCGCCCGCCGTGGTCGCCTCGGCGATGTAGGCACCGAGCCCGTGGGCCACCAGCTTCTGGTCTCCCCAGTTCGCCACCTCGGCCACGATACTCGCGTTCCAGGAGCCTCCCGATGCGGTGATGGCCCCGGTGACATAGAACGGAAACACCGCCGGCAGCGCCAGCCGCTTCCACCAGAGCCACCCGTGCACACCGAAGTTCTGACTCGCATAGCGCAGATCCGGCGCGATCGCCGAGGCGCCGACGATCACGTTGAACAGAATGTACCATTGCGTGCCGAGAATCATCAGCGGGCTGAGCCAGATGTCCGGAGTGAGCTTCAGCATCACCACCGCTGACACCACGATGGGGAACAGCAGGTTGGCCGGGAAGGCGGCGAGAAACTGCGCGATCGGCTGCACGATGCTCGCGACGCGCGGCCGCAGACCGACCCATACACCGATGGGTACCCAGATGAGGCTCGCCAGCGCAATCAGTACGGCGACGCGCACGAGCGTGATGAAGCCGAGCCCGATGACGTGGACGATCTCGCCGGGCCGAACCTCCCGCAACACGAAGCTCAGGGTCTTGTTGAGTGCGGCGACGCCGATGAGCACCAGCAGCGAATACCAGGCATAGTCGATCCAACGCGAGCTCCGGGCGCTCTTCTGCTGCGAATGCGGGTTAGCGGCGGCGCGCGGCCTCATGCCGAGGCGCAGCATCGCCCCGAATGCGTTGCCGACGAAACCCAGCAGGTGCGAGCGGCGCATCATGGTGAGTGCCCAGGAGTGACTCGGCGTTTGTCCGGTCTCCTGCTCGAGTCGGAACCAGTCGGCGCTCGCGATAAGCGGGCGGAACAGCAGCTGATCGAACAGCACGATCACGACGGCCATGGCGGCGATTGCCCAGCCGATCGCGGTGAGGTTCTTCTGCTCGATGGCAAGCGCGATGTACGACCCGACTCCTGGCAGCGTGACGGTCGTGTTGCCGACGCTGATCGCTTCCGACACCGTGACGAAGAACCAGCCGCCGGACATGGACATCATCATGTTCCAGATGAGCGCCGGCATGCCGAAGGGAACCTCGAGGCGCCAGAACCGCATCCACGGTCGGAGCTGGAAGTTGCGTGCCGCCTCCACCAGCTCGTCCGGGATGCTGCGCAGCGAGTGGTAGAAGCTGAACGCCATGTTCCACGCCTGGCTGGTGAAGATGAGGAAGATGGCGGCCATCTCCGCCCCGGCCACGCGCCCGGGCGTGAGGTGGAGAAAGAAAAGAATGGTCAGCGAGAAGCTCAGGATCGGCACCGACTGCAGGAAGTCGAGCAGCGGGATCAGGATCGCTTCCGCGCGGCGACTCTTGGCGGCGAGCGTCGCGTAGCTGAAAGTGAACACGAGCGACGCCAGCATGGCGATCAGCATGCGCAGCGCAGTACGTGCGGCGTAACCGACCAGTGCCGACGGGGCGAGCGATATCGGCGTCGCCTGCAAGTGCGCCAGCGAACCGATGAGTCCGTGCGCCGCCTGCCCCATGTAGATGAAGAGGCAAAACACCAGCACGAAGGCGAGCAGGTCCCACCCGCCCGGCACATAACGGGTCCGCAGTACGGAGATGGGGAGGCGGCCGAAAAGCATGCGGCGAAGTTTGCCCGAACAGCGTCGCGATTGGCACCGCAACGCTCGCGCAGTGCGCGGTCCGGGACGGGGCGCACGGTGTCCGCGGTGCAAAAGATGCGGCGGGTGTCGTACGATACTTTCTCATGAAAGCAAGGTTCATAGTGGCGGCCGCAGCCGTCCCACTCATCCTGGCGGAAGCCAGCGCGCCGGTCTGGAGTGCGCCTGACCCCGACACCACGGCCACCCTCAAGGACGACGCCCGGACGGCCGGGCACGCCGTCGCCCACAGCGCCGCATCCGTCGGACACACCATCGCGGACAAGTCCCGAGAGGCCGGACATGCCATCGCGAACGGTACGCGCTCGACGCGTGACGCCATTCGCGATGACTCGAAGAAAGCCGGTCATGCCATTGGCGACGGCGCCCGCAACATCGGCCGGACGGTCCGCGAAGGGATGCAGAAGCTCAAAGCCGGCGCGACGGGCAAGTCCAGCCAGCCCGCGCCGCCCAAGAGCTGATTGCGGGGATTGGCTCCCTCGATGCGCGCGCCACCGGGCCTGCATCTGCACTACCTCTCACTGGCCGAGTACCAATCGGCACAGTGGGGCGATGTACTGGGCGTCGCTACCTTCAACGGTTCGGACGCCACGAATCCGGAAGTCGCCGGGCCTGCGGGAATTCCGGTCGCACACGTCGGCACCCCGGTTTTGGCCGCTGCCGGAGACCTCTACGAGGTATGGCGGTGTGGTGAGCCAGCCGAGTCGGGCGAGCACGAGCGGGTGCGCTTCCGGCGCAGCGGAGAGCTGCTGTTCGGCTGCATTGCCGTCCCTGAGACAGGCGGTACCCGGGCCTGCGACAACGGGCACCCGCCGCTACAGGAAGCCACAGCGCAGGCCTACCGGCAGATCTTTGCAACCGTCGCTGCCGAGAACTACCCGCATCTGCTGCGCATCTGGAACTATCTGCCGGCGATCAACCGCGACGAGCACGGCAGCGAGCGCTACCGCCAATTCAACCGCGCGCGCCAGCTGGCAATGCGGGCCTGCGGCCGCGCCCCCCAGGGGAATGTGCCGGCGGCCTCCGCGCTCGGCTCCCCTCTCGCGAGTCCGCTGGTGGTTTATTTTCTCGCCGCTCGTACCGCCCCCACCTTCGTCGAGAATCCGCGGCAGGTAAGCGCTTATCACTACCCGCGCGAGTACGGCAGCCACAGCCCGGCATTCTCGCGCGCCACGCTGCTGCGCCAGGGCGCGCGCCTGATGCTCTTCATTTCCGGTACCGCCAGCATCGTCGGGCACCGCTCGCTGCACCTCGGTGATACGGCCGCGCAGACGCGTGAGACCCTCGCCAACATCGAAGCGTTGCTGGCGGAAGCGAACCGTGCGGTGCGCGGTGCGCGCTTCGAGCTGGACACGCTCGCCTGCAAAGTCTATGTCCGGCGGCCGGCGGACCTGCCACTGGTGCAGGCCGAGCTCGAAGCTGCGCTCGGCGGCGGCGCACGGGTCGTTTACCTGCAGGCAGACATCTGCCGCCAGGACCTGCTGGTCGAGATCGAGGCCGCCGCCATGTATCCGTGCGCGGCGTAACGCGGGCCGGGGCTGCCATGATCGCCGCCGGCGCGCAATCGACCGTGACCCCTTCCAAGACGCACCTGGTGCTGATACCGAGCTACAACCCCGGCAGCAAGGCGCTCGAGACCGTGCGGGCAGCACGCGCGCAGTGGAATCCCGTCTGGGTCATCGTCGATGGCAGCACCGATGGCAGTGCCGAGACGCTCTGTGCCCTGGCGGGCACGGATCCCGGCCTGCGAGTGTTGGTTCGCGAACGCAACGGCGGCAAGGGCGCGGCACTTCTCGATGGGCTGATCGCCGCCCACCGTGCCGGCTTCACCCACGCGCTCACCATGGACGCCGATGGTCAGCACCCGGCCGAACGGATCCGGGCTTTCATGAGCGCTTCGGCCGCAGCGCCCCAGGCGATGATCCTCGGCGATCCGGTGTTCGATGCCAGCGCACCGCGCATCCGGCTGCGCGGCCGCCAGATCGCCAACTGGTGCACCAACCTCGAGACGCTGTGGGCGGGCGTCCGCGACACGCTGTTTGGCTTCAGGGTCTACCCGATCGTCCCGCTCATCGAAGTGATGCAACACAGCCGCTGGATGCGGCGCTTCGACTTCGATCCCGAGGCGGTGGTGCGACTCACCTGGCGTGGCGTACCCCTCATCAATCTGCCGGCGCCGGTGCGCTATTTCAGCGCCACGGAAGGTGGCGTCTCACACTTCAATTACTGGCGCGACAACGCGCTGCTGACCGCCATGTATCTGCGGCTGTGTCCGGGGTTTCTCGTGCGCCTGCCGCGGCTCGGTGCGCGTCGGCTCGCGCGCCCGGCGGCTCAGCCATAGCGAACGACTGGCTCAGCAGCATCTGGAGAGCTCTCCGTGCAGCGTCGCCGGTAAACATGTGATCCACTCCGTCGACGATGTGCAGGCGGCCGCGCTCGGAAAGACTTCGCAGGATGTCTCCCGCTTGTAGCTCCAGCAGCTTGAGCCCCAGCTCGCCACGCGAGAACACCATGATAATCTCCACACCGCGCGCGGTCACGGCCTGGAAATCTCCGGCCACGTCGTTTGGTAACCGAATGCGCACGAGTTGCAGCAAGCGTTGCGCTCGGGAGGTTAGCGACCATAACAGGCGCTGACCCAACAATTTGGTCTGCCGTACTGGGTCTATCCGACCGGTGAACAGGCGTTTCCAGCCACTAACGGACAGTGCGTGCTCGCGCAGCAGGCTCACTACCCGCAGCACGTCCGCAGCATAGACTCGGTCGTCCCGCCATAGAAAAGTCTCCGGATTCACCATGAATAGGCGGTTAAACTCGACGCCCGCAGCGGCAGCACGAAATGCGTGGTACCCACCGGAGCACACCCCACCGACACTCAGCTCGTTTAGCCGGTAACGCTCACGCAGAAACTCGACGGCGCTGCGAATGTCGTCGGTCGCGCCCGGCGAATACACGTCGTTCTCCCGCCTTCCGGGGAAAGCCTTGCTGTCGCCGAGGCCGGCCAGATCCATACGTAGAACTACACAGCCTTGCTCCGCCCACTGTCGCGCCAGCCATACGTAAATGCGACCCGTCCCGACGTGGGATTCTGCGCCTGCATTTACAAGCACCACGCCACGCAGTGGTCGGTCCAAAGTACGCGGCTCAGTCACGATTCCGAACAGCCTGGCGTCCCGCCCAAAGTACACGGGTTGTTCCATCAGGAGGGATCCGGCATCTGACGCGACTTCCAGGCTTGAGAGAGGAGTGCTCGTCGTTTTTGTCGTCGCCTCAAGTTGCCGCTTGGCTCGCAGTGAGGAAGACATGAATCGCAGCAGCCAGGACTGCACACTGGAGATCATACCCCACGGGATCTGCGCGTTATGCGGCGGCACGATCATCATGTCGACGAAGCCCGACTGCACGATGCAGTCAGCCTGAACTCCTCGCGCTGTCAACGAACTCGCCCACGCGCGGGTCGCCGGCAGTCCGGCGCCGCTATGGACGATCAGAGCCGCCGCAAGCGACCCTGGCGGAAGTTCGCAAAGATCGAGCTCATTCAACCTGAGAACCGACGCGCGCGATAGGTAATAGCCGTTAACTTCTATCGCCGCATTGCTCGAGTCTCCATAGGCGGAGGCGACCTTACGTCCCGTCAGCGCCTGAGGCGTACGCACCTGGCGCAAATACACCGACCCCTTCATGACTGGAGCCACGAGAATGAGTGCGTCAACTTCGGTACGGTCTGCCGCCATCAAGGCGAGTGTCGCACCCAGCCGGAACCCGAGCAGGCATACTCTCTGCACGCCGGCAGTGCGACGCAACATCGCGACTGTAGCAACAATGTCCTGACACCATTGCTCGATCTGATCTGCGTTTGCGTCAAGGTCCTCAGAGTCGCCGGTGCCAAGGTAGTCGAACGTCAGAGCCGGAGCACCGCCCTGGGCGATCACTCGTGCAAACGTGCGAAGGCTGCGGTGGCCACACAGGGCTTCGTGGCCAAAAGGCTTGCAGATCACCACTCCAACATCGGAGGAGCTGCGGCCGGCAGGCCGATCCAACCACCCGAACTGAGCTCCGCGCTCCGTAGAAACGTAGAGGGGTTGCTCAAGGACTCCAGACGGTATCTCGGGGGTGAGCCCGCCCTTCGTCGTCATCTGCAAGCTTCTCCGGCAGAGATCCCCGGAGGCGGGACCAGATGGCTCACTTCCTTATAATTTAAGCTTGACCTAAGCGTTTGTGAACTGCAGCACACTTCTTCAACAAGGGCGACTACGGCTTCAAATCCGTTCGAGTCCCTGGGCGCGGTGCGCGTAAGCCGTGTCCACTGGTGAGATTTTGAGCTGTTTACTTCCGCGCGGTGGCGATGGCGGGCTCACCCTTGTGCTCGGCGAGCGCAAGAACTGCGTAGGCGGTAGCCGCATCAGACATAAACCGGCCCACGTTGCTCCAAGGAGCGCGCCACTTGTTCGGCGAGCGCGCGACCCAGAATCCCTGCTGTCCGCGGATCCAGGACGCCCCGTGGACCTGCTGGTTGCGCACCAGCCAAGTCAGCCCGCGCTGCTCCGGGGACGCCGCGCTGGGCATCGCTGGCTGACCCAGTACCAGAATCACCAGTCCGGTCGCATAACCGTCGCTGTCGGCATAATTCCGCTTGCCCTTACCGGCCTTCGCCATAAGGGCCGACAAGCTCCAGCCACCATCGGGATTCTGAGCACGCAAGACCTCAGCGACCAGGGACTGACGTCGCCCCGCTTCCAGCAGCCCCGGCAATTTCGTCGAGGCCCACAGCAGGATCAGCCGATGGTGCAACGATTGCGCCGGATACTCGCGCGCCAGGTAGTCCCGTAGCAATTGCAGCGAATCCTGGATCTGCGGACGTGATTGGTACCTCGGAGCGACACCCACTGCCATGGCGGCTAGCGAGGCGCCGTAATATCGCGCGTCAACCGCCGCAGACTCCCAGGGCGAGAGATCAAAGTCGAGCCAGGGCCACGCTCCCGCCCCATCACCGCTCTTGAGCTGCTGAGGCCACATGTGGTCAAACGCACTGCTCGTATCTTCGCTCAGCCTTCCCGCGCGAGCATCGTCCCACGCTAACATCAATGCGCTCAGAACAGCTTCAGTGCCACGGGACTCAGCGCTCTTGCCCGGTGCAACATACTGGTCGGTGTAGAAGGGACTCGTCTCATCCCATAAACGCACGCGACGTCGCACATCGTCCATCAGTTGGCGCTCCGGAGCAGCGTCAGCCGACTCGCCAAGCATCGTCCGTAACGCCGGACGCGCCAGTGCATACGGCACCGCGGTATGACAGGAGAAGCAGAAAGTGCCATGGTCGCGCGCGGAGCTCTTCCAGCTGATCCACCACTTCATCCTGTTATCGAGATAGGCGGCTGCGGCCTTCGGATCCCAACTACCGTCGGAGGGTGTGTCGCTGCCGTGCGACCACCTGGTCATCGCAAGTGCGATGCCGCAGAGCCCGACAAGGACGGCAGCCAGCTTGAACCTCCGCGCCTGCCGATTGAGTCCTTTAGTTCCGATCTCAAGCAAGTGGACGTGACCTCGGCCCAGTGCGCCAAACTCCATGTAGACTATTGCATGCGCTCTTTCTTTTGAACTTGGTATCCCTTCGCGAGCAGAAAAATTGATCACCAAAGGCATCGTCCTCGCCGGGGGTTCCGGCACGCGCCTGTACCCGGTGACGCGCGCGATTTCGAAGCAGCTCCTGCCGCTTTACGACAAGCCACTGGTGTACTACCCGCTCGCGACGCTGATGTTGGCCGGATTACGGGACATCCTGCTGATCTCGACGCCCCAGGACAGCCCACTGTTTTCTCGGCTTCTCGGGGATGGCTCGCAGTGGGGTATCCGCATCCGCTATGCGACCCAGGCCGAGCCGCAGGGCATCGCGCAGTCGTTGCTCATCGGGGAGGAGTTCATCGCCGGTGAGCCAGTCTGTCTCATCCTCGGTGACAACCTGTTCTACGGGCATGGCCTGCCGGAGCAGCTGCGGCAGGCCGCCGCCCAGGAGCGCGGGGCAACAGTCTTCGCCTACTACGTGCGCGATCCCGAGCGCTACGGCGTCGTGGAGTTCGATGCCGACGGTCGCGCTGTCGGACTCGAGGAAAAACCCGCCGTGGCGCGCTCGCACTACGCCGTGACCGGTCTGTATTTCTACGATCCGGGCTGCGTGCAGATTGCCAGTCGCCTGCAGCCATCCGCCCGTGGTGAGCTCGAGATCACGGACGTCAACCGCGCTTATCTCAAGCGCGGCGAGCTGCAGGTCCAGGTTCTCGGGCGTGGAGTTGCGTGGCTCGATACTGGCACGCACGCCTCCCTGCTCGCTGCCGCCAACTTTGTCGAGACCATCGAAACGCGGCAAGGCCTGAAAGTCTGCTGCCCGGAAGAGATCGCTTTCCGCCAGGGCTTCATCGATCAGCAGCAGCTCCGCGGCCTTGCCGGGGCCCTCGGACAGTCCGGCTATCGCGAATACCTCGAGCGCGTCATGAACGAGCGCCTGTTCTGATGCGTAGCATCCCGCTGACTCTCCCCGGAGCACTCCTGATCGAGCCCACGGTATACACCGACAAACGCGGCGCCTTCTTCGAAGCGTGGAACGAGCGCGCCTTCGCTACCGCCGGAATCGCAGTGCATTTCGTGCAGGAGAACTTCAGTGTCTCGAATCGTCACGTGCTGCGTGGACTGCATTACCAGGTGGGCCAGGTACAGGGGAAGCTGGTCCGGGTGCTGGCGGGGGAGGTTTTCGATGTCATCGTCGACCTGCGGCGATCGTCGCCCGGTTTCGGTCGAAGCCTCAGCGTGAGCCTCGATGCGCGCCATCCCCACTCGTTGTGGGTGCCCCCGGGCTTCGCGCACGGTTTCCTCGCGCTCGCCGACAACACCCAAGTTCAGTACAAGGTCACAGACTTCTGGGCACCGCTTGCAGAGCGCACCCTGGCCTGGAACGATCCAGCGCTGGGGATCGACTGGCCGCTACCCCCCCGTGCCGATCCGATTCTCTCGGACAAGGATCGACGCGGCCAGTCGCTCGCACAATCCGAGACGTTCCCGTGAGAGTGCTGATCACCGGTGCAGGAGGCCAGCTTGGCTGCGCGCTCGTTGCGCTGGCACCCGGCGACACCGACGTGCTGGGCACGAGTCATCAGCAGCTCGATATCGCCGACGCTGCGGCCGTCAATTCGGTTCTACAGGAATTTCGCCCGGTTGCGATCATCAATGCGGCGGGATTTACGCGGGTGGACGACGCCGAAGAAGAGCTTGATGTGGCACGGCTTGCGAATGCGTTCGGCCCCGCGGTACTCGCAGTGGCTTGCCGCAACATGGGAATCTGGCTCGTGCAGGTATCGACGGACTATGTCTTCGATGGCGAGCAGAGTCACCCCTACGCCCCGTCCGCTGCTACGAACCCTTTGAGCGCCTATGGCGTCACTAAGCTCGAGGGCGAGCAAGCCGTGACTCGTGAGCTGCCCGCGCATAGCACAGTCATACGCACCTCATGGTTGTACGCGGCCGAGGGCCGCAACTTCCTCAACACGATGCTGCGTCTCATGCGCAGCCGGCCACAGCTGACAGTGGTCAGCGACCAGATCGGAGCGCCGACCAGCGTAACAGGGCTGGCGCGGGTGCTATGGGCTTTAACCCGCCGCCGGGCGTGCGGGCTGTATCACTGGTGCGATTCAGGAGTGGCAAGCTGGTACGACTTTGCGGTGGCAATTGCAGAGGAGGCGACGGCGATCGGCGTTCTCGCCTCGAGCCCATCGATAGTGCCGATTGCGAGCGCTGAGTACCCAACGGCGGCGCGCCGACCTCGGTACAGTCTCCTCGACAAGCGCGACACGGAGCGGCTCCTGGGCATATCCGCGCTGCACTGGCGTCGCGCACTGCGCGAGACGCTCAGCGGGATCGCCAAAGAGGGAGCGCCGCCCCCATGAAGCGCCTCCTGGTCACCGGTGGTGCCGGGTTCATAGGCGCCAACTTCTGCCGCTATTGGAGCGCAACGTATCCGGCTGACCGGCTGGTAGTGCTGGATGCGCTGACGTACGCGGGTAATCTCGCGAGCATCGAGCAGCTGATCCGATCGCAGCGAGTACGCTTTGTCCATGGCGATATTTGCGAGCGCGACCGGGTCGCTGCGCTTATGCGCGAGGAGCGCATAGAGACCGTCGTGAATTTCGCCGCCGAGTCGCACGTGGACCGCTCTATTGAGGATCCGCAGAGTTTCCTGCGCACTAATGTCATGGGCACGCACGCTCTGCTCGAGGCGGCGCACGCTGCGTGGCTTTCGCCTGTTGCGAGCGGCGGTTGCCGCTTTCATCACGTCTCGACGGACGAGGTTTATGGCTCGCTCGGACCCGATGACCCTGCCTTCACCGAAAGCACACCGTACTCCCCAAACTCCCCGTATGCAGCCAGCAAGGCAGCGGCCGACCACATCGTACGTGCTTATGCCCATACTTACGGCTTGCCGTGCACGATCAGCAACTGCTCGAACAACTACGGGCCGTATCAGTTCCCCGAGAAGCTGCTGCCGCTCTGCATCGTGAACGTCCTCGAGGGCAGGCCACTACCGATCTACGGCGACGGACTGCAGATCCGGGACTGGCTTCACGTTGACGACCACTGCCGCGCCATCGATCTCATTCTGCGCGCTTCCGAGCGCGGTGAAACGTGGAACGTGGGAGGCGGCTCGACCCATCCCAACATCAGAATCGTCGAAACAGTTTGTGATCTCATCGATGAGGAGTTCCGTCAGCGCGCCGAGCTCAGCAACCGCTACCCCAGCAGCGCTCCGGCGCAGCGCCGCGCCTCGCGCGGTCTCATCCAGCACGTCCGCGACCGGCCAGGTCACGATCGCCGCTACGCCATCGAAGGATGCAAGCTCGCACGCCTGGGATTCGCGCCGCAAACTTCGCTGGCTGTGGGTCTTGCGGCGACCGTGCGATGGTATCTAGAAAACGAGCACTGGTGGCGGACCATTGTCAGCGGGGAATATCGCGGCTGGTACGCCAGGCAATACGAGGGGGCAGATTGATGGCAGTCGGAGCCTGGGGGCCCGCCTCGCGGTGCCTGCTTGGTATCGCGCGCTCGCGAGAGCTACTTCTGTCGGCGGCGATACCCGCGGAGGATCGTCACCGCACCGGCGAGCAGCGTCAGAGCCCCCATGGCCTCGCCTGGATCGATCTCCGGCGCCCGCACGCACCCAGCACAGCCGTTCTGGCCGGGAGAGTTGCCGTTCTGCCCCTGGCTGCTCTGGCCGATGGCGGTCGATGCGGACAGGGCAAGCAGCACCACCAGAAACGTCCTTGTGGTTATTCTAGTCATGTTGGTATCCCGACGTTTGGATCGCGGTCTAACCATTACAGAGGGTAACATGTTGCCGGCCTGCCGGCCATCGGGGTCGGCGCGGAACGCTATCTATCAGTCAACGCGCTACGTTCGTGAGCCAGGTCACACCTTGAGCGTGGGCTTCACCACGGCTGCCATTGGAACCCGCTCAGCTCAACTGCAGCAAGCATGGCGTTTGAGGTGACATGGGCGGCGACGGCTTCACCCAGTCGACCGGTGCGCGCGTAAACCAGGCCAAACACCATGCCGGTCATAATCCCGGGCAGCCAGAAGACCCCCTGACAGATCCCGAAGATCACGGCGCTGACGATCAGCGCTCGACCGCCCGCCTCTCGCGGCACCAGGTTTTCGAACTCCTGGGTCCGGATGCGGCGCATCAGGTAAGCGCGAAAGGCGAGTTCCTCAACCACTGGTACCAAGGCAACGCTCGTCAGAATATAACTAACTGTCCAGGCGGTGCGCGAGATGGAGGGCAGCGCCGCTGGGATACCCTGAGGTGGCAGGAGCATGCGCATCGTGACGATCCATAGAGTGAAGGCGGCCACACCTGCCGCGCCCGCTCGCCAGCTGAAGCGCCAGTCGACGCCGTGAAGTCTCGGCCAGGAGTAGCAGAGCGCCGCACCGGCGAGGAGCAGCCTCAACCAGTACAGGTTCTCGAACCCCCCGGAGGCGGCGCGGCTCACCATTCCGGCCAGGACCAGTGCCAGATACGGTAGCAGGTAAACGGCCGTCGGGTTCTCGCCAACGGTCAGGTCGCTTTGATGCACCGCGCCCCGGCTGAACCAGCCGCTGCGGAGGCTCACGAACGCAATCCCCACCGCTGCTGCGTTGAAGGCGAGCCAACCAGCCTGCGAGTGAAAGCCGTATTCCGCAATGTCTGCAAAGCCAGCATTTCCGATCAGCACCAGTGCAGCAATCCTCGCGATGTTCAGCGCGAAGCTCACTAGCAGGCCCGCCGGGATCAGCAGCAACGCGCGCGGAAAGATGAATTCGTGGCGGAACAGCACCAGCAACACGATACTGAAGGCCAGCATCAAACCCATGCCTTCGAGACCCGAGCAAACCGGGGCGATTACGACGGCGAAGCGGCCGGTGTCGATGATCAGGTTTACGGGATCCACGTGCAGTGCAGGCACGACCCAGCCGAGTACCCAGTAAACGGCCTCGAAGGTCACCCTCGCCGTCGCCACCCAGAGACCTTGACTCCAACCCATTGCCACGGCTGCCCCCGACGCCGCGAGAGCGGCGTACCACCACGCACTGCCGAGTGCGCGCAGCGTCTGCGACCACAGCGCCCAGGGTGCCAAGGCGCCGAACAGTGCGGCGACGGCGAGGATCGCCAGCGACACCCACAGCGCCACCAGGGCGCCAAATGGCAGCGAGTTCGCGTGGTCGTAGAGTGAGGCAGAGATCGGTATGAGTAGCGCGATGAGCACGAGGTGTGCGAGGAGCCAGAGCGGTCGCAGGGCCGGCGCCCGCCGGGCAGCTGCGTCCACATCTTGCAGCTCCCGACCCCCACGTAGGTAGCTGAAGACGGCCGCCGCGATGGCGAAGGACACCAGGAAACGGAAGCCCCAGTGTTGGGTGACGCGCACTACAGCGCCCAGACCCTCCGCAGCCTGCGCGCTGTCGAAATCGACGAAGAGATTGAGGAAGGTCTTCTCGAGAAGGAACACGCCACCAGCTATGGCCACCCGCGCACCAAGGCCCACGCTGTTACGCTGCAACGCCAACTCCCCGTCTGGGCTGCTCAGCACGCTTGCACCCGATCAGGGGTGGGCCAGCCTGGTGTCAGGCGCTTTGGCGCGAACCCCGGTGGACGCATACCGTGGTGAATTATACAGTTTGCGCTGAGGACGTCTGACGCTTACGTCGCTTTCGCGGACACAAAGCAGGTTGTCTTTCCTGGAGCTCATCAGCAGTGCCGACAGACTCCAGCCTCCATCGCGTTTTGTGCACGTAACACCTCATCGGTGCGGGACTGACGCTGACACGCCTCTAGAGCGCCATGCAGTTTCGTCGACGCGCACAACACTATCAGGCGATGATGCAACGACAGAGTTGCATATTCGCGCGCCAGGTACGCAGCCGCCCACGGAGAGCCGGTTTGTCGCACTTCAGCGACGGCCGGTGCTTTCGCGGCCAACGCAGGACCAACGCGGGCTTGGTGTCGGCGGGTACTACGTGGTCAGGCCCGATATAATGCTCGACCCCACCGACCGCTCTAGGATCTCATGGCTCGGGAAGTCTCCCCGCTCAAAGGCGCTGCTGATAAACACCAGCGGTCAACGAGTTCCGCGCACCCGCCCATCCGGCCGTCCTCCGCGACGCATCCGGTAACCGCATGGTGCTGCGTCGGCTCGATGCTCGCGGCGGTCACGCTGCTCAACTTCTGGCGGCCGTTCGAGCGCACGGCCTATCTCGGGCTGATCGTGATCGGCGCTGCAGCATTGGGTGCATTCCTTCCCGATGTACTGTGGGAGAAGATATTCCGCCGCAGCTTGCTGAGCGTCCCCAGTCCGGCAAACTGGGCGCGTACGCTCACCAAGTGCATCGGTCTAGGCGGCACCGTCGCGGCGATCGCTGCCCTCTATTGGACGCTCCCCGAGTACTACCAGGGCGACCAGTTCTACGGCGAATACTGGGCGGCACTCAAGGTGGTGCTGCCAGCCTGGGCAGTGCTCAGCGTGCCCTACATCTATTGGGTCGATCGCCGCATGGCACATCCGCAGGATGCGCTGTGGCAGGCAGGTCGGCTGCTGCTCGGACAGTGGCATGGTCTGGACGCGCGCCTGCTTTGGCAATACGCCCTGGGATGGCTCGTCAAGGCCTTTTTCCTGCCGCTGATGTTCACCTACTTCTGCCAGGCTCTGGACCGGCTGCTGCACTACCCGGTGGCGCAGCTGCAGACGTTTCATGGCTTCTACGACTGGGCATTCTTTGCGCTCTATTTCATCGACGTCGCCCTGGTGTCGATGACCTATGCCATGTCCCTGCGGGCCACGGACACCCACATCAGGTCGACCGAGCCGACAGCGTTTGGGTGGCTCGTGGCGCTGGTCTGCTATCAACCGTTCTGGTCTCTAATCGGCCGTCAGTACCTCGACTACGACACCGGCCCCCCCTGGGGCGCGAGGTTCGCGGCTATCCCCTGGCTCTATACACTCTGGGGCTGCGTGATCCTCGGCCTGGTCGCCGTGTATGCGTGGGCCACGATCGCCTTCGGCGCGCGCTTCTCCAACCTCACCCACCGCGGCATCATCACTGGCGGCCCGTATCGTTTCACGAAGCACCCTGCCTACCTCGCCAAGAACCTGTCCTGGTGGCTGATTTCGGTGCCTTTCGTAGTCGACGGCGATTTCTCCCAGACGCTCCGACGTTGCAGCCTGCTGCTCTTGCTGAACGGCATCTATTACCTGCGCGCCAAGACCGAGGAGCGGCATCTGGCGCTCGATCCAGTGTACGTGCAGTACGCATGTTGGATCGAGCAGCACGGCGTGCTGCGCTTCCTTAACCGCCCCCCCGTCGTGGGTACCCTGGCGAAATGGCGTCCTGTCTTTGCCGCATATGTCTCACCGTACCCATTCAGCGAATCGTCACCGGCTCCCGCGCTCGCGAAGCCGCAGGGAACCCGAGCTCATGGCGCCGATGGTGCTCGCACCCGTACCGGGCGACGGCGATCCTCGTGCTAACATCGTTTGAACGGGACACTTCGCGCGCACGAGTGCCGCGGACCCATGGCCTTCTTCGCGAATGCCTTTCCTGAAACCGCATAACGGTGGCCGCAGCATACAGGGGCCGGGCGGCCCGGTACTGCTGCTGTCCATGCGGCGAATGGCCGATCTGGTCGCGTACTGTGCGCAGTATGAGTTCGAGGATGTCATCACCGAGGTCACGGGAGCTGACAGGGGCGAAGCGACCGATGTGGAGGCGCTCCAGTTCTCGCGGCGGACCTACAAATTGCTGCGCGTGGTCGGGCGCTCACGACGGCTGGCGCGGCGGCTGACGCCTTCTCCCGCGTTGCAGGGCTTGCAGCGGGATTACGAGCTATTTCTGCCCATCTTTAACCACGCGCACGAATTGTATGCCCTGCGCACGATTCCGGACTGGCGCGCGCGCTGCAGGTGGGCGGCCTGCTATATCGCCGAGGTATGGAGCCATCGCCTACCAGCGTACCTGCTGGAGCTACTGGCGCAGTTCGACCACGTCTTCATCGGCACCCGTCACTCCGTGGAGGAGGTCGCTCGCATCTGCGGTCGCCCGTGCAGCTACCTGCCGCAAGCCGCTGACGTGTTGCGATTCTCGCCGTGGCCCAATGAGCCGGCGCGCAGCATCGATGTCTGCAACATAGGCCGTCGCTCGCCGCCCACGCATGAAGCTCTGGTGGCAATGGCATCGGCACGTAAGATCTTCTACTACTACGATACCGTCGCCAGCAGCGCGGGCAGGGATCACAAGCAGCGAACTTTCCGCGTCGCGGATCCACGCCAGCACCGATTGCTCCTGGCCAGCCTGCTGCAGCGCAGCAGGTACTTCATCGTGAACCGCAGCCGCGTCAACGAGCCGGAACATACGCGCGGGCACGAAGAGATCGCGGGCCGCTTCTACGAAGGTGCTGCAGCCGGCGCAGTGCTACTTGGCGAGCCCCCGAATGCCGACCATTTTCGCGCTCAGTTCGATTGGCCAGACGCTGTCATCCACATGCCGTTTGACTGCCCGCACATCGAGGAGGTGCTGGCGGAACTCGGTGCTGATCCGCAGCGGCTCGCGCGCACGGCACGCGACAACGCCCGCCACGCGGCACTGCGGCACGACTGGCTGCATCGACTCGAGGTGATATTCGCTACTCTGAGCGTGCCCCTGACTCCCGCCATGCTCGAGCGCAAGCGGCGCCTCACCGAACTCGCAAATCTGATCGCGTAGCTACATCGGCACCGCCACGCGGCGCGAGCCGCCGCGTTGCTGACGCAGTGCGCAGCGCTCAGCTCAATCGATACACAACTGCGTAGCGCAATAGCCAGTCCCGTCGCCGGTCGTCGAGCGGCTCCAGACCCCACCACGCCCACGGCCAGTCGCCGCGCACGGAAGGGTCGCCGTCATGGATCTCACGAACCAGATCTGCTACCGGTTGCCACCCGAGCTCTCGGGCGACCCTTGCACGCACGTCGAGGTCTACGCCCAGAACGACGAGATGGCCGCCGGCGACCAGCAGGCGCGCGATGTTCCGCAGGCACTTGTCCGCGAGCACGGGCTCCATATGGCACAGGAAGTTGTTTGCCAAGACGATATCCTGCCGCCCGAGCATCTCGATCAACTGTGGATCAGCCGCATCCCCCAGGTGCCAGCTGATCCCTTCGCGAATCCAGGCGTTGACCGTGCCCTTCTCTCCTTCCCATGAAAAAATCTCGCGGGACTCGCGCTCGGTCAGGCGCTCAAAAATGGAGGCACCTACGAGACCCGAGCTCTCGTTGGTATAGGCTGCAGCCGCAGCCGCAGCCAGGACCTCCTGTGAAATGTCCATCGCCTGCACCTGTAGCCTGAGATCGGGGCGCACCGATCGGATCGTCCACAACACGGAATAAACTTCGGCACCGATACTGCAGCCCAGCACGGCGATCCGCACACGAGCAGCAGGCGGCCACGCATCTAGCAGGCGTCGCAGCTGCTCCAGAAGCGGCCGGTTGCGCAGGAAAAAAGTCCCGAAGTACTGCCGGCGCGCGGCACGTTTGCACACCAGCTGGTGCAGGAAAGCCCCGTAGCGGCACGCCATTCGGGTGTTGCGCACAACTACCGGGAGCCGCTTCCAGGCCGCCTGATTGACCCGCAGATACAGGTCGATCGGGTGCATCGCTAGTATGCGGCACTAGGTCGCCGCGCCGCGACCGCAGGGTTCTGCGCAGCCCTGTTCAGGCGGCGACGGCCGGATTCACGGCGGGCTTAGCCGCTAGGAGTTCCTCGAGCCAGGTTTCTGCGCGGAAGTGCCGATACTGTTCAGCGCGCAGGCGATCGGCAAGCCGATTCTTGGGAAGCTCCACATCAACATAGCTCAGCGGTTGATCCTTCGAGATATCCCGCTTCAGCTTGCAGCCTTCCACAAGCCCTTCGGGTAAATACTGGCAACGACTCATTTCGTCGGTATTTACCGCCTCACCATAGGTAGTGTACATGCCGTACTCGTCAAGCGTCTCGCCTGCTTTCAGATCGCGCTTGGCGACCGCACAGACCTCCACGACCGGGCCACCCAACGGAGGTGCCACCTCATCGCCAAACAGCACGACGCGGGCGATGGCATTCGGGGCTTCGAAATGCACGAGATGGTAGGGAGTCCACATGGCGTACAGCGGACCTTCACCCATTTTGTAGAGATTCAAATAATGGCGTTGCTTGGGATCGGGATGCTCCGCGAGACAGAAAACCTTCACTCCGGCCGGACCGACCGTGTAGTCGACAATCCCACCGAGTGAGCGCAGCTCATCCAGGTCGTACAGCTTGTGAATGTCCATGATGTTGCCGTCGAACTTCACCCCGCGCGACATCCCACGCGTGCGCACTTTGAAGCCGGTGGCATTGGCAACTATCGACTGCTCGAAGCTGATCTTTGAGCCGTCAGCGAACGAGGTCACCATGGCTGCGTTCTGTCCCCAGCGTTCCGCCCAGCCTTGCTGTGTGGTGGGGTTGCGGTACGGATCCTGCAGGCCTTTCACATTGCCGATGACGCGCGGAATGAGTCCCAGACCCTTCACCCAGCGAACCAGATTCATCTGCACGCCAGGTTCATCGCCCTCGCACGCGGACAGGATCACGCCATAGCGGCGCGCGTAGACGCGCAAAATCGGTCCCAGCGTCGAGTCGACCTCCGCATTCATCAACACCACCGACTTGTGATGTTTGAAGGCCTCGAGGATCGCGTGGGCACCAAACTCTACCGAGCCGGTAACATCGACGATCACGTCGATCTCAGGTGAGCGGCAGATGGTGAAGGGATCCTCGGCAACGACAGCCCGACCGCTCCGAACCGCCTGGTCGAGGGCCGCTTGCGTCGCGCAGCGGGCGACATCCTGCACGCCGGCGTACTGGTAGACCCCTACCGCGCGCTCTGGCCTTCGATTGTAGACTGCGGCCATGCGCATGCCGGGGACGGAGTTGACGATCTGGTTGGTCAGGCCTTGTCCCATAAAACCCGCACCCAACATGCCGATGCGGATGGGTTTGCCCTCAGCCTCGCGGGCTTTGAGCGCGTTGTCCACAATAATCATTGGAGTGCTCCTTGAGCGGTCGGCGCCATGCGTTGTCTGATTTCGTTCTCAACCTGATCCAACAGCGGCCATTTGGCGTCTTTCGGTGATATTGAAGTCACCTCGAGCGGCCAGCTCAGTGCGAGCTTTGGATCGTTGTACATAAGCCCGCCTTCGACAGCCGGAGTGTAGAACTCTCCGACATGGTAAGTCGTCTCGGTCTGATCCGTGAGGCACTGGTACCCATGCGCGAAGCGCTCCGGAACATACAACGCGCGATGATTGTCCTCATTGAGCTCGACGGCCACGTGGCGTAAGTAAGTGCTGGACTCCGGCCGCAGGTCGACAATGATATCCAGGATGGCACCACGCGTGCAGCGCACCAGCTTGGTCTCAGCCGCGGGGGGAAACTGAAAATGCATACCCCGCAAGGTTCCCCGGCGGGCGCTGGAGGCAATATTTGCCTGAGCGATCGTCGCCTTGAGCCCGTGGGCGGCGAACTCCCGTTGACAGAACATTCGCGCGAAAAATCCCCGTTCATCACCCCTGCGCTCCAAGTCCATGATGAACGCGCCGGGCAACTCCGTCTCCGTGAATATCATTGTCCCTTCCTCTCGAACTACCTCAGCAGCAGCTTGCTCACGTGGAAGCCTTCCGCCCACCCAGAGTTCGCTCCTGATTCGATGCCGCGCAATCGCATTAGCCCGCGAAAGGTGTCGGCCGTGAACCAATGCTTGTCCCGCTGCGTTCGATAGCAAGCGAGCAGGATGCGAATCTTGCGCTCGACCTCGACCGGCTGCAGGCCCACGTACGCCGAAGGCGCCGTGAGATCGCCCTCATACTTCGCCACTTCATACTCGAGAATCAGGTGGCTGCGCCAGGTATTCCAGGTGAGCTCCGCGATGAGGCGATGATCCTGGTGCCGGTCGTCGCGCCGGTGCGTGAAAATCACGTCCGGATGCGGCAGTTTCTTCAGTCTTTCGAAATCCTCCTTTATAGCCGTGAAGTGAGCCGGCATGAAGCCGTCGCGATAATCGTGCGTCACGACCCGCCACTTCGTGGCGTTGCGCAAAAAGCGGCGTGCGCTGGTGCGAAGCTCCTTCTCCCGCTCACCACGCGCATTGAAGATCACCCAGGTCACATCGGTGATCGGGTAGCGCTTCAGCAGAGCGAGCAATGCTCCGCCACAACCGATGTCCACGTCATCGCAGTGCGCCCCCAAACAGAGGATGTTCAGGCGCTGCCGGGACGGTTCGCCGGTAATTGCCAACGGTCGCATCAGGGAACCGCCTTAGGCAGCTCAGCAGTCGGTCTGCGCCATACCATCCACGGGCAGTCACCACGCGCTTCCATGCGATCATAAGTAATCTTGTCCTTGAACGTGTCCATGCAGCGCCAGAAGCCGTCCCAACGAAATGCGCTCAGTTTGCGAGCAGCGATAAGGCGCCGGAATGGCTCCTCCACCAGCTCTTCGCCCTCATTAATGTAGTTGAACACCTGCGGGCGAAAGGCGAAGAAGCCTCCATTGATCAGCAACTCCTGCTCCGAGATCGCCCCGATGCGCGTGACGAGACCGTTCTGGTCCGTGTGCACCGCATGGAATGACTGCGAATTCGACACCGCGGCGAAACTGGCCACGGCATCACGGCCGGCGAAATCGGCCAGTTGCTGATCGAGCGGCAAATCAGACAGTCCGTCGCTGTAGTTGGCGAGAAAGATCTGCTCCTGCTCGAGGTACTTGCGCGCGCGCAGCAACCGCTGCCCGATGTTGCTGTGCAGGCCGGTGTCGACGAAGGTTATGCGCCAGTCCTCAATATCGTGACGGTGCAGCTCGATCTTGCGGCACCCTTCACTCAGGGTGAAATCGTTCGACAGTGCTTCGTTGTAGTTCAGGAAATAGTCGCGGATCATGTCACCGCGATACCCGAGGCACAGGACAAAGTGCTTGTGACCGTAATGCGCGTAGTAGCGCATCAGGTGCCAAAGGATTGGCCGCGTGCCGATGTTCACGAGTGACTTCGGCACGGTATCCGAGTGCTCCCGCAGACGCGTGCCAAGTCCTCCACAAAAGATCACGACCTTCATTGCCTCTTATCCCCGGTGCTGCGTGCCGCAGGCCTCAGGACAGGTTCCTTTATGGACCTGTCTGGATGCGGCCGTTTTCTGCGCTCGTGACCAGTGCGCCCGGTTCAGCGCCAGAAGAAATCCTCATCAATCTGTCCGGTGCGAGAGAGATACTTCAGCTCCTTCAGGCGCGTGAAGGCACGGAATTCGTAGGCGTCCTTGGTGAACTCGATGCGGTGAAACAGGTCGTGCAGTTCCTGAATACCCTGTCGAGCGCTCCAGCGACAGACGAATCCCGGTAAGCGGTTTGCGATTTTGTCGAACGAGACGCGGTAGCTGCGGTTGTCCTTGGCAGGCGGACCGCTCGAGACTTGACACCCCACGAACACCTCGGCCACTTGCTGCGCGAGCTCACGGACGCGATAGTTCTCGGAATTCCGGCCAACATTGAAGATTTCCGCGTTGACCGCTTCCGCCGGTGCCTCGAGCGCACAGCGGATCGCCGCGCAAATGTCCTCGATATGTACGACGGGTCGCCACGGACTGCCGTCGCTGGTCATCGCGATATGCTTCTTGGTCCAGGCAAGTGCGCACAGGTCATTGATCACGATATCGAAGCGCATGCGCGGCGAGGGACCAAAGGCCGTTGCGTTGCGCAGGAACGTCACACTGAAGTCTTTGCTCGCCATGGGACGTACGTCGCGCTCGACCCGCGTCTTGCACACCGCATAAGCCGTTTGTGGATTGGTTGGGCTCTCCTCATCGAGAAAGTCGCTGCCGCCGCCGACGCCGTAGACGCTGCAGGAGGAGGCATACACGAAGCGGCGCACGCCGGCAGCGCGCGCCAGCTTCGCCAAATATACCGAGCCTTCGTGGTTGATCTTGTAAGTCACTTCGGGCCGGTTTTCCCCGAGCGGATCGTTCGAGAGCTCTGCCAGGTGGACGACTCCCTCGATCCCCACAAAATCGTCCGCCGTCGCGTGACGCAGGTCACGGATGCGCGTGAACGGCACGACCGGCATGCGCTTGGGGTCCTGATAGAGGCTGCCCTCGCGGTAGAAACCGGTATCGAAGCCCACCACCTCATGGCCGGCTGCCATCAGAATGGGCGCGAGCCGTGCTCCGATGTAGCCTTCAGTTCCAGTGACGAGAATCTTCATTTTGGTCTGATCAGTACAACGCCGCTTTTTGTGGTCCGGAAGAACCAGTGCAGCTCATCGCGACGCTGATAATATTACTGCGCGATCCAGAGCACCGGTGCGGACCTTCCTCCGCACAGCAATCATAGTACTGCGAGCACTGATTCTTTTTAATGTATTTAAATCATAGCATTGCGCGCGCCACTGAAGCTATCGCAAGGACCCCCGACCGAACCTGACGCGAACAAATTGAGAGCTCGGTCACAGATCCGGGGTCAAAATCCAACCCGAGTAGTGAATGCAGCCAACCAGAATCGTTTTCTACGGAAATTTCGGCGCGGGCAACCTGGGTAATGAATGCACCCTGCAGACTGCAATCGAGCAGACGCTCACCCGTCTTCCTCATGCAAAACTGATGTGCGTCTGCCCTAATCCAGAAGACGTCAGGGCTCGCCACGGCATTGCGGCCACTCCTTCGTTGTCCCGCGATTTCGGCTGGTCGTGGTCCGATCTGAATGCAAAACAGGCTGGTAACGACGTCGACGACATATTGCCGCGCGGCCCGAAATCCGCAGGCCGAGGATCCCGCGTGCGGACCTTGGGCGCCAAATTGACAAGGATCGGTCGCATCGCATTCCTCCGGGCACCGCAGGAGCTTGCTCACTGGTTCAGGATGCTGCGAGTAATGGCGAGCTGTGACGTGCTCCTGGTTCCGGGAACGGGAATCGTCACAGACGCCGCGTGTGGGTCTCTCGGGTGGCCCTATGACATGTTCAAGCTCACGGTGCTGGCCAGGCTCTGGGGCGTGCGGGTCGTCGTTCTGAGCGTCGGCGCCGGTCCATTTCGCCACCGGCTTGGCTGTTGGTTCATCCGACGAAGTCTGGGCTTGGCGCACTACCGCAGCTATCGAGATGTTGATTCGAGGCGCCGCTTAGAGGATATCGGGCTCAATACCGCTCACGATGTGGTGTACCCGGATCTCGTTTTTGGCTTATCGCCCGATCAGCTTACCGCGAGGCGAACTTGCTCAGAGCGCCGTCGTGTCGTCGGCCTGGGGTTGAAGGATTACGCTACCCCAGTTGACGATGCGGATGTAAAGGGCTATCGCGACTACTTGAGCGCGATGAGTGACTTCGTGATGTGGCTGCAAGCACGACGCTACACAGTCCGACTCATCATAGGGGATGCGCAGTACGACACCCGAGTACGGGAGGATCTTATGGCCCTGCTCAGGGCCCGCGACGCCGGCGCCAAATGCAGGCTCCCGCTGTCTGACCCGGTGCCTACGGTGGAGGAGTTGCTGCGGCAGCTGCGCCAAACCGACGCGGTCATCTCGCCGAGGTTTCACAATCTCGTTCTCGCTCTGATGCTGAATAAGCCCGTCATCGCCCTCTCAGATCTGCCAAAAGTCGACGCACTCCTCATCGATCTCGGACTGGAGCGCTTTTGTCTACCTCTCGAAGGTTTGAAGGTCGAGGAGCTGACAAGCCGCTTCGTGCAGCTACAGAACGATGCCGAGAACTTGAAGCCCTACATAAGAGACGTGGTGGAGAAGTATCGTCACTCGGTCGATGAGCAGTATGACAAGGTCTACGCCAGTATCGCGAACGCCATGGCTGCTGTCCTCCGGGGGGCTGGGTCCGAGTAGAGCGCTAGTAAAGGCGCTTTACCATGCGCAATGAATCAGAATCAACGCTGCCCGGCTGATCTGATCGGCACTTCCTCGGGCGGCAGCACCTCAGTAGCCGGAGCAGCTCCCCTGGCAGTTCCGACAGCCTCGCGGCCCTTGAGCTTTCGTCGCAGCCAGTTCTGGGCTGGCATCTCGAACAGCCCGTAGCACCAGTAAGACAGCGTCAGGGTACCGAGAATGAATGCGAGAAAGAAGATCGGACTGTAGATCGGTGGGATCACGCCCAGCAGGGACAAGATCGTCACGATAGTGATTTGGATCGGGATGTGAAGCAAGTAGCTTGAGTACGTCATGCTGCCTGCGGCGACAAGAAGGCTGCTCGTGCGCCTGCTGCCCTGGAGGTGTATGGTACACAGCAGAATCAGCGCTGGCGCGCCGACCAGCAAGACATAGCTCGCGTGGATATTCGTGAACCGGGCTGCAACCAAGACTCCTACCACAGCGAGCGCCGCGCCCGAGCTCACCCAGGCACGCGTCCGTGCTGAGTCCTTGGCTCTTGCGTACACGATGGCGGTGAGACATCCCACGTAGAAGTAAATTACGCAGAAAAAGAACGAGAGCGTTGAAAGCTTGAGGCCGGCCACCAGCGCCCCAAGGGCAGCCATGAGCGCACACATAACCCACGACGCGGATAGGTACCGCAGCGTGAGGAAAAACAGGGCGTAGACGAGTACCTCAACCGAGATGCTCCAGATCGGGCCATTGAATGACTCCACCTGGGAGGGGATGAGCCAGTTGCTCGCCATGAAAAGCTGCAGAAAGAAGTGCGGCAGATCGTTGTCTCGATAGACAAAGTAGCTGTGGAACTGGTGCCGATAGATCAGTTGCATTGCCGCGACGAAGAGCAGGGTGACGAGATGCAGCGGATATAGCCGCGAGAAGCGGAGCACGAAGAACTTGTAGCCGCCCACCGTTCGTCGGGAAATGGCCTGCCCGTACTTCCAGAAGAAAATGAATCCGCTGATGCACCAGAAAACTTCGACACCGTAGAATCCGAACTGATAGAACGGACGCAGCGCGAAGTAAAACGGCTGCTGCGCGGCCACGAAGGAAGCTGCTGGACGCAGGGCGCCGAACGCCAGATGGGGGTAGTGGAAGATCAGCACCGCCAGCGCGCAGACGAGGCGCAGCAACTCCACGCCGAGGAGCTTGTCCACACCAGACGCGTTGGCCGGCGTTCCCATCTGCGCAGGCTCGCTCGATGGGTGTTCCTGCGTATCTCGAGCAGTCAGCGCGCGGCGAGGCCCGACAACGTTCAAGACTTCTCCTGTGTGCACGCCGACCATGGCACTCGCGACCTCTGTACGCAGCATCGTCGCACACGCGACCCTGGCGTTCGAGTTGCGGCTGTTACCGAGCCGATGCGCAAGGCGCTGAACACGAGCATGTAGTAGCCGCACTGCGTGGGCCGCGAAGCGTACGAGGACGACCAGGGGATCGCCTGCCAGGAACAGGACGTGAACCGCGACTGCACTGCTGGATCTGCGGGCGAGATTGCCGTACCGTTCGATCCCCCTGAGCAGGGCACGTTCAGGGAACGATTTGACGCGTTCGTCGGAGGCGGCTCCACCATCTGCGCGAGCTCACGGACGCGATAGTTCTCGGAATTCCGGCCGACATTGAAGATTTCCGCATTGACCGCTTGCGTTGGTGCCTCGAGCGCACAGCGGATCGCCGCGCAGATGTCCTCGATATGCACAACCGGTCGCCACGGACTGCCGTCGCTCGTCATCGCGATGTGCTTCTTGGTCCAGGCAAGAGCGCAGAGGTCATTGATCACGATATCGAAGCGCATACGTGGTGAGGGACCAAAGGCCGTTGCGTTGCGCAGGAACGTCACACAGAAGTCCTTGCTCGCCATGGGACGTACGTCGCGCTCGACCCGCGTCTTGCACACTGCATAAGCCGTTTGCGGATTGGTTGGGCTCTCCTCATCGAGAAAGTCGCTGCCGCCGCCGACGCCGTAGACGCTGCAGGAGGAGGCATACACGAAGCGGCGCACGCCGGCAGCACGCGCCAGGTTCGCCAAATGTACCGAGCCTTCGTGGTTGATCTTGTAAGTGACCTCCGGTCGGTTTTCACCGAGCGGATCGTTCGAGAGCTCTGCCAGGTGGACCACTCCCTCGATCCCCGCGAAATCATCGGCCGCCGCGTGACGCAGGTCGCGGATGCGCGTGAACGGCACCACCGGCATGCGCTTGGGGTCCTGATAGAGGCTGCCCTCGCGGTAAAAACCGGTATCGAAGCCCACCACCTCATGGCCGGCTGCGATCAGGATGGCGCTAGCCGTGCGCCGATGTAGCCTTCAGTTCCAGTGACGAGAATCTTCATTTGGTCTGGTCAGTACAAGGCCGCTTTCGTGGTCGGAAAGAACCAGTGCAGCTCATCGCGACGCTGATAATATTGCGGCTCGATCCAGCGCCGGTGCGGGTTTTGCTCCACACGGCGATCATAATACCGCCCGCACTGATTCTTTTAATATATTTAAATCATAGCATTGCGTAACTCATGGCATTGCGCAACGCCGTTGAAGCTATCGCATTGACCCACGACCGAACCCGACGTGAACAAATTGAGAGCCCGGTCACACATCCGGGGTCAAAATCCTACCCGAGTAGTGAATGCAGCCAATCAGAATAGTTTTTTACGGAAATTTCGGCGCGGGCAACCTGGGTAACGAATGCACCCTGCAGACTGCAATCGAGCAGACGCTCAGTCGTCTGCCGGATGCTCAACTCCTGTGCGTCTGCCCCGACCCGGATGACGTTCGAGCCCGTCACGGCATTGCGGCCGCCACTTCGCTCTCGAGGGGCCCTAACTGGTCCTGGTCGGACCTTCATGCGACCTCAGCTGGCAACGGTGTCTACGGCGTGCCGCCGGCCGCTCATGGACCCGCCGGCACAAGGCGTGGTTTGCGTAAGTTGGGCGCCAAATTGACAAGGATCGGTCGCATCGCATTCCTCCGGGCACCGCAGGAGCTTGCTCACTGGTTCAGGATGCTGCGAGTAATGGCGAGCTGTGACGTGCTCCTGGTTCCG
>Ga0306920_100000287_pt1 | contig 58307 bp, 48 predicted proteins | sample flu12Cox44000170_FD_204666 | JGI IMG/M metagenome (GOLD analysis project Ga0306920, IMG submission 204666) | Lab enrichment of tropical soil microbial communities from Luquillo Experimental Forest, Puerto Rico - flux4day.12C.oxic.44.000.170 (v2)... | ecosystem: Environmental > Terrestrial >... | reverse complement strand
GTATCCTAATTCCCACCTGAGATCCATGCGAGTACGATAGGCGGGGATGGCGGATCCACTCATGGACGACATCGACTTGCAGGCAGCGCAGCGCCAGCCTCGCGTCGCTTCGGAAGGCGCAGCCGTGGCGCTGGCTGGCGCAGAGAAAGCAGATCTTCGCGAGGAGAGGTATCGCAGCCAACGAATTCAGACGGGGGCGCTGGTAATTCTCGCCACTGCTGCGGTCCTCAGCTTAATGTACATCGCCAAGCTCATCCTGGTGGTTGTTCTCGCCTCCGTTTTGATCGCGTTCGTGCTCGCCCCGGTGGTGGACGCCCTGACGAATCTTCAGGTCCCGCGTCCCTTCGCCGCATTTTTGGCGGTGTTTCTTTTGCTGATAATGGTGGCCACCGTTGCCTATCTGTCGTATGCCCGCGCCCTGGATTTCCTCTCGCAGATGCCTGAATACCGCATTCGCGTGCAGCACATCCTCTACGAAATCCGCCTGCAGGCCGAGCGTTTCGAGAGGACGACCGAAACCGTGTTGCCACCCGAGCCGGAAGATAAGAACGCCATCACAATTCGCGAGCGCAACAGCCTCGGAAACTTCATCACCCGGAACATGAGCACGTTCTCCGAGACCGCACTGGCCATCTCGTTCGTGCCTTTCCTGATTTACTTTATGCTCAGTTGGCAGGACCACGTACGGGCATCGTCGGTGATGCTGTTCCAGATGAAGAACCGCAACACCGCGTACCTGACGTTGGGACTGATTGCTGCCATGATCCGCTCATTCATCGTGGGCAATGTCATGATCGGGTTATTCCTGAGTGCGGCGAGCACAGCGGCCTTCGGCCTGATTGGACTGCCCTATTTCTACTTTCTCGGCGTGATCAGCGGTTTTCTCAGCCTCATCCCCTATCTGGGCGTGATACTCGCCATCCTTCCGCCGGTAATCGTCGGCCTAGGCTATCTCACTACGGGCACATTCATCCTGGCCTGCCTCGCCGTAATTGGGCTCCATCTGTTTGCCATGAACGTGCTGTACCCGATGGTCCTCGGCAAACGTCTGCAACTCAATCCTCTGGCGGTCACTTTGGCTCTCTTATTTTGGGGATGGCTGTGGGGCGCCATGGGGCTTCTGCTGGCGGTTCCGCTCACCGGAGCGCTGAAAATCATTTGCGACAACATCGGCCGCCTCAAGCCATTCGGAGCATGGATGGGCGAATGAGCTGCGTTGTCCTTATACCATCTCTTGAACACAATCGCGAAAGGAGCAAAGAGTGACCGATCCGAGTCACCAATTGAATCGTCGTGAATTTATTCAGGGAGCTACCGCGGGCGCTGTGCTTGCCTCCCTGCCGGCAGGCGCCTTTGCCTTCGACAACTCCGATATGCAGGCGGTGTTGAGCCAAATTCCCAAAATGCATGACGACAACGTCAAGCAATTGCAGGAGTGGATTGCGCTGCCCTCCATCGCGGCCGAAAACCTGAATTTTCCCCAAGGGCCCGACTACATGGCCAAGCTGGCGCGCGAAGCGGGATTCGACAACGTCGAAATCATCCCCACCTCGGGCAAGCCTGGTGTGTTCGGCATTCTCGATGCGGGTGCCAAAACGACTGTCGGCATTTACTTCATGTACGACGTGAAGCAGTTCGACCCGGCGGAGTGGTCCTCGCCACCGCTGGAGGGGCGCATTGTCGACAAGCCAGGCCTGGGCCGTGTTTGTGTAGGCCGCGGTGCGGTCAACCAGAAGGGACCCGAGACCGCCTTCTTGAGTAGCCTGCGCGCATTCAAGGCCGCGAAGAAGAAATTGCCGGTAAACCTGGTGCTGGTCGCCGAAGGTGAAGAGGAGATCGGCTCACCGCACTTCCCCGAGATCGTTCGAATTCCAAAAGTAACTGCGGCTCTGAGCAAGTCGATCGGCGTCTTCATGCCTTCGGCTGACCAGGGCCCCGACGGCTCGGTGGAGATCTCGCTGGGCGCAAAGGGTGTGGTCGAACTCGAATTGGTCTCAACCGGCGAAAAGTGGCGGCGCGGTCCCAGTCACGACGTGCACTCCAGTCTCGAAGCGGCAGTCGACAGCCCGACGTGGCATCTTGTGCAAGCGCTTTACACACTGATCAAACCTGACGGGCACACGCCTGCGGTGACCGGCTTCTTTGATAAGGCAAAGCCGCTTACGCCTGCGCAGGTTGACATGATCAAAGCCGTCGTCGCCCGCCGTAACGAGGAGATGATGAAGAAGAATCTCGGCGTCTCGCACTGGACCGGCGACAAGAACTATCTGGACGCCATGATCGCGCTCGAGTCGCAACCGACCATCAATATTGAAGGCCTGGTCGCCGGATACACCGGCCCGGGCGGTAAGACAGTCCTGCCCCACCGTGCGGTCGCGAAGATCGACATGCGGCTCGTTCCTGACATGACCGCGCAAGGCACGCTGCAGTTGCTGAAGGATTATCTCGCCAAGCAAGGCTTCGGCGACATCGAGGTCAACATGTCAGGCGGCTATGATCCCAACCAGACCTCACCCGACTCCAAGCTCATCCAAACCCAGGTTTCGACCTACAAGAAGCTTGGACAGGATCCTCTGCTATGGCCTCGAAGCGCGGGCTCATGGCCGGGATACATCTTCACCAATCCGCCGCTGAGCCTTCCGGCAGGGCACTTTGGCCTGGGCCACGGCACCGGAGCGCACGCACCGAACGAGTATTACCTGATCGAATCCACAGATCCTAAAGTTTTGGGATTGGACGGCGCAGTCGGATCGTTCGTGGAGTACTTGTACGCGCTGGCATAGCTCGGAGCAGTAAGCAACCAATCGGGTTCAGAATTACCACGGAGGCACGGAGATCAGGGGACAACTCTTATTCAGAAAACTCCCGTTCTCCGCGTCTCCGGGGTTAATCATTACCCGCGAAGACTGCCCAGTTGCAGGCCTCAGTTTTGGCTTCTTCCCACGGCCTCGTTAGAATTGTTGGTTGGCATTTATTCCGCTTCGCGCGGTATGAGGAGTCGTCAATGGCACATATGGTGCAATGCGTAAAGATGGGACGTGAGATGGAAGGCCTTGAGGAGCCGCCCTTCGATGGCCCCCTGGGGCAGCGAATCTACGAGAGCGTTTCCAAGTTGGCCTGGGAGCAGTGGCAGGAACACATGAAGATGCTGCTCAACGAATATCATCTGCAACCCTGGAAGAAGGAACACCAGGAATTTATCGTCCAGCAGCTGGAAGCTTACTTCTTCGGCGAGGGCTCCGATATACCGGCCGAGTACGTCCCTCCAACGCACTGATTGTTCATTACAAATGGTTTTGATTCACCACAGAGACCCAGAGTTTTCACAGTTTCTCCGTGTCCTCCGTGGTGAAGACTCTTTGCACTCGCTCACGATTGCGGCGTGTACACCGCCCAACCTCGCGGTCCGGCCCAGAAATCTCCATATCCATCGTTCTGTGTCCACTTGATATCCGGACGGCTATTGTCATGCCCTCCCCAGGCTACCGGGTCGAAGCGAACACCATTCCACCGGGTTTGTACCCTAGCGCCGTTCCATGAGTCTCCGCGATTGTTGAGCACGTAGACCAATCCGGAGTGACTGTCGTCGCCTATCCTCTGCATCACGTAAACATCATCGCTGGTGAACAGCACCTGCGTCCCACCACCCGCGAATTTCTCATGCGCCGCCACCAGTGCTGCGATGCCGCTCGCGCTGCCCACGCCGGCCAGCCCGAAGTTGTACCAGTCCATCCAGAACACGCTGGGATAGCCTTCGTGCGTCAGAATGAAGCTGTAGGCCATCAGCTTGTCGTGCTGGATGGCGTTGTTGTCGTCACGAATGGTGTCATGATTGTCGACAAACGTCACCGCCCGTAGCGGATAGTCCTGCATCACCGCGCCGGGTTGGGCAAGGTTAGTCAGGCTGAACCCAAAGGTGTCACACAGGCCTTTGAGGCGGTAATGCAGGGGAAAATCAAAGGCGGATACGGGATTATCCATGAAGGTATTGATAGCGTTGAGCCAGTCGTCGATGGTGCGCTCGCTGTCCCAGCATTCGCCGACGCAAAACGGATAAAAGCCCTGCTCTGCCTTATTGAGGTAGCGTAGCTCGGCGATCGACTTCACCATCCAGGGGCCGTAGCCCTTGACGAAATCGAAGCGGAAACCGTCGTAGCCGATGGTTTCGATCAGCCACCGCGCAATGTCGATCATTGCTTCGTACACATGAGGATTGCGGTGGCACAAATGCGGCATGTCGCCGAAGTTCATTCCCTCGAAGGTCTCGTAAAAAGACGGGTGGAAGCAGGTCCAATCGCGCGGGAACTTCCCGCTACCCGGGTTGAATTTGGTCCATCGGATATTCCCATCGATCGGGTTCTGCTCTTCTGCATCGCCGCCGCTGTTGTGGTTGATCACCAGGTCCGCGTACACCTGAATATTGGCTGCATGCGCGGCATTGATCAGCGCGACCAATTCAGGCTGATTGCCGAACCATGTCTTCACACGGCCCTTTTGGGCGATGTCGCCGAGGTCGTAATAGTCGTAAGGGTCATAGCCCATGGAAGGCCCGCCCAGGTTCGCAGCTTTGCACGCAGGCGGAAGCCACAAGGCGGTGAAGCCAGCCTGCTGCAGTTCGGGAATCTTGCCGCTAACGAAGTTCCACCACGTGCCGTCCTGGTGCTCGGCATCGGGGCAATTCCAATAGAACGCTTGAAACAGAACTCCCATGGCAGCCTCCTGTGGTGAGAAGGAAGCTTAGCGCAATTTCGGTGTGGAATTTGCCATAACACGATGAAAATTTCGCGATGTCAGCGACTGAAGAAATTAATCGTGTTGAGAGCGGCGAGCGTACTATCGCGCAACGGTTTCATCGCCGCTCAAGGGCAGGAAATATTGCGTGCCCCGGATCGGTTCGCTCACCCGCCGGAGCAGCGCCTGAAGGTCTTCGCTGTGCTCCACAAAATCGATCTCAGAGGTGTTGACGATCAGCAAGTCCGACGACGTGTAGTGAAAAAAGAAATGCTCGTAAGCCTTCACTACTTCCTCGAGATAATCCTCGCTGATCGCTTTCTCCCCCGCAGCATTCTTCTTTTTCAGCCGTTTCTTCAGCACCTCTGGCGTTGCCTGCAGATAAATCACCAGATCGGGCGTCGGAATATTCTGCCGGAACATCTCGTAGTAACGGTTGTAAACCTCCAGCTCAGCATCGCTGAGATTCAGGCAGGCAAACAGCTTGTCTTTCTCGAAGATGTAGTCGGCAACGACTGTACGATTGCTATTGCGCTTCACATCGAGGGGCGCGAGTTGCTCATAACGCGCAATCAGGAAGGCAAACTGCGTTTGAAAAGCCGCGCCGCGCTCACCTTTGTAAAAGCCGTTGAGGAAGGCGTTGTTCTCGGGCTCGCTTACTCGCTGCGCGTGTAGCGTTTCAGCGATGACCTTGCACAGCGTGCTTTTTCCGACTCGGATGGGGCCTTCAACGGCGATATAACGCGGCGGTTCGAACAGGTTAGCCATGGCACGATACGTTCCGCAGAATATCGCCCCGCCCGACGCGTGGCAATGACTCCGTAGCGCTGAGTTGTGGAAAGCTGGGGGAAGCTATTGTGCAGCTTAGCAAAACAGCCAGCGCCATTGGCTTGTTCGCGCGATAATCAATCTCGATGATCGCGGAACTCGCTGGCGGCGTTGCATTGGCCGGTCTGGCTACCTGGGCCGGATTCGAAAGCATGTGGCCAACCCTGCACGCCTACGGACGCTCCTTTATCGGATTGCTACCCGGTTCCCGCCAGCTAGCGCTCACCTACGACGACGGTCCCAACGATCCAGACACGCTGAAGTTACTTGAAGTTCTGGCAAAGCACGAGGTCAAGGCGACGTTCTTCGTGCTCGGCCGCTTCGTCGAACAGAAGCCGGAGATTGTTGGCGCCCTTGTGGCCGGCGGCCACGTCATCGGCAATCATAGTTGGGACCACCCACGCCTGATCTTCGCTTCCGACGCAGAACTTCGCCGGCAAATCGAGCGTACGCAAACCGCGCTATTCGATACCTGCGGAATCACCCCCAAGCTCTTCCGTCCTCCCTATGGAGGACGCCGGCCCGGCACCTTGAGAGCCGTTCGCAAACTCGGCCTGGAGCCCGTGATGTGGAATGTCACCTGCTACGACTGGAAGCCCACAACCGCCGATCGTGCGTTCGCTCACGCTCGCCGCCAGATTCGCGGCGGCGACGTCATCCTGATGCACGACGGCGACCAGCTTGCCATGGGCGCCAACCGCAGCCACACCGTCAGAGCCACCGATCGGCTCATCGCCCATTACAAGGCGCAGAACTACGAGTTCCTGACGATTCCTGAAATGCAGGCCCTGGCGCAAACCGCTGCGGTCACTCATTGAGTGTTGAAAAAAACCAAACACTACACCTTCCTGCAACGTCTCTACAGTACGAGAGCGCCCAAGCATGACGCATGAAGGCGCCATGGCGGCGAATCCGGCACGCTTCAGAATCGACTGCAGGGGAGAAACCTGCTTGACCCAGGATGCGGCAGACACCCTGGATTTGGAAACATGTGTTTGCCGCTACTCGCTTCTGCTCTTTCGCCTCGCTTATGGAGTGTTGCGTAATTCCCACGATGCCGAGGACGTGGTTCAAGAGACGTTCTTGCGGGCGCATCGGCTGGGATTCGCTTCTGTCCGCGACACCCAGGCCTGGCTGGCCACGATCGCGTTTCGCATCGCGCTGGATCGGAAGCGAAAGACCGAGCCGCTCCCCTTGGCAGAGTATGAAGTTCCCAGCGGCCAGCCGAGCGCAGAGCGATTGGCAATTCGTCGCGAACAGGTTGAAAGACTACAAACTCTGATCACTTCGTTGCCGGAAGAATTTCGCCTTCCCCTGGTGCTTTCTGCAATCGACGAACTGAATTCCCGGCAAATCGGGGAAATGCTCGGCCTACCGGAGTCGTCGGTGCGTGGACGAATCATGCGGGCCCGCCAAATCCTCAAAGACAAAATGTCGGCCCTCTCGGAGTCGGAGCCATGAAGGATCACGAATTCGACGCGCTGTTGCACGAAGCACTAAGGGAATACCGCGATGCCGAACCAGTGTCAGGTGTGGAGAATCGGATACTGCGGCGACTTGCCGAACAGCACGCGGGCTACCGAATGCATTGGCTGAAGTGGGTTGCGGTGGCCACATCTGCGACCGCCATGGCCGCCTGCGTCTGGATCGCGACAAGACATCGTGGCGTAACGCCAGAATCGCGGCCAGTTCAGGCACTATTAGGACCGGTAATGCCCGTCGAGCCGCACACAATTCTCCAGCGGGGTAGAAAACCAATCAAGGTTTTGGGAAGCCGCCCAGCACAAACACATGCGGTGGCGCATGTCGCGCAGATCGAGCGCCCTTCCCCATCAGAGCAGTTCCCAACTCCCGTTCCCCTTACGGAGTCCGAGCGGGCCTTTCTCGCAGCATCGGCCGATCAAGCTGCTGCCTTGCGTCAACCGGATCCCGACCAACCGCTGAGCATCGCCGCAATCGCTATCAAGCCGCTGGCCAAGAGCAATCAACTTTCAGGAGAAAACCAGTGAAACGCTTCGCACTCCTCGCCACAGTTCTGCTGGCTGCTTTGCCACTCGCGTCGCAGGAATCCGCACCTCACGCACCTGCTCCGCCCCGGCACTTCTACCGCTTGAACTATGTGCTTAAGGAAACCGAAGAAGGCAAGGTAGTGAATCGGCGAAGCTTCTCACTTACCAGCAGCAGCGGCGATCACTTTAATCCTCGCCTGAGGGCCGGCTCAAGATTTCCGGTGCGAGACGCCGAGAAGGTCAATTACATCGACGTCGGTGTCAACCTTGACAGTCACCTCGACGAGGGCCCCGATGGCCTGGTTGTAGAAGTTACGGCAGAGATCTCATCGCCGGCGACCGAGCCGACAGGCAGTAGCGCGTCTCCGGTAATCCGCCAGGTACGGACCAATGCGCTGGCGATTGTAGCCCTAAATAAGCCGATCACGCTGTTCACGATCGACGATCCGGCAAGCCATCACCGCTTCGAGCTGGAGGTGACAGCCACACCTCAGCACTGAAGACTCAAATTGCCTTCAACGCTTCCCTCGCCGCCGCCACTGTCTTCTCAATGTCGTTCACGGTATGCGCCACGCTTAGGAAGGCCGCCTCGAATTGCGACGGTGGCAGCCAGATTCCTGCATTCAGCATGGCATTGTGGAAGCGCCCGAATTTCGTCGTATCGCAAGTTGCGGCGCTTTCCCAGTCTGCCACGGCTTTGTCAGTGAAGAAGAACGTGAACATGGAACCTACCTGGTTGGCCGTCATGGCTACTCCGGCGGCCTTCGTCGCCTCGAGCACGCCGGCCACCAGCTTCCTGGCGTACTCATCAATTTGCCGGTAATATTGCCTTCGATTTTGCTTGAGTTGCGACAACATTGTGATTCCGGCAGCCATGGCCAGCGGATTCCCACTCAGCGTTCCCGCCTGGTATACGGGGCCCAGCGGAGCAACCAGGTCCATGATCCTCGCCGGGCCGCCATAAGCTCCGACCGGCAAGCCGCCGCCGATAATCTTCCCCATAGTTACGAGGTCAGCCGTGATGTTGTACAGCTCCGAGGCCCCACCAAAAGCCAGCCGGAAGCCCGTCATCACCTCATCGAGGATGAAAACAGTACCTTCGTTCTCAGTAATGGCTCTCAAACCTTGCAGATATCCGGGCTTGGGCAGAACGCAACCCATGTTGCCAACCACGGGCTCGACAATCACGCAGGCGATCTGGCCCTTGTACTTGGCGAACGCCTCCTTCACCGCCCAGAAATCGTTGTAGCGCAACGCCAGTGTGAACTGCACGAACTCCTCGGGCACACCCGCCGAACCAGGAATACCCAGCGTTGCCACGCCCGACCCTGCCTTCACCAGTAGGGCATCGCTATGCCCGTGATAGCAGCCCTCGAATTTCACAATGTATTTGCGATTCGTATAAGCCCGAGCCAGGCGAATCGCCGACATAGTGGCCTCGGTTCCGGAGCTCACGAAGCGCACCTTCTCCACCGCGGGAAAAGCATCGATCACAAGTTCCGCCAGATCGGCCTCTGTCGGCGTTGAGGCGCCAAAGCTCGTTCCTTTGCGGCCGGCATGGACGATGGCGTCGATCACATCCGGCATGGAGTGTCCCAGAATCAGCGGCCCCCAAGATCCGACATAGTCTATGTACCGGTTCCCATCAGCGTCCCAAACGTAGGCGCCTTCACCCCGTACCAAAAACGGTGGCTCTCCCCCCACCGGCCCGAAGGCCCGGACCGGCGAATTTACTCCTCCCGGGATGAGCTTTTCGGCACGCCTTTGCAGCCTGCGGGATTCTTCGAAATTCAGCGCCATAATGGCAAGTTCCTTTGTTGGAAAGACTTCCGGAATACTTGAACCCGAAGCTAGGAGAATATCAGGCCCTTGGCTGCTTTCTTGTGAAAGAAGTCACAACCGGCGAGAACTTGATTCGGCGATGACTTTGCACCGCAACCTCCGTCCAATCACCACCTGCTGGAGTGGCCCGACTTACCCCTTGTGTGGTATGACATTTCACGCAACCCAGGTTGAGGATGGTCATCCAACCAGTTGTATAATGAGGTCACGCAGTTCGCCGAGCCGTAACTGCCTGACCTTCCAGCGGACGAATCAATTTCACATGTCGAAGCCTACCAAGCTCATCGTTCTCGGCCTTTCTTTCCTTCTCGCCACCCTGGTTGTAGCTGGCGGGCTGCGCGTGAAGGCCAGCACCAACAATGACGATTCCTACCGCCAGATCGAGGTCTACAGTGAGGTGTTGTCCCGCATTCGCACCGAGTACGTGGAAGACCCCAACGTGCCGGCGGTAACTAACGGCGCGTTGCACGGCCTCCTCGAGTCCCTCGACGCCAACTCAAGCTACCTCGACCCGGCGGAGTACAAGGAATACAAGCAACGCAAAGACGAGGGAAAGGCGACCATCGGCGCAACGCTGTCGAAGCGTTTCGGCTATGCCGCCGTGGTCTCTGTGATTCCAGGTGGTCCGGCAGACAAAGCCGGTGTTGACAGTGGCGACATCGTCGAAGCTATCGAGGGCAGGAGCACGCGCGAGATGTCGCTCGCCGAGATTGACGGCATGCTGGCCGGACAGCCCGGTTCCGTCGTGAACCTCTCTGTCGTTCGCCCCCGCAAGGCGGCACCGGCCAAGACGGCCATCACGCGCGAGATCGTGGCCGAACCGCCCGTGACTTTCAAGACGCTCGAAGAAGGCATCGGCTATATCAAGGTTGATGACCTCCCCAAGGGCCGCTCACAGGAAGTTTCCGCCAAGCTGAAAGACCTGGAGAAGAGTGGCGCCAAGAAGTTGGTGCTCGACCTTCGCAACTCAGGCAGCGGCGATGAAGACGAAGGTATCGCCACCGCGAATCTCTTCCTGAATCACGGCACCATCTCCTACTTGCAAGGGCAGAAGTATCCCAAGCAGACGTTCAATGCCGATCCCCAGAAAGCTGTCGCGCCTAGCATTCCGCTCGTGGTGCTTGTCAACCGCGGTACGGCCGGCCCGGCCGAAATCGTGGCTGCCGCTATCATGGAGAACGCTCGCGGTGACGTCATCGGTGACAAGACCTTCGGCTCCGGTTCGATCCAGAAAGTCATTGAGATGAAGGACGGCTCGGCGTTGCTTCTCTCCGTCGCCAAGTACTACTCGCCCTCCGGCAAGGCGCTGCAGGACACCGCCGTAACGCCGAACATTTTGGTGGCCGATAGCTCCGACGACTTCGTAGGCCCGGACGACGAAGAGAACCCGCAAGCCGAGGAGAAGCAGGAGAAAGAAAAGAAAGCCGCTCCCGATGACCAACTCAAGCGTGCAATTGACGTGTTGAAGAACCCGGCGCAAAAACCGGCCTAACCTACGGTACCTCGTTCTGCCGGGGCACCGCCGGTATTATTGGCAAGGAGGAAGTCTCCTTGAGCCAACCGCTAAACCGCTTGTCGCTCCGCTCCTTTACGATTGTGGTATCGACAGTACTGGCTCTGTGGTTCACTGCATCAGCTTCAGCGCAAGAAGATAAGCCGCCTCTATACAAGGTGGACGCAGCCTGGCCCAAGCCCCTTTCCAACAGCTGGCTCATTGGTCAGGTCGGCGGGCTGGCGGTGGACAAGCACGACCACATCTGGATCAACCAGCGCCCTCGCAGTCTAAGCGATGACGAGAAGGGCGCTGTCCCAAATCCACCGACCCGAACCGAGCCGCGCTCTGTTTGCTGTAAGCCCGCCCCTTCGGTGATGGAGTTCGATGCCGAAGGCAACCTGCTTCAAGCCTGGGGAGGCCCGGAGGATCCCAGTAAATGCAAAGCGCCCGCGTGCCTCTGGCCGGAAAACGAACATGGCATTTTCGTGGATGACGATGATCATGTGTGGGTGTCGGGCAATGGTCCCAACGACCGCATGCTGCTGGAGTTCAGCCGCGACGGCAAGTTCTTGATGATGATCGGCGGCTCATTTGCGGGGCCGGCGGACAGCAATTCCAAAACTTCCGTTGGCAAGGCCGCCGGAATATACGTGGACAGCGCTCGCAAGGAGGTTTATGTAGCGGACGGTTACCTCAACTCACGCGTCGTCAAATTCAATGCCCAGACCGGCGCGTTTCTCAAGGCATGGGGTGCATACGGCCACCCTCCGAGTGATCCGCCGTCTGGTCCGCCGCCTGCCAACCCTACCGCGGTATATGCGCAACAACCGCCGAACGAAAACAGCCCAAGCTTCAACCGCCCTGTACACTGCATCGTTCTCTCACGGGATGGACTCGTTTACGTCTGTGACCGCGGCAACAATCGCATTCAGGTGTTTAATCGCGAGGGCGAGTTTCAGCATCAATTCGTCTTCGATCCAGCAACGCGGGGTAACGGATCAACTTGGTCAATTGCGCTCTCTCCCGATAACGATCAGCAACACCTAATCTACGCAGACGGCGAGAACAACTTTCTCCGCGTCATTGAGCGCAAGTCGGGCGCTACGTTAAGCACTTTTGGCTGTAGCGGGCGTAACGCCGGCCAATTTCACTGGGTCCATCAGATTGCCGTGGACTCGAAGGGGAGTATCTACACCGGTGAGGTAGACACCGGAAAACGATTACAGAAGTTTATTGCTGTTGGCGCACGCTAGTCTCGAAGGTGCCAATCACGAGAGCGCTTTCGCCGCCGCTATTTCACGCCCTCAACTAAGTATAGGTCCGATAGCGTGCGGATGTAACCGTACACGTAGGACTTGCCGTCCGCCGAGAGCTCGACGCCTCGAATGGTGTCGATACCAGCAGAATCGGCCGGCACCAGTTGCTTCCACGGCTGTCGTTTGCCCGTAGCGATATCGACCTGCAAGACTTTGGCCGGAATCTCACCGAAGCGATAAACGTAGATCGACTTGCCATCCGACGACCAACCGGTCGGAACCTCGCCGGCCCCGACCCCCTGGACCACCGTTGGATCTCCACCAGCGATTGGATACAGATACGTTTGGCCGTCTGGACCTGCGGTGGCGACTGAGTCTCCCTTCGGTGAGAGCACGACAAAGGCAGCAACACCCTCTGGACTGATAGGCCGCGGCCTCTGCTCATTCAGCGACTGCACGTAGAGGCGGAACCCGTGACCCGGCTCGTTGCCCAAAAACACCAGCGTCTTGCCGTCGGGCAGCCACCGAGTCCACAGGTGGTTGATGGAATCTTGAAAGAGAACCTTCGATTCGCCCACTCCGGTCGGCTGCAGCATCAGCGGAGCGGGCGGGGTGTTGGGTCGCACCACCGCCCACTTTCCATCTGGCGACAAGGCAACTCCGGTTCCTTCGCTCAGCCGGACTGCGGGTGAGCCGTCGGTCCTGCGTAGGAAAACCGCGTACTTCGGCCCTCCGCCCTCGCCGCTTTCGGTGAACAGGATGGTGCTTCCATCAGAAGAAAGATCACCGGGAGTGGACCAGTCCAGCCACGACAGGTCACGCTCTTTCCCTGCTCCCGGAGCCATACCGATCAGTCCTGCACGATCGTTGCCGCGTGTCAGTAGCACCTTGCCGTCATGGCCGACATCGAGGATGGTCAGCTCCCCCGGCACCCGCGCCAGCAGCCGCAGCTTGCCCGAAAGATCGACGGCATAGAGTGAACGATCGCCGCCCGTGCGCGTCGCCGAAAACCAAACCTCTTCGCCGCCCGGCGCCCAAGCCAGCCCCTGAATGCTGTCCCACCCAGTGGAAAGCGTCGTCTTCTTGCCGGCTAGGTCGACGATGGCCACCGATCCTCCGTCATCACCCAGCGTTGGGTGATCAATAAATGCAACTGCATCATTCTTGCGAGAAATTCGGATGTTACCGATCCATCCGTCGGGCTGGTACAGCACCTTGCCCGGCGGATACTCAAGCCGGTGCCGCCCCTGCTCGTAGCGCACGATCGCCAGTGTGCTCGCGTCAGGAGACCAGTCGGCCCACTCGACGTTCTCCATCACTTCGCGCGGAGCGCCGCCGACCAGCGGAACGCGCGCCAGAGTTCCGGAATAGAGAAACGACGCGATGGGATGACTGTTCAACGAAAGCGCCATCTCGCCCGCCGATGACACAGCCAACACGTCGGCCCCTCCGGGTTCAAGCTCATGCGAATCCGGGCTTTCGGGCCGCGTGGTGTAAAGCTGTAGTGGCTTGCCTTCCCAGGCCGCACTATACACGATCATTTTCTCGTCGGGGGTAAATCGCGCGGAGTGCACAGTGCCGCGACGAAACGTCAGCGGATGATAGGTCGGCAACGTTGCCTGCTCCGATTTGTGCAAGAACAACGCACCAATAGCCGAGCCCGCCAGCAGTGCGATCAGTCCGACCACCGCGGCGAATGCCCATCCTCCGGAGGGCGTTTTCGGGTCCCCACCTGACTGAGCCGGTGGCGCCGGAGCCACCGACGAATGCGAGATAGCGCTGGCAGAACTTGCGCCCGCCCGAGCTCGCGAACTGTCGAGATCACGCTTGATACGCTTCAGGTCGGCGCGCAACTCGGCGGCAGTCTGGTAGCGCATTTCTCGATCTTTCTCCAGCGCCTTGCTGATGACCTCCTCGAGCTTGGCGGGAATTGCCGGGTTCACGCTGGTGATCGGTACTGGAGTGCGGTTGAGAATCGCCTCAAAGGTTACACCGCTGCTGCTGCCCAGAAATGCCACTCGTCCGGTTGCCATTTCGTACAAGACTGCGCCGAAGGAGAACAGGTCCGTACGCGCGTCCAGTTCGTCGGCGCGAACCTGCTCGGGCGACATGTAGGCGACGGTCCCGATCGTCGAGCCCGGACTCGTCATATGCGGCGTGGCATTGGTCGCAGTGTTGTCGCCCAGCTCCGAAACCACCTTCGCCAGGCCGAAATCCAGCAGCTTTGCCTGTCCTCGCTTGGTCACGAAAATATTGGCGGGCTTGATGTCGCGGTGGATGATGTGTTTGCTGTGGGCCGCGTCGAGCGCGTCTGCGATCTCGATGCCCTGGTTGAGCAAGGTCTCTGTGTCCAGCGGGCGCCCTTCGACCTTGCGCTTGAGGGTGACACCCTCGAGAAACTCCATGGCGATGAAGGCTTGCCCATCCTGCTCGCCGATGTCGTAGATGGTGCAGATATTGGGGTGGTTCAGCGCCGAAGCTGCCTGCGCTTCGCGTTGAAACCGCGCCAACGCCTCAACGTTAGCTGCTACTTCGTCGGGCAGAAACTTTAGCGCCACCATGCGGTGCAGACGGGAGTCTTCGGCCTTGTAGACCACGCCCATCCCACCGCCACCGAGTTTTTCCAGAATTCGGTAATGCGAGATCGTCTGTTCGATCATGTCGCTGAGTGGAGCCCAGGGAGTTGCTTGATAATAGGGCGAGTGTTTCAGGGAGTCAATCGCTATTGGCCGAAGAGGCCGACGAGTAGCAACAGGAAAAAGGAACCGCTAGGCAGCAAGTTGGCGTGCCAAAGCGGCACATGAATCTGTCGCCCGGCACTCACTGAAACAAAGAAGCGGACTGCGATAACTTTGCACCCCAAGCAGCAGCCCTGATCAATTAAGATTAATGAAACGTTAACGCCAGGCTTATAGAGTGCGTTCTACCGGCTGTTTTCCTCAGCTGGGCGTCGAATCCGTCTATGAGCCGTCGAAGGACCTGTCTTAAAGTCTTGAATTTCCGCCCAGAAAGTACCTGCCGGGCAGAATCAACAGAAAAGTTTCGTTTCTCTGTGAGGGTCTATGAGTGAAGGACGCTGGGTGCTGTTGGTTGCCAGCGAGGTCGGAGGCACCGAGTCGGTTTCGGACCGGGCTATGGAGCGGCTGTGTGAGGCAATTACAGAAGAGGGATATCGTGTGGTGCGAACGTCCACACCGGAAGACGGGCTGGCCCTGGTAAAGTCTGATCCATCGTTCAGCGCGATCCTGCTCGACTGGGACCTGACGGAGAATGTCCAGTTTGATGAGCGCGCTGCGTTGCGCATCATTCGCGCTGTGCGGCGGCGCAACAGTAAAGTGCCGATCTTCCTCATCGCCGATCGGACTCTGGTCAGCGAATTACCGATTGAAGTGATGAAGCAGGTGCACGAGTACATCCACTTGTTCGGAGACACTCCAGCTTTTATCGCAAACCGCGTAGACTTTGCCGTGGTCCGTTACCACGACCAGCTTCTGCCACCCTACTTTCGCGAGTTGAAGAAGTATACCGACCAGGGCGCATATTCCTGGGACGCGCCCGGACACATGGGTGGAGTAGCGTTTCTGAAGCATCCGGTCGGCATGGCGTTCCATCAATACTTCGGCGAAAACCTGCTGCGCTCCGACCTGGGCATTTCCACTGCTGAACTGGGCTCGTTGCTCGATCACGTCGGGCCGCCGGCAGAATCGGAGCGCAATGCGGCGCGCATCTTTGGGGCTGACTGGACGTTTTACGTTCTGAACGGCTCATCGACCTCGAACCAGATCGTTAGCCATGCGGCGATCGCGTGGGACGAGATGGTTCTGGTTGATCTGAACTGCCACAAGTCAATTTGTCATTCCCTGACGCTTACGGGGGCCCGCCCGGCGTACCTCAAGCCGACGCGTAACGGTTACGGCATGATCGGATTGATTCCGCTGGAGCGGTTCAAGGGGGAGAACATCAAGCAGTTGATCGAACGCAGTCCGTTTGCCAAGGAAGCGCCTTCGAAGCAGCCCGTTTCAGCGGTGGTGACTAATTCCACCTACGACGGCTTCTGCTACGACGTTGAGGCGGTGGTGAAAGAACTCGCAGCATCGGTTCCGCGCGTGCACTTCGATGAGGCGTGGTATGCGTACGCGAAGTTTCATCCCCTATATCGTGGACGCTTTGGCATGGATGTGCCCAACGACATGCCCAATCGTCCGCTGATTTTCGCCGTGCAGTCCACGCACAAGATGCTAGCGGCGTTCTCCATGGCATCGATGATTCATGTGAAGCTGAGTCCTCGCGCGCCCATGGAGTTTGACCAGTTCAACGAATCGTTCATGATGCACGGCTCGACCTCTCCGTTCTATCCGATGATTGCTTCCATCGACGTAGCCACTGCCATGATGGACGAGCCTGCGGGCCAGACTCTGATGACTGAGACCATTCAGGACGCGATTAATTTCCGCAAGGCAATGGCCTCAGTGGCGCACCGCCTCAAGACGGCGGGGAACGGAGACGCCAGCGGATGGTTTTTCAACATGTTTCAGCCCGACAATGTCACCGATCCCGCCAGTGGCGAGGTCTTTCGCTTCGAAGACGCGCCCGACAGCGTGTTGTCGCAGACCGCTGCGTGCTGGGCATTGAAGTCAGGCGAGGAGTGGCATGGCTTCAATGATGCTGACATCACCAACGATTACTGCCTGCTCGATCCGACCAAGGTCACAATTCTGACGCCAGGCATTGATTCGAAGGGAAGGATGGCCGACTGGGGAATTCCGGCAGCGATCCTGACGGCTTTTCTCGATTCACGACGCGTGGAGATTGCTCGCGCCGGAGACTATACCTTGCTTGCGCTGTTTTCGGTTGGCACCAGCAAAGGAAAATGGGGCAGCTTGCTCGAAACGCTGTTCGAGTTCAAAAAGCTCTATGACCGCCAGGCCCCGCTGGCGGAAGCCATGCCTGATCTTGCCATGAAGTTCGCTGATCGCTATGGTCTGCTGACGTTACGTCAACTCAGCGACGAAATGCATGCGGCGATGAGGTCGCTGCAACTTCCGGCTCTGTTGCAGGAAGCGTGCGACGTGGAACCGGATCCCTTGCTCACCCCGGCAGAAACGTATCAGAAGCTGGTGCGTGATGGGACAGAAAAAGTGAAGCTGACAGATATGGCCGGACGGATCACAGCGGTTATGCTGGTTCCGTATCCGCCCGGGATTCCAATACGCATGCCGGGAGAACGGCTGGGCGATGCCAACAGTCCGACCATCCGATTTCTGCTGGCGCTGGAGGAGTTCAGCAAGAAGTTTCCCGGTTTCGAACGCGAAGTGCATGGCATCGAAGTTGACCCACAGGGAAACTTCTGGATGCGCAGCGTGATTGAAGCGCAGGCGGGTCCACCTCAGCCTCCCAAACCCAAGCCAAGAACCCGGCCCTCAACACGGGCCGCAAAACAACGGCGCTAGGAAAGCAATGGCCGTGCCCCCGGGTTGACGAGAGTCGCTGTGAAAGGCCGCCGCAGCTTCTTCATAGCTCTGCGTCACTCCGCGGCCCTTTGCGTACATCAATCCGATGGAGAACTGGGCACGCCGATCTCCGTGGTCAGCGGTTCTACGAAACCAGCCAGCAGCCTCGATCGCGTTCCCGCCTGATTTCTCGGCCAGCAATCGGCCCAGGCGATACTCTGCTTCCGGGTAATCATTGCTCGCAGCTCGCCGATACCATGATTCAGCGAGCCGCGGATTCTTCTCGACGCCGTCTCCCAACTCATACATCGTACCGAGATTGCACTGCGCGAAGGCGCTGCCATGCTTGGCAGCTAGCAGACTCCATCGCAGAGCCTCGGAGTAATCTTTCGGTACTCCCCGGCCAGTGAGATACAACACTCCCATGTTGCCTTCGGCGTCGGGTACACCTTTCTCCGCTGCCTCACGCAGCCAGTGGACACCTTCTCCGTCATTTGTTGCGACACCTTCGCCATGAAGATAAGCAATACCGAGATTGAATTGAGCCAATCGAAATCCGCTGCTGGCTGCGCGACGAAGCCACCGCACGCCTTCAGCGGAATCCTTGGGAACGCCAATGCCTTGATGATAAAGCAAAGCGAGTTTTGTCTGGGCCCACGGGTCTCCCGCATTGGCGGCATGCTCATACCAAGTCGCTTCTTGCGCGGCATCGGCCTCAGTTCCTGCCCCTCCCTCGTAGGCGTGAGCGAGTTCGAGCATCGCGTTTATGTCGCCCGACTTGGCTTTCTCTTGCAAAGCACCATTGATCTTTTGACCAAACCCCGATTGTGGCCACAAAACAATGAGACTAATAACCAGAATCCCCGAGAAACGGCCGCGGTGCATACCTGCCTCACATCCCTGCATGAGACACCGTGATTTCGTAGTCCGTAAGTACTCATCGGCGAGTCAGCAGCTCGATTGTCCAAGTAGACGGCAGATTGGTTAGGTAGATAGCACGTCCGACACAGCGTAACCATGTGCTTGCGCTAGATCTGGGTCGAACCGTCCCGGCCATCGGTTGCGCTCGCCGGACTCATGCAAAATAGGCTCTCCATTTGCGACCGATGGTGCGACTTAGATCTAGAAGCTCACCGAGTCGCCTTCACCGAACGCCTGACCGCCGCCTTGATGGTGCCCAACGTCATTGGCAGGGCGCTGCCGGTCGTGAACACTGGGACAAAAGGCCAGCCACCCAGGAGGTGTCCAAGTAAGCCCGACTGCGGCCTGTACCAGTGTGGTAGGTAAACAAAGAACGGGTTATAGACGAATCGGCGGTCGAATGCCTGGTATCCGTAACCCGTCCGCAGATTGAAGGGATCGGGCGGGGTAGCCGTACTGGCGAATGGAGGCTTGCTGTCCATACCCGGTGCTGCACGCAACGGTGAACACTATTGGAGCCGGATATGTCTTTCCCATGTTCACCGGCAGACTCAGGCACACCTACCCCTTACCCCTTCACATTTGGGGTAGGTCATGACAGACGTTAATGGGACGGATGGAAAAGGATTCCTCGCCAACCTGGTAGGGCAGTCGTCAGCGATCAAATTCGGGATAAATCTTCTTTAGACGCGGTCGAAGCCATGGCTTTCATCCTCCTTTTCTAATCTTTCCGCGCGAAGCGCCTCATCTTTTTCCTGCTCTTTGCGGACGCGGTCGCGAGCTTCCTGAATCTTTTTATGCACTTCTTGAAATGGGCTGAGGGGCTGTTCGTTTGCCATGCTCCAAGTTTACGCTGCACGTGCAGAGTGGGCATCTGCACCTTGGTGTGAGAGGAAAGGTCAGCGAGTAACGAACCGGCGTCGTGTTGTCCTTCAAGTACAAAGGCTGAGTCGGCCCGGCTGTGACGGGGTCGTGATAACTATCGGCAGATATCTCAATGCGGCGAACAGATTTTGGGCACACCTACCCCTTACCCTTTTCACATTTGGGGCAGGTGGCGGCAGACCTTAATCGGAACCGAACACAGTGAAGGAATGCGAAGAGTACAACTCTAAGCTTGTCTGGGCGATCGGGCTTGAACTAACCATTAATCCTGACATTAGCCAGGGCAAGGCTCGAGTGTCACTGGAAGATTACAGCTGTCGCACAGGCTGAATGTTGAAAGCCAAGCGCTGATTTACGCCGCCGCTTTTCGTGCGATCCGCGCAGCGGCTCGGCTTACCTCTTCACTTGCCTGACTGGCCTCGTGGCTCTTCCTGAGGTGTTCAGCGAAAGCCACGCACATTGATGGGCGAATGTCAGCAGAAAAGGGATATCCACAAACCGAACAGCGTTGCAAGCCACCATCGGCGATCAAGTGCGGAAGTAGTTCTTCACGGTCGATAGACGGCTCCTGTTCTCACGGTTTGATGCAAGAATTGCGAACTCGGCAGTCAACTTAGATGCCCACAGCCCTTCGGCGGGGCCTTGCTGTCTTTTCTGAGCGTCTTTGACCACATTCTGAGTTGGCACGAATTGGCGCTTTTGTTGATAGTAGTGCGCTTTTAGAGGTGTCACGGGTTGTGATCCCGCCGCCTTTTGAGTGGATCAGTCTTTCTAATGGCGTACAACACTGAGCGAAAGTCGCTTAAGCTGACCATTACACGCAAGGTCAGCGGGTACCGCACCCGCGTCTTGCTTCCTTCAAGTACGAAGGCTGAGTCGGGCCGGCTGTGACGGGTCGTAATATTATCAGTCGATTTCGGTGCGCGAACAGCTCTCGGGCACACCTAGCCCTAACCCTTTTCACACTTGGTGCATTAGGTGGCGGCAGACCTTCTGCGGTCGGCCCTGACGCCGCCCCCACGAGATCGTTGATCCGTCTCAATCCCAGGCGTGAAGGAAAGTTCGATGAACAACCTATATGAAACTACATAGAATGGCGATGCATCTTTCGGATTGTTGAGAGCCTTACTAGAATCAGTTGGCAATTCGTCCGACAGGACCGCCAAATTCCATGATCGCAAAATTAGAAGCAGCCGATTGGATACTCGTTACGAAGAGGGTTCGCCTGGCTTCCGAAGGGTTCCTTCCACGATGCTCCATATTTCCCTTTCAAACGTTTCCCACTCGTAATGTTCAGGTTGCTTCCGACGATTTATGATTGCACCTCGTATCTGCTCAACGGCAGCTTTAGTCTTATCCGCACAGTTTTCAAGATTCCTTTGACGGCGTAGGACCTGTTCTTGTAGAGAGCTGAGTTCGCCCCGCAAGTGGCCGTATTTGTTCTCGTATTCGGATCGAACACGCCTGACACGAGCTTCGAGTAGAGCTTCTTGCTCTTCGGTCGGTATAACCGACTGTTCCGCACGTTGCAGAAGCCAAGCAATGTCATCTGGCATAACGTAACCAGATGTCGCGTACGTCTGTTTCAACCGCAATAGAGTTGAGCTTGAGTTCGATGCAATCTGGGATAATTCCTTGGGGTGGGCTAGGTTTTCTTGTGAGTTAAGTACACCTCTCAACGCCTGAGCACAATATCTAAGCTGCTCAGCCTTGTAGCGTTTCTCTGCATCTTGGTGGCTCTCGATACGGTAACCATCCGACATAGTCTCGTCCCACTCAGCTTTGAATCGGTCCGCCAGGGCAGTCCATTTATCGGCCAATTTCTCGAATGGCTTAGTCATCGAGGCTCAACTGCCTTGCTGTGCAAAGGCTTTCAGTGTAAGGCGGAGCAAGCGCGTTGCCATTGTGAGAACAAGGGAAAAAGCGACGCTGTGACTGCCCAATCAGCCGCACGCTGCAATTGTTTGCACCAAATGAGCCTCGCGCTGCTGAGGGGGCCGGGCAGGTAGAGGGTGGCTTTTTTAGGCATGTGCATCCAACGGCCTTTATGCGGGTTCTCGCCCTATAGGGAAAAGTTCGTTGTAGGCGAGCTCGAATTTTATAGACCCGGTCAGCACCCCGAAAGGGTAGCCAAGGCGATCGCCATCCAGGCCCGTCAACGTCGCCAAAAGATGGTCTTCAGGATCTCTATGTGGCTAATGATTTTGGAACACTTGGGCTACTGCTCGCGAAGCACGTTCGCCGGATCGATATGCAATGCGCGGCGGACCGGGCCGGCGACCGCCAGCGAGCCGCTGAGCAGGATCGTGAAGGCAACCGCAGCAAGAACTAGTGGATCTTGGGCTGTTGCCTGGAACACGATAACCGAAAGGACGCGGCTTGCGGCGATACCGAGGAGCAACCCAACCAGCGAACCGCTGGCCAGCAGAACCAACATCCGGCCGAGTGCCGCTGCGAGGACCTGCCTGGCCTGGGCGCCGAGTGCGACGCGAATACTCAGCTCGCGTATCCGCTTGCTGACGGTATACGAGGCTAGGCCGAAGGTACCGGTAATCGAGAGGAGTAATCCAAAAGCGCCGAACAGCCCCAGTGCGACCGTAGCCACCTGCGCCGGAAAGAAGCTCATCGCTAGCAGGCTTCTCCACTCACCCGAGGTCAGTATAGGGATGGCAGGGTCAAGATCGTTTAGCACTTTACGGATGCTGGCTACTGTATCGCCAATTGCGGCTCCCGTGGGATCGGGCCTGATGCGAACCATCAGCGATGTCTTTGCAGTTGGCCGCTGTGAGACGGGGAAGTACGCCGCGGCTCGCGGCGTTTCACTAGGTAAGAATTGTTTGCCGTCGCCGATAATGCCCACAATCCGGATAGAGGTCCCGGAGCTGCTTTTGAAGTAACGGCCTACAGCGTTCTCGGTGTGAAAAAGACGCCGGGCGAACTCCTGACTCACCAACGCAACTGCCGGGGTCTTCGCAGTGTCGCTGAAGCTTACATCGCGTCCGGCGAGCAATGGGGTGGCGCACGCAGCTAGATATCCAGGCGAGACGTCATACTCGAAGGTGTTAAAAGCTGTGTTGGAGGGCCTGAAATCCGTGGTTTGTTGAGAAAAAACCTCAGGAACCAGATTGTCCCCGTTGAGGTTTGTTGTACTCGAATAGCCCGCTGCTTCCACTCCCGGGAGTTTCGACGCTCGTTCGAGCAGCTGCCGTTGAATATGGTCGCCAGTTACTCCAGAGTAGCCGGCCTGACTTAGATCGAATGTGGTTAGGACGGCATTCCTCGGGTTGAAGCCCAGGTCCAAGGTCAACGTCCTGCGCAAGCCACGCAATGAGACAAACGCAGCTGTGATGGTGACACAGCAGAGTGCGATCTGTGCCGCCAGCAAGACATCGCGCAGCGCCCAGCGCCGCCCGGCGCCGGATTGGAACCCGCCGCTCTTGATCGCGTCATTAGGATCGGCATTGAAGATCTGTCGCAGCGGCATGATTCCGAACAGAGAGCCGGCGAGCCCCGAGACCAGCAGCGCAGTCAGGAGCAGCTTCGGCTGAGGCTCGACAGTGAACCGGAGTGGATACTCGCTGGGTGGATGCCATTTGGCCAGACCGGTGAGCGCTATCCACGCTAGACCGCACGCACATGCGCCTCCGAAGATGGAAACCACCGAAGCCTCGGCCAGGATATGGCGGACAACACGCCAGCGGCTCGACCCAACCGCTAGGCGGATAGCAATCTCGCGTGTGCGGTCTGCTGTGCGCGCCGCAAACAGGCCGCCGAGATTGGCGCAGGCCGCCAGTAGCACAATGCCGGCCAATACCATGACGCCGAACATAAACCGGCGCACCGCTCCTCCGAGGAAGTCGCCGACCATGCCGGGACGAGCCAGCTTGAATTCCAGACCAGCTTCTTCACCAGGGTTCTGCTTTTGAATGCGAACAGCGAGTGTGTCGAGTTCAGCCTGCACCTGGGCCAGGGAGACTCCGTCCTTGATGCGCGCGATGGGAAAGACCATCTTCTGGCGCCGCGACTCGAGCCAGCTGACACCGTTGAGCGATGCCTGATTCGCCATGGGGAGAAAGACGTCGGGAAGCAAGAATTTCTCCGTTCCGTAGAAGCCCTGCGGAGTAACACCAACGATGGCGTAAGGCTGCTTGTTGATGCGGACCGTCTTGCCCACCACGTTGGGATCTGAGGCGAAATAGTTCTTCCATGCTGGAAAGGTAATTACTGCGCCCTCTGCGGCTCCGGGACGGTTATCGTCGGAGCGGTCAAGCAGGCGCCCGAGGTACGGCTTGATACCAACGACTTCGAAGTACTGACCGCTCACGATGTATCCCCAGACTGGCCGCGTAACACCGTCAGCCTCGAGGCCAAAAGTCTGTATGGTGAGCGCGGCAACGGAAGAAAACACGGTATTGCCATCCCGCACATCGCGCACTTCTGGATAGGAGAAGATCGGATAATCAGCAATGTGCGGGGCGAACGTCATCACCCGGTCGGGATTAGGCACGTCCAGGGGGCGCAGAATCATTAACTGAAGAACGCCGATGACGATGACATTGGCGCCGATTCCGATCGCCAGGATAAGGACAGCCGTAGTGGCAAATCCGGGCGAACGGCGCATCTGGCGAAGCGCAAATCGTAGATCCTGTAAAAGGCTCGTCATATCGGCCTCCGGATGCTGGACCGTACCGCGAAAGCGCAACTACATAGCCACTTCGGGGCAGCCGGCAAGTTCCTGCAATCCAATCACATCGGAGAATTGTAAAAATCAACCTAGCAACGCGAATGTCCGCCTGGGCAGAATGCGTCCATTCGCGAACACCGATCGGGGATGATGCCCGGGAGACTGCCCTGAGGTTGTTGCCCCCTCACCGCAGTGCACTGGAAATCGGCCTCACTGGCAGGGGAAACCCTGTTACTAACGTTCCCCGGCGTCGGTCTCAACTGACAACACTCTTCCGCGTAGAGGTGATTCCGAGTCTTCTATTCGTGCGTATTAAATTGAGACCACACCCCCGACAAGGGGCATCCAACTGTCCGAGGTTTCCCATGCGAGCCGACATCGTCCCTGGGGCCACCTTTCCTGACTATGAACTTTCCGACCACAGTGCGAAACGCCGAAAACTCTCCGAGCTGCAAGGAACCGATCCGCTAATTATCGTACTCAGCCGCGGAGGGTTCTGCCCCAAAGACCGCCGCCAGTCGGAACTGCTGGTGCAATTTCACCGTGAACTAGAAGTTGGGTATTGCAGGCTGGTCACGATCAGCACCGACAACCTCACCGAGACAAGCGAATATCGCACCGGAGTCGGCGCCAACTGGACATTCCTGTCCGACCCGGGTCGCATGGTTCAGAAAGATCTCGACATCCCCGAGTACACCGACCCTCTGCACAATCCGATGATCCCGCACGTCATTGTCCTCGAGCCGGGCCTGGTCGTTTACAAGATCTATAACGGCTATTGGTTCTTTGGGCGGCCCACGATAGAAGAGCTCCGCCAAGACCTTCGTGCGGTGCTCAAGAAATGCCGTCCCGACTGGGACATCACTACCCCCAAAATGAAAGAGGTCTGGCAGCAGGGCCGCAAGGAACTCTTCTACCCCTACGGTAAGACTTTCGCCGAGACTCTCAGCGAACAGGGGTAGAACGAATCGCCAGCAATCGTCCTTGCCTGGCAAAACAGGGTTTGAAGCAGCGGAGTTGATTGAACCTCGCATTCAACAAATCTGGTTTTCAATTTAAGTGAACGCATCAAAGGAAAAGAACATCGAGAGCTGTTAAGGAAGAAGGCCGTAGTAATAACGCGACCGGCGGCACGAGCGTCGCCAAAGTCGATATGAAGTCCGAGGTGGTGGTCGTTTCCCTCTCGGATGTCGACAGCGCGAAGGAATTCCAGGGGAGGCTCGGGTGGCGGCCCGATGCCGATTTCCCATTTAAGAACGGCTTCAGGGTCGTAGAGTTCATGCCGCCCAGCTCGAGTTGCTCAGTCCAGTTCGGCACGAACATGACGTCGGTCGCGCCTGGCTCGGCACAGGCGCCTCCACCTGATCGTTTCCGACACACGCACGCCGCTCTCGACATCAATTCTCTCGAGCTACGCCATTGCCATTGTGACCACAAATGAAGTGGTCGACGCGGTCTCTTCTCATTACTGACCTCACCTGCCCAGGTTCCGGTCAAAAAAGTCGGCCATCATGCGGTCTGCTTCTTTGGACTCCGGCAGGTTCCAGTCGTTCCAGAAGGCGTGCGTGAGGCCGTCGAAGACGACCAGTTGCGTGTTGACTCCGGCGTTTACGAAGGCACGGTGCAGGTTGACCGTATTGCTCAGCAGCAGGTCGCTTCCGCTGGTGAGGAAGAGGGTCGGTGGAAACCCCTTCAAGTCGGCATAGATTGGTGAGAGCACGGGGTCTTTGAGGTCCGTCGTACCGGTGTAAGAGGTATCGTGCTTGCCCGTCCAGCGGCTGATGGGTCCCGATAGTCCCCAGAGGCCATACATGTATATGGAATCGCCGAAGCGGGCGAAATCACCGCTGCCCGAAAAAATACCGAGCGCGGCGGGCAGCGGCAGGCCTAGCTGGCGCAGTCTTGAAGCAACCTCTGCTGTGAGCACCGCGCCTGCGAAGGTTCCGTAAAGGCCGATGTTCCGCGGTTTGTATGTCTTCAGTAACTCCTTGTAAACCGCGACCGCTTCGTTAACGGCGGTCGGGAATGGATGTTCCGGCGCCAGCGAATAGAGCACAGCGACGACTTTGGTTTGGGTGAGATTGGCGATGGGAATCGTCTCGATGGACGAACCCCGGTCGGCAGTGAAGCCACCGCCATGGAGATTGATGAGCACTCGGTTCTGCCGGTCGGCTGGAACGTTCAGAGGCGTCACTATCTTTACCGGCACTCCCGCAATCGTGCTCTTCTCCATATTGACGGGATAGTCCTTGCGCATCGTCTCGCCACCATGCGCCTGCCATGCGTCGGCCATGGCGCGGTCTTTTGCAGCCTCGTACGGAGCTTCCGTGTCGAGCATCGGCTCGGCTACGACCTTCTGCGCTTCCCGACTGATCGCGTCCGGCACAGGAATCACGCGGGTGATGTGGGCTGTTCCGTCATCGTCGATGAGGCTGGTGTCGCATTGCGGGGGCGAGCAGTTTGTGGGAGCCTGGGCGGACACGGTGGAAGCAGGAAGCAGCGTCAATGCTACGAATGGAGGTTTGTGGAGCAAGCTACTCCTCCTGGAAGCGAAGGCGGAATGTAAATCAGCGGCCAGGAAAAGGAAAGAAGTCAGCAGCAAAGGGCGGATTTCCCAAATTGGGAATGCGGGCCCTTGGCGCCCCCCGCACCTTGGAAAGTGATTGTTTTCTTGCAGATAGACGGATTTGCAGGCATATTGGTGAGTGCGTGAAACTTATAGCCAAGATCTTGGTACCAAAGGAGTTAGGAGGGATTCTTTGAGGCCGGATGGGAGTGTTGGCGGGGATAATCGGAAAAAAATCGAAAAAGCGCAGGACCCATCATGGGTCAAAGCACCGGTTAGCGGATAGAAAAGGCAAAAAGACCCACCTCGCCAAAAGAAGGCGGAGTGGGGAAAACACCACGGATCCCGCCTTCTCGTCCAAAAGAGGGACGATATTGGAGTTGGGCATCCGAAATATTACTTAGGGCTAGGTGTTGATCGGCATGCCGAAGACGGCATTTGCCGCATCCAGCATCGCCTCTGACAATGTCGGATGGGCGTGGATGATATGCGCCAGGTCCTCGGCAGTGCATTCCATTTCCAGTGCTACGACTGACTCGGCAATCAGCTCGGTCGCCGTCGGGCCGATGATGTGCACGCCCAGAATCTCGCCGTGCTTCGCGTCGGTCACGATCTTCACGAAACCCTCGTGCTGCCCAACGATGCTGGCGCGCGAGTTTGCCGTGAACGGAAACTTGCCCACCTTCACGTCGTAACCCAATTCCTTAGCTTTGGCTTCGGTCAGACCGACGCTTCCGATTTCAGGGTGACAATAGGTCGCGTTCGGTATGCGCAACACATTGACCGGCTTCACCGGCTTGCCGGCGATGTGCGTGACGGCCACGATGCCTTCCATGGCTCCAGCGTGTGCAAGCTGCGGGTATCCCATTGCGATGTCGCCGATGGCATAGATGCCCGGCTCGGCAGTGCGCATGTACTCGTCGGTTTTGACGAAGCCTCGTTGGACCTCGATCTTCGTCTTCTCAATCCCGACGTTGTCTGTGTTAGGGGCACGGCCAACGGCAATCAGTACCTTGTCGGCTTCGATCTTCTGCTGTTTCCCGTCCACAGTGAAGGCTACGACAACACCGTCTTTAGTGCGCTCCACTTTTTCGACCTTGGCATTGACGAAGCCATTAATGCCGCGCTTGCGGTACCCCCGCATGAGCTCTTTGGAAACCTCTTCGTCTTCCACCGGAACGTAGCGCGGCAGCATCTCGAGAATGGTTACATCAGCCCCAAAGGATTTGTAGATGCTCGCGAACTCGACGCCCACCGCGCCCGATCCGATGACGATGAGCGATTTGGGAATGTCATTTAGGCTCAGGACTTCGATGTTCGTTAGAATGCGGTCGTCAGGCTTCAGGCCCGGAAGCAGGCGCGCCACTGAGCCGGTCGAGAGGATCACGTTCTTGGCTTTGATGCTGGACCTTCCGCTTTTTTCTTCGACATTGACAGTGTGGATTCCGCCCTGTGCCGGGCCTGTGAGCTTGCCGTACCCCTCAATGACGGTGACTTTGTTCTTGCGCATGAGGAACTGGAGTCCCTTGGCGTGCTTGTCCACGATGCCCTGCTTGCGCTTCTGTATGGTGGGCCAATTGGGGGTGACGCCGGCAGTGTTGTTTAGCCCCATCGCATCGCCGTCTTTCACGTGGTCATAGACTTCGGCATTGAACAACAAGGACTTAGTCGGGATGCACCCGACGTGCAGGCAGGTGCCGCCGAGGTAGGGATCTTTCTCGATCAGGGCCGTGGAAAGCCCAAGTTGGCCGGCGCGAATGGCAGCCGTATAGCCGGCCGGACCGCTGCCGATAATGGCCACATCGTAGATAGTGTCAGCCACAGAGAATGCTCCGTTCTACAGAAAGTTATAAGAGCCGCAAGACGAATAGATGATTGTAAAACAGCTATCGGCTCTCAGGTGTCAGCCGTCAGTCTTTGGCCTTTAGCTACTAGCCTTTAGCTCTTAAGGGCTTTAACCTCCAGGCACTACGCCTGAGCTTTTCTGGCCTCAGCCGAACACTTCTGGAATTGGTGTGTATGCAGCAGTGGCAGGAGGAAGGAAGAAGAAAAGATAACCACCAACGAGAAGACTTGCTCCGTGAGGAAGATCGGCCCCAGCGCAACCTGGTGTTTTTTCAGATACCGAATATAACGAAGCTCGCCTCTGGCGACCTATATGAATCCGAGGGTCGGCTAACGACTATCCAACCCATCGCAGATGGGATAGTGGCTTGGGCTGTGGTGGCTCTTCTGCCAATCACGATCTTTGTGTGGCGCATCGGCTTTCTAAACTGTATTTTTGGTGGCGCGCTGCTGCTGGGCTTTCTTCTTCTCATTAAAACTAAGCACAGTGCGGCCGCTACACCGCCGCTGGGGATAGTCAAAGGCACAATTCCCTGCACCAGGATTCCCCATAAATTATTGCCAGCCTGCGTCCTGACCCCATCTCCTGAGTCTTTTTCTCGCCCCGGCTCGTATATCCCGGTAGTATGGTCGCCGCCGCATTCAGTTCGCTGGTCACGATGGAGACGGAAGAGGCCCAAATTGCCACCAGCCTGCGCCGGCGCGATCCCGATGTACTGGACGCGCTGATCGAGCAGTATCAGCACCGGCTGCTGCGCTACCTGGCGCACATGACGGGCAATCAGGCCACAGCCGAAGACCTGTTCCAGGAGACGTGGATTCGGGTGCTGGAAAAGGGCCACCAGTACGACGGGAAGAGCAAGTTTGCCACCTGGCTGATGACCATCGCGCATAACGTGGCGATTGATCATCTGCGAAAGAAGACACCCGCCAGCCTGGACCAGATGCGTGAGACAGAAGATTCTGCACCATGGGAACCGGTGGCGCAAAGTCCATCGCCGTTTGAGCAGGCCGCAGCGATGGAAGACAAGACGAGAATTCAGGCAGCACTCGATGGCCTGCCGCCGATCTTTCGCGAGGTGCTGGTGCTGCGATTTCAGGAGCAAATGAAGTTGGAAGAGATTGCGAAGCTGGTTGGTATTCCCGTGGCAACAGTAAAGACACGGCTTTATCGCGGCGTGATGGCGCTGCGTCCGGCACTCCTGGGAGGCAGTCAATGAACCGAAACGAACATCAGAGCGCGATTGACCTGCTTACGCAGCGCGACGTGGAAGGCATTTCCGCCGCCGATGCTCGCTGGCTGGAAGCACATCTTGAACAGTGCCAGGAGTGCACGAGCTTTGCGGTCGCTCTGAATGACACTGAACAAGCCTTGCGCTCGTTCACCCTGATGGCGCCGGTCTCGCTGGTCGAGACGACGCGCGCCCGGGTGCATGCGCGCGCCCAGGAACTGCGCGAGCAGCAGGCGCGCGCTGTGCTGATGGGAGTCTCGTTCTGCCTGGGCGTGCTGACTTCAACGCTGACCGCATGGATTTGGTGGAAGTGCGGAGCGTGGGTCGCCGACAAGCTGGGATTGCCGTCAGGAATCATCGAGCCAGGCGTGCTGCTGTTTTGGCTTCTGCCCGCGGTGGCAATTGCGGTTCTTATGGTGGCCATGCCGCCGACAGTATTTGAAGGCAGCCTGATGCACAGGTTCCTGAAGGAGCACGTGAGAGGTGCGCGATGACACAACGCAACAGCAGCTTTGGAGATGAGTTCGCAATTATCCCGTGGTTCATGTACTTGCTGGCGGTCGTCACCGCATTCTGCTTCGTGGGCCTGTTCGTTCTGTACATGCCGATGCACGACCCGAAGGCGCCACACCAGCCATGGCTAACGCTTCTGGCCCTCCTGATTGGAACGGTGGCCGCGGCCTACCTGCTGCTCCTGGGCTACGTGAATCAGGACGCCAAGCGCCGCGATATGGGCCAATTGCTGTGGACCCTGCTGGTGATCTTCATTCCCAACGGGATCGGGTTCCTGGCGTACTTCCTGCTGCGCAAGCCGATCATCGAGCGATGCCCGCAGTGTGGTGAGCGGGTGGAGAAGGGTTTTCACTATTGCACGAAGTGCGGCTGCGCCTTGACTCCAGCATGCCCGCATTGTGGCCAAACGGTGCAGCGGGAATACACTTGCTGCCCGTCTTGCGGGAAAGCGTTGGCGAAGCAGACGGCGTGAAGGCAACCCGAAGCGATGTTCCCGCCAAAAGGGGGCCCTTCGACTCCGGTAGCCAAAAGAGTACCGCCTCCGCTTAGCAGGCACTGTACGGCAATTGCTCAGCTAGCCGACGATTTCTTCGAACTTCAGCGGGTCGGGACGGACCGGAACGGGAGGAGGCTCTATCAATGCGAGCTGCTGATGAGTGTAGCGAATGCGGTGAATCACGGTGATAGTGCTCAGTACCGCAATCACCCAAAGCACTGGGCCCATTCGGTTGAACAGGGCTCCTAGGATGATCAGCACAATGCGCTCGGGACGCTCCATGAATCCAGCTTTGCAGCTCGGTACAAGCGACTCGGCGCGCGCGCGAGTGTAGCTCACCATCACAGAGCTCACCATTACGAACGCTGTCATGACCACATAGAAGAAGCGATTGGCGCGAGCGTAGTACACCAGCAGACCGAAGAAGAGAGCGACATCGCTGTAGCGGTCGATGACCGAGTCAAAGAAGCCCCCGAATTGCGTGACCTGGTTGGTGGCACGGGCGACACGGCCATCCACCATATCGAAGATGCCGGCGGCGATGATGACCAGCCCGGCGTACAGGAACATGCGCCGCTGGTTCTCTGCGTTGGCGTAGCCGAATAGAAATCCGGCAACAACATTAATCAACAGGCCAATGAAGGTGAGTGCGTTGGGAGAAATGCGGGTAAGCGCCAGACCGTGGACAATTTTGTACAGCAGCCACTTGCAAGACCGACCGACGGCACTCGTCCAGGTCATTACGCCTCGTCGTGGATGGTGGTCAACTTCAACACTTCCAGTTCGCGCTTGCCGGTGGGAGTGACCACCTCACTGATGTCGCCTACCCTTTTGCCCAAAAGCGCGCGGCCGATAGGAGATGTGGTCGAAATCAGGCCCTTGCTTACGTCCGACTCTTCGCTGGTCACTAGTTTGTACTCGATCTCCTCGTCCTTGGTGGAGTCGTAGACCACCAGGGTTGAGCCCAGCGCGGCTTTGTCCTTGGGAATGTTGGACATGTTAACCAGTGATAGGTCGGCCATGCGTTTCTTTAACTGACCCAGGCGGGCCCGAACGAATTCCTGCCTCTGCTTGGCCATGTGGTACTCGGCGTTTTCACTGAGGTCGCCAAGGGCCACGGCTCTTTTCAGTTCTTTAGGTAATTCGTGATTGAGCTCGTATTCGAGGGTCTGGATTTCCTCTTCGAGCTTCTTCTTGATGTGCTCAGGCATACTCAGAAACCGGTGCGAAGCTGCAAATCGCATCCCGGAGACATCTTTTAATTATACGCGAGCGATTCATGTGTGAAGTAGGGCCCAAATGCGCGCATTTCAATCCCTGAAAACGCCCATCTGTTGACGCTTTTCGCGGTTCAGGCTTATACTAAGCACATAGATGTGGTACCTGTCATAAGGCCTCGGAGTTGCCGCTGGGGAGCGGTCCGGCCCGCATGAGTAACCTCACTTTTAGTATCGGCGATAAGGTCGTCTACCCCAACCATGGAGTAGGCATAATCGAACAAATCAGCAGCCGCACCATCGGATCCCAAGTCGAAAAGTTTTACCTCCTAAAAATCAAAGCCAGCAGTCTGAAGGTCATGGTGCCCTTCCATAGTGTGGAAAGCGTTGGCCTACGCCGCATCGTCCGCAATGGCGAGGTGCAGAAAATCATCGAGTTCCTGAGCGACGGCAAGTGTGAGAACAGTGCCGACTGGAAAGACCGCTTCAAGGAAAACTCCGACAAGATGCGCACCGGGTCCCTGCTCGATGTCGCCATCGTTTTGAAAGGACTGCTCTTATTGGCTCAGGCGAAACCTCTCAGCTTCCGCGAAAAGAAGATGTTGGAGCGTACTCGCTACCTGCTGGTCAGTGAGCTGGCGATGTCGAGGAATGTCGAGGAATCCGTGATCGAGGACCTGCTGGATCGGGCGCTGACCAAGAGCAAGCTGCGCTTCCCGGAAGCCTCGGCCGTCGCAGTGTAGGTCGCGTCCGGCGGACAAATCTTCTATTTCCAACGCTTTAAGGCACGACTGACGTAGTGCCCTGACGCATATCCGTTGCCCGACAAGGTTTTTCAGCCCGCCAGTACTGCCCCACCATTCACGTTGAAGACCTCACCGGTGATGAAGCCAGCGTAGGGTGTGCACAAGAACAGGATCGGCCAGGCTATTTCCTCCGCTGTGCCCACCCGGCCCAGCGGAATCGTGGCAAAGATCTCGCCTCCGCTCGTGGGGTCGCGGAGGGCCTCGGCCGACATATCGGTATCCACCCAACCCGGTGCCACGCAGTTCACATAAATTCCGAAAGGCGCGAGTTCGGTCGACAAGCCCTTCACCATGCTGATGATTGCCCCTTTACTGGCAGCGTAATCCACGTGGCCCGCTTCTCCACGTTGCCCGGCAGTGGAGCTGATCAGCACAATGTGACCGCCGCGGTCTTGGCGCTTCATCTGCGCGACGGCATGCTTCACCAGCGCGAACATGCTGTCCAGATTGACGGCGATGGTTTTGCTCCACTGGTCGTTGGTCATGGCGTCAACATCGACATCCGCTGCCACCCAAATTCCGTGGTTGCCGACCAGGATGTCCAAAGATCCGAAGCGATCGACGGTGGCGGCAACCAAAGTTTCAGTGCCGGTTGTGCTCGACAGATCAGCCTGCAGGCCATGACACCGTTCGGAGCCGCAAGCGGCCACCAACTTATGCGCCTCCGATTCAGCGCGAATGTAGTTGAAAACCACCCTAGCTCCGGCACGCACGAAGAGACGCACTGTGGCAGCTCCGATCCCGCGCGAGCCTCCGGTGATTAGGGCGACTTTTCCGTCGAGCGATAGAGTCAGGTCAGAGGTCATGGTGAAAATCGAAAGTAGCATACCGGGTGGCTACGAGGATCGCATGGTGTTCAGATTCAAGAACTCTTCTGCGGTGAAGATCATGCAGACTGTCTGGATCATCTTGAACCAGTCAGTTCACCAGCCTTGGGCGCATGAAGCAGCGACAAGAAAAACACTTACGAAAGATGCCCGGCCTCACTTGCACCGCTCCTTCACCATGCTGGCCACCGGCCTGCCAGCCGGCCGTCGAAGTGGGCAAAGCCTTGCTCGGCAGAGGCGGACCACTAGCGGGCCCGTTCCAGATTCTCATCTACTCCCACCCGTGAAAGTAGGCGTCGCGAAGTTGTGCTGCGCGATCATGTGTCCGCGCTGTGCAGCTTTGAGAGCCCACTTGAAGGATTGCGCATGATATCGATGGTGAGTCCGGCGCGGCCGAATTCGTACAGCGTGCTCAACACCCACTCGCTCTCGATACTGCCTTGCTCGGCCACCATGCGCAGATACGGGAGCCTCTTCTTAGCGTCCTTGGGCACTCCGTGACCGCCGGAGTACGCCCGCCACAGCAGCACGTGCGACGGCAAATCACCTGCCTGCACTTTCGCGATCAGTGAAGGAATGTCTTCGGGCTGGCGCCGGGCTGATCTGCTCCGACGACAGAGCGCATACACACGCCAACACCGCGCAGAGCGCAAGCCGTCCAACGATGGTCTATCTATACACGCTGTCCTCGTTTGAGACGACAAATGGTACACGATTCGGCTAAAGAAAGGACCTCGATACATTTCTGTACCCACCATGGTGGTCCATTGTCACTGACCGCTTGCCGCCCCCGCGAGAAATAAACAAATCACTGCTTTCGCCCCCGGTCGCTGATAACCTCTGCGGCGGCGTCTCATTCGCACTTCCACCTAAGTGCTCAAAGTAGGTTCCGGCTCTCCTTACGCGAATAGTTGTTGTAGTTGCCGGCAAAGTTTGATACTGTCCTCCCTCACAAACCTACGATCCGTATTTATGTCGATCGCTCGGATCTTGCATCTCGAGGCCCTGATCTTCCTGTATGGTCTGGCGGGCACAGTCGCGTACCAGATGCTCACTGGAAGGATTAATGTTTCCGGCCTGCTAGCACAGAAGAAGAAGGTGAAGCGAGGCCGGCCCAATACTAGCCCCGAGCGCGTTCAGCTTTTGCTGGCTACTCTGGCAGCGGCCAGCAATTACTTAGGCCAGGTAGCACGTGCGCCGGCCGGAACTCTACCAGACATCAGCTATCAATGGCTTTACCTGATGGGTGGCAGCAGCGGCATCTATGCCTTGGGCAAGGCATGGAATACCCTGAAACACAAGAAGAGCAGATAACAGGAGGTGGTAACCCATGGCACAGATTTACGGCATTTTGTTCTCTGCATTTTTGGGTCTGCTGGGTTTGACCATACTTTGGTTGATCTGGACAAGGAGAATCAACCTGACTGACCTGTTGAATGAAGCGAATGGTCAGGCCAGCATGTCGCGTTTTCAGTTGCTGGTATTTACCTTCGTGATCGCCATCAGCCTGTTCGGAGTCACCGAAGCCAAAAAAGATTTTCCCGACATTCCCAGTGGCATTCTCACTCTATTGGGTATCAGTGCCAGTACCTACGCGGTAGGCAAGGGAATCTCGTATAGTGCTCCCGAAGTAATGATGGGGACTGGGCCCACTGGCGATGGTGATGATACTGACGAGGAAGCCGACGATGCCGCAACTCACGCCGACGACGCCAAGGCCCACGCCGATGCCGCTAAACAGGCTGCACAAGAGGCACAAGAAGCCCTAAACGCGCAGAGAGCCGTTGCGCAACAGGCTGCCGACAGCGCTGCCCAGGCTAAGCAAGCCGCCGAACAAGCCAAGGTAACCAAGTCTTAAGACGCAAAGCCGTACCCACTCTAGATCGGTACCAGCCGTGGCTGATTGCGAATACGAGATGAGGTTTAAATATGGCGACGAGAAGAACGACGACCACTTCCAGAACAACGAGCTCGACAGGAACGCAAAGCTCGCGCGGCAGAAAATCCACGACAGCCAGCACGGCACGGGCGCTTGCTCCTGCCATCATGACGGCTGCCTTAATCGGCGGAACGGCGCTAACCACGCTGAAGGCGCCTATGCCAACTCCGCCGACTGCGGCCCCCGGCGTAGCTGTGGTGCAAAAGGGAACGTTCACGCCCGTTTGCACGCTGCCGTTCAACGGTGTGCGCAACCCCGCCGCCGATGACCATTGCGGAATTGAGGGAGATGGCACCGACATCGCCGACCAACTGGAAGCCACAGCAAAGAACAACTTCTGCGCTCCCACGGCCCATCCGCAAGATGTTACTTACGAGGAACTGCTCAACTTACAGCAGCAGAGCGCCAATATTCCCAAGAAGCTTGACGACCGCAAAGAAACCGCAAACCTTGGAGAAGGCAATTACATCACCTATGTAGCGTTGATCATGGATGCACACTACTCCGACACCACCGGCGGGGAGAAGGTGAACTGCAACCTTAAGGGCAATCCCCCCAACGATATACATATCGTGCTAGTGTCGAAAGCCGGCGAGACGGATGAGTGTACAAGTACAACAGCCGAAATGAGCCCACACTACCGGCCAGCAGGGTGGACCCCCGATCGACTCAACGGCCTGAAAAAACCAGTGCGCATCCGCGGGCAGTTGTTTTACGACAACAGCCATGTGGTTTGCGGCAAAACCAAACCGAATCCCAAGCGCGCATCACTATGGGAGATACATCCGGTCTATAAGATTGAAGTTTGCAAGTCCACTGATCTGGATCAGTGCCGCAAGGCCATCGACGATGATTCCCAGTGGGAACCGATTACTTAGGGTTCGTCTCGCAGTGGTCTGAGGCTGAAGGCGAGTTCGGCGGGGACTAAAGCCCGGATGCCTCTCTACCCTTGGCTCTAGCTTTCGGCCCGCTCTGGGTAGACTCTGAAGTCGTGCGCTGGCGCATTGTAGTCGCACGAACGATCTTTTGCCCGCTCAGTAGTCGCAAACACAAAGCCCGGCACCCACCCAAGTTCTCCTTTGCTTGGGTGGGTTTTTTCTGTAGTCCGGGGAGATTCGAAAACCTGTTGTCGGGAAGAAGTGGGGAGAGCACGTAAATAAGAATCCCGAGGTTGTGTCGATCTGCTTTTCTCAACCAGAAGTTCGCTTTAGACCCTTGCCGACCTGCACTCGCCGGATACTCGCGTACACGGCGTACGATCTGACTTGGGCTCCGGGCTCGCTTCTAACCGGAGAAACCTATCAACGCCTCGGGACTCTATCTTGTTTTTGACGGGTCTCTTGTCGTCTCAACCGGCGGTTCGCTATCGACCGTTGCTGTCCCTCCGTTTGCCTTAAGCGCTGCAGGCGCGGCTGCGGTGAACTTGCTTCGGCCCCGGACTCGCCACCAACCGGAAAACCTCAGAAACTGTCAAAGAACGAGTTTCTTTTACTCCTTTGCGTATCGATGTCAATTTTTTTTATACGCTTGGAAGTAACGTGTTTTCAGCCGAGTGCAGCTCGTCCACAGGGACGTGACCGGATTTGGTGCAAGGCTAGGATTAGGTTGCGAACAGGCCTGCAGGAATTGCGATGTTTTATGGCATTCTGTCGAGGCAAAGCACACGAGTAAGACTTGGGCGTCTCGACATGACCTGTGGGAATCTTGCAAGCCGCCGTGTTTACGCGGTGTTGCGTTAAGGGCGAGAATCATAGGACCTGACTCTTTGCTACCATCACGCACATGCCTTTGCTAGAGGCTGACCACCTCGTTAAGAGCTACAGCTCAAATCTAAACCCATTTGGCGGGTCCGGCTCGCACGTTCGTGCGCTCGACGACGTCTCTCTGACCATCGAGGCGGGCGAAACCCTTGGTCTGGTCGGCGAATCGGGCTCTGGAAAAAGCACGTTGGGTAGAGTCTTGTTGCGCTTGATTGAGCCTGACTCCGGCGGTGTGCGATTCGACGGAACGGAAGTGCTTTCAGCCCATGGCAAAGAACTGCGCCAGCTCCGCCGGGACATGCAGATCGTCTTCCAAGATCCCTACGGGTCACTCGACCCGCGTATGACCGTAGAGCAGATCGTTTGCGAACCGATGGTGATTCACGGCACTGAGTCGACAGCCCAGCACAAACAACGGGCGGCGGACATGCTGCGCGCGGTGGGACTTGATGAGTCGGCGCTCGCCCGCTATCCGCACGAGTTCAGCGGAGGCCAACGCCAACGCATTGGTATCGCGCGCGCCCTGGTTCTACGGCCTCGGTTCATCGTCGCCGACGAGCCAGTTTCAGCCCTGGATGTGAGTGTCGGCGCGCAAATCGTGAATCTGCTGCGGCGCCTGCGAAATGAGTTCCAGCTCACCTGCTTGTTGATCTCGCACTCACTGCCAGTGGTGAGGTATCTCGCCGACCGAATTGCTGTGATGAAACAAGGACGCATCGTCGAACTCGGTTCCACCGAGCAGATCGTCGGCGCTCCGCGCGACGAATACACTCGCACACTCCTGGCAGCAACCCCGGAGTTGACGACCGAACGTCAGTCTTGAAAAGCGAGCTCAGGCGTTCCTTCCTGAAACTCAGCGCCTTCCAGTCGCAGCAAAAATGCCTTCGTTTTCAGACCTCCGCCGTAGCCGCCTAGAGCTTTTCGTCCCGCCAGCACGCGATGGCACGGTACGACAATCGCAACTGGATTGTGATGATTCGCCTGACCTACAGCGCGGAACCCGTGAGGACTTCCAACCGCGCGCGCGATATCCGCATAGGACTTGGTTTTGCCGTAAGGAATTCCCAGCAGTTGCTTCCAGCAACGACGCTGAAATTCGGTCCCACGCAAATCCAGCGGAACCGTAAAGTCCCGGCGCTTGCCGGCGAAGTATTCCGTCAGTTGTTTGCGAGTCTCCGCGGTAGCATCGTGCGACTCACGCCACGCGACCCGTTTGCCGCCCAGCTTCGAAGGCAGTTCGTGGCCAAACGACAGCATCGCGACGCCGTGTCCGGAGACAGCAATCGTCAGCCGCCCCACAGGAGAATTCATGTGTGAATATGCCAGGGTTTCCATGCCGTACCTCTCGCAGAACCGTTACTTCTCAGAGATTCAGTTGTTTACAGCCCGCTCTCTTTACAAGATTTAACCTTCCCGGCGGCGCGACGTCCAACCCGGAATTGGGTTTACCCCTTCAAATCCAGGATGGTGCGCGGGGATATTTTTCGCAATTTCGCCATTGGACGCCGCAAACGGCTAAAATAACGAAGATCCCCGCTGTAGCGCGACATCCAATGAAGTAAAACGGCTGGTCCTACTGAATGAAGCTAACTCGCATTGGTCCCCTTCTCCTGGTGCTTCTGTTTGCCGTCTCGTCTGCGACTTTCGCCCAGAACAAGCCTGAAGTCAACGTGCCCTCTCCGCCTGCCACCACGAACGAGGCAAGGCCGGCGGCCACTGTGCCTGCTGAGCACGCTCCTGACAAAGCAGCCGCATACTTCCACTTCGCCATGGCGCACATTTATGAAGAGATGGTCGCCATGTACGGCCGCTCTGACTATGCCACTATGGCGATTGACGAGTACCGACAGGCCATCGAGAACGACCCGACCTCCGATTATCTGAATGCGGGTTTGGCGGAACTCTATGCGCGCACCGGCCGCATCAAAGACGCCGTTCTCGAAGCGCAGGACATCCTCAAGCGCGACGGCAACAACTTGGAAGCGCGTCGTCTTCTCGGTCGCATCTATCTACGGTCGCTCGGCGACATGCAGTCGGGCACGCAGTCGGAAGAAGTGCTTAAGCTGGCCATCGAGCAGTACGAGCAGATTGTTCGTCTCGATCCCAACAGCGTCGAAGACCATCTGTTGCTGGGCCGTCTCTATCGTCTCAACAACGACCTGATGAAGGCGGAGAACGAGTTTAAAACCGCAGTGAAGATCCAGCCGAACTCAGAAGACGCCGTCACCGCTCTGTCCATCTTGTATAACGAGGAGGGCGACACCTCCCGCGCGCTGGAGGTCTTGAATGCTTTCCCTGAGTCGGCGCGCTCTTCAAAGCTCTATGCCGCGCTCGGCTACACCTACGAGCAGAACAAGGCATACAAGAAAGCGATTGAGGCCTATCAAAAATCCGTCGAGCTAGATCATGACAATCTCGACTCGGTGCGCGGCCTGGCGCAGAACCTATTGAACGACGGCCAGACCGATGCAGCGTTGGCGCAACTGAAAATAGTCGCTGAGGCCGATCCTTCTGACGCGCAAACCTATATGCGCATGGCGGAAATCTATCGCCGTGGCGCTCGCTACGACGAGGCGATGGAAAGCTTAAAGAAAGCCAGCGCCATCATGCCGGAATCGTTGGAAGTGAAGTTCAACATCGCGGTGATCGATCAGGCCCAGGGCCGCTACGACGATTCCATCACGATCCTCAATCAGCTACTGCAGAAGGGCGAGCACAGCAACGGTCAGTACGATGCGTCCGAGACGAGCAACCGCGCGATTTTCCTCGAGCGCCTTGGCACCGTCTATCGTGAAGCCAAAAAACCGCAGCTGGCGGTCGACACTTTCCGCAAGATGTTCGACCTCGGCGACGAAAACGCAATGCGCGGCTATCAGGCGATCATCGAAACCTACCGCGACCAGAAGCAGTGGCAGCAAGCCACCACCACCGCCGAAGAAGCCGCGAAGCGTTTCCCCAACGACCGCTCTATGCAGATTGTGGCCGCGTCGCAGCGCGCCGATCTGGGAGAGCCCGGTCCCGCCATCGAGCAGGTCAAGCTGATGCTAAAGGGCACGGCCGAGGACCGCGACGTCTATATCGCACTGGCACAGATGTACAGCCGCACGAAAGACTGGCCGCAGGCGGAATCCAGCATCAACAAGGCCTTGGAGCTTTCCACCAAACCGGACGACAAGGAGTACGCGACGTTCGTGCTCGGCTCCATCTATGAGCGCCAGAAGAAGTACGAACTTGCGGAGGAATCCTTCCACCAGGTGCTGGCCACTGATCCCAAGAATTCGCAGGCCTTGAACTACCTGGGATACATGCTGGCGGACCGCAATGTTCGTCTTGAAGAAGCACTCGGGTACATTCGCAAAGCCGTCGCGCTCGAACCCCAAAATGGCGCCTATCTGGATTCGCTTGGCTGGGTCTATTACCGTATGGGCAATTACGACCTCGCAGAAGAAAATCTTCGCCTTGCATCGGAAAAGATCGGCGGCACTGATCCTACTGTGCAGGCGCACCTCGGCGATCTCTACCAAAAAACCGGACGGTTGAAGCTCGCCACAGCCCACTGGCAGCGTGCGCTGGATGAATGGAGTAAGACCATTCCCGCGGAAGTCGATACCGAGGAAATGGCCAAAGTGCAGAAAGACCTGGAATCCGCCAAGGTCAAGCTGGCGAAGCAGAATCCCAACAAAGAGTAAGCCCGCCGCGCTGCGGCTAGACCATCAGTCAGTGGAGCCCATAGTGCGCTGATAGCCACTTGTCGGCGTTCTCTAACGCCTGTTGCCTCTGTATCTCGCTGAGGTGGGCTTCAGCGCTGGCGAAAGCCTCACCCGGTTCGCGTCCACGGCGGCGCGCAATTGCAAACCACATCACCGCCGAGATGTGTTCCGTTATCGACGCTTCGTCATCACTCAAGACCTTTCCCAAGTTAACTGCGGCGCTCACATTTCCCTGGTCCGCGGCTGCGGTTAACCAACGGATCGCTGCTTCCCTGTCCTTGTTTCCGCCCTGGCCCAGGTATAGCAACTCCCCGAGCCTCTCTTCCGACTGTTTGTCGCCCGCATGGGCCCCCTGCTCATACCAGTAACGGGCCTGCTTGTAATCCCGCGGAATACCGCGCCCTTTCTCGTAGGCAACCGCTAAATTCCATTCCGCAGGAAGCAAGCCTTGTTCGGCTGCAGTGGCATACCAATGTGCAGCTTCTGCATCGTCCTGCGGCACTCCGCGTCCCTGCTCGTACATGAACCCCAGATTCAACCGCCCCTCCGGAGATCCTGCTTCTGCCCCGGTTGCATCCAGAGCATCGCGAAGTAGCGGTTTTATCCCGTAAATCCGCCAGAATAACTACGTAGTGTAGGAGCAGGCGTTTCAAAAGGTTTCTTTTAAAGTCTCCTTCAGTGGCTTAGGCGCCGGCGGCGAATCGCTCTCCACTCGCCGCATCTCATCCTCGAATGCCGCCCGCTTGCGCTTCGCATGCGCGACCGGCTGCCATTTGCCGGCAAACGTTGCGACAGCGCTCGCCAGGTTTCGCTCCGCATTCGGGACACTCGAAATCGATGGCGTTCATAGCTTCAGTTGGGGGCCAGTCGAAGTGTGCGGAATGACTGGGGACCTTTCCAGCCGCGCACTTTTGGCAGGTCTTTCGGTGGGTCCGAATCGTCCTCGGATGGTTGCTGGCAGCGCTTCTGGTTGCAGGCATCACTAGCCTTACTCGCACAGCCTGACTCGACCGACGATCCAAACCTACCCCCTGATCGTGCTGGTAGATTCGTCCCAGGTCACTAGTGACTTGCGGAAGTAGGCCTGGTTCGCCATGTGGCAGGCGGCGGCTGCGTGGTGGCCGAAAACCGCATCTTGCACGACGGGCTTGCGGGTGCGCACAGCTTCCAAGAAGTTCCACATATGAGGCGCGAGGTCGTCGTAGGAAGGTCCGGTGTAAACCATGGCATCGCTGACGAACCCCTTTCCGGGAGCGGGGTCGTGCTCCTTGTGCCAGTCGGTTTCGTATGTGTGGCGCATGGCGGTGGGGAATCCCTGGTCATAATAGCTGGGGGCGACGTCGATTCCACGTTGTGAGATATAGGTAAAATCGCGCTCGCGGATTTCGAGCAGACCTTTTGGTCCCATGAGGCGCGTCATCTCGGCGGTTTCGGTACCGAGGGTGAGGCGCACGTATACCGGCACCTGTCCGTACTCGAAGATGGCGTAGTGCAGGTCGGGCATGTTGCGGCCGTCCTTCCAGCGGACGATGCCTCCGGTGGCGAAGGCGCGAGAGGGCGCCTGGTTGATGCCGGCGACGAACATCATGCCGCTGACCAGATGCACCATGAGGTCGCCGGCGACGCCGGTGCCGTATTCCTTCCAGCAGCGCCAGCGCGCATAGTTGATGGGGTCGAAGGGCTTTTTGGGCGCGGTGCCGAGCCAGGTGTCCCAGTCGAAGTTTTCGGGCGCGAGGCCGGGAGGCGGAGGATACTCCCACGCGCCGGTGGGATCGTTGCGACCGAGGGAGAGTTCGACGGAGAGCAGCTCGCCGATGGCTCCGGAGTCATAGACCTGCTTGGCCTTGGCGAGCAGGGCGGAGCTGGTGCGCTGCGAGCCGATCTGGACGATGCGTCCGGACTTTTTAGCGGCGGCGACGATGGCGGCACCGTCTGCCGCCGTGTGGGACATGGGTTTTTCGCAGTAGACGTCTTTGTTGGCGGCGACGGCGTCGAGGACGATTTGCTTGTGCCAGTGGTCGGGCACGGCTATGATGACGGCCCGGATGTCGGGGTTGGCGAGGAGCTCCTGATATTTGCGCGTGACGGCGATGTTGGGGCCGGCAATTTCTTTGGCGAGGGTCTGGCGGCCGTCCCAGAGATCGCAGGCAGCCAGACATTTGGTGCCGGGAAGCTCGACGGCGGTCTTCAGCAGTCCGGAGCCTTGCATGCCAATGCCGACGATGCCGAAGTTGACCAGCTGTGCGCTGGGGCCGGAGGCCCATTGTTGGGTGTAGGCGGGCTCGGGGAGCGCGATGGTTCTAGCGGCGAGCGCGAGTCCGGTGGTTTGGAGAAAGCTGCGGCGGGTGAAGTTTTTCGACATGGCGTTATTTCACTCCTCGCTTAAAAAGCAGATCCCACGCCCCCCACGGCGGGCTCGCGATGACAACAGCAAAGATTGTTCGACATGGGCTGAAGCCCGAATTAGTACAAACCCCTGAGACGCCGACCTGAAGGTCGGCTGTGCCATCACTTCGCCAGCGGCTTGATGGCGACTTCTTTAAAGAACACGATGTCGTTGTCGCTGTGGTTTTGCAGACCGATCCAGCCGACCATGGGGCGGCGCCCGCGCCAGGGTTCGAAATCGAATTTCTTTGCGGGTACGGGATCGCCCTCCGTGTAGTCGGTAACTTTCACGCTGTTGAGGATGACCACGGTGTGCGGACCGTCGATGGTGATCTCCATAGTGTTCCACTGTGGGCCGGGCTTGCCGGGCTTGGCGAGCGGCTTAGTCAGCGAATAGAGCGTGCCGGTGACGTGGTACTCGTCTTCGTTCGAGGTTTCGGGGTGGTTGTCGATTTGCACTTCGTAGCCGTAGTGCACGGGCATCCACTCTTCGCGAGGCTCGATGGGAATGCGGATAAAGACGCCGGAGTTGTCGTTCGCGTCGCGCATTTTGTAGACCACGCGGAGAATGCAGTTGCCGACAGGGCCGGCTGTCCAGTAAAGCAGGCCCATGCCGCCATGGGTTTGGATGAGTCCGTTCTCGACCGTCATGGAGCCGGGGCCGACATGGTGCCATCCGGTGAGGTCTTTGCCGTTGAAGAGCTGGATCCAGCCGTCGGATTGGGCGAAGAGCGGGAGAGCGAGGAATAGGAGGATAGCAAGCTGCGCGAGGCGTTTCACGTAGGGTCTCCGGAGAGAGTGAATTATCCGCAGCGGAGAATAATGCGCTGAGAGCAGGGGAGTTGGCAAGGGAGTAAGCAGTTTCAGGTCTCGAGGAGGTCCGGCAAGCGTGATGGATACCCCAGCCAGTGGGTCACGCTTACTAAGGCCAGTGCTTGCAAAGCAGCATCACAATCTGCGGCCCGAGACTAAGCACTGGCAGCTTTGTTACTGGGTTTCCAGCACAATCACTTGGTCGATGGTGTCTTTTGAACGCGGAGGGAGCTGGAGTACGAGGTTACCTTCGGAGGTGCTGAAGTTCACTCTTACCCCGTCGTTCATCAGGTGCGCGGTGCGGATTGGCTTCGATATGCCGGGCAGCGCGAGCACGGTCAGCGTGCAATCGAGGATGTGAACGTAAACCGTGTTGCCTTTTTGCGTGGTGACGCCCCAGCCGCGGGGTTTGATGGGGCCGCCTTGGGCTCCATAGATGGAGTCGCCGTAGGTTTTCATCCAGTTGCCGATTTCGTGCAGGCGGGCGGCGAAGGCGGGCTGGATTTCTCCATTGGGCATGGGGCCGACGTTGAGCAGGAAGTTTGCGTTGTTGCCGGCGGCGCGAACCAGGTACTGAATGAGATCTCCCAGCGATTTGGGCTCCATGTCGCGCATGTTGTAGCCCCAGGAGCCGCTGCGATACATGGTGTCGGCGGTTTCGAGCGGGAGCTGACTGATGGTGGCACCGCCCCATCCCGTGGTGTTCTCACCCGGAAGGTCTTTCTCGAAGGTCTGAACGTCTTCGCCCGGGTTGGGCGTCTTGTGGTGGTTGGAGACGATGAGCGCGCCGGGCTGTAGCCGGTGAATCAGCGAGTAGGTCTTAGGCAGTTGCCAGTCGGCTTCGGGCTTGTCCCACATGCCATCGAACCAGACGCCGCCGAGCTCGCCGTAATTGGTGAAGAGCTCGGTGAGCTGCGCGTTTACGAAATCGAGATAGCGCGGCCACTGGCCGTTGCGCGGACGGCCTTCCCACTGTCCGGTGCCGCCGAGTGGGTAGTAGTCGGGATGATGCCAGTCAAGCTGCGAGTAATAGACGAAAAGCTTGATGCCCTGCCGGTGACATTCATCGGCGAGCTGGCGGATGATGTCTTGGCCGTAGGGAGTGGCGTCGACGACGTTGTACGTGTTTTGTTTCGTGGCGAACATAGAGAAGCCGTCGTGATGGCGCGAGGTGACGACGATGTAGTGCATGCCCGCCTGCTTGGCGAGTGAGACCCACTGCCCTGCGTCGAACTTCACCGGATAAAACTGTGCCGCTAGTTGCTCATATTGCGGGCCGGTGAAGTGTTGGGTCTGCATGACCCATTCGCCGTCGCCCAGCAGGCTGTAGATGCCCCAGTGGATGAACATGCCGAAGCGGGCCTGCTCAAACCATGTGCGGGATTGGAGATTTTCGCTCTGGGCGAATGTCGTGGTGCAGAGCAAAAGGACGGCGAATACGCGGAGCATAGGCGGAGTATTTCACCACGGAGGCGCGGAGGACACGGAGAAAGTGATTGGTAATTAGTAATTGGTTGTAATTGGTGATTCGCAATTAGCTGTGAGCAGTTAACAGCTAGCAAAAAGCCCGTTCACCCATAAAGATCCGGCCCCCCACCCATTCGAGGCTACGCCTTGTTTGCTGCCACCAGGCTCTCCCGGTACCAGGCGAGCGTCCGGCGGAGGCCTTCTTCGATGCTGAAACGAGGCGAGTGTCCGAGTTCATTCATTGCTGCCGTGGTATCCGCCTGTGAGTCGCGGACGTCACCCGCGCGGGGAGGGCCGTATTTCGCTGGAATGGTTACACCTTCAATCTTTTGCAGAATGGCCCAGATCTCATTTAGCGAATAGCAGTTGCCATTACCGGCATTGAAGACCTTGCCGGCGACCCCCGGGGCCTTCGAAGCCTTGATCACTAAATCAACAACGTCTTCGATGTAGGTGAAGTCGCGGGTCTGCTCGCCGTCACCGTGAATTGTCGGAGATGTACCCTGCAAGAGGCAGGTCATGAAGACGGAGATGACGCCGGAGTACGGGCTGCTGGGGTCCTGGCGCGGGCCATACACGTTGAAAAAACGCAGGGAGGTGGCGTCGAGACCGTAGCAGGAAGAAAAGGTGAAGCAGTAATACTCTCCCATGAGCTTCTGGGCGGCATACGGTGACTTCGGATTGGGGAGCATGGTCTCGACCTTGGGAAGCACGAGGGTGTCTCCGTAGGCCGAGGAGGAGGCGGCGTAAACCACTTTGCGCACCTTGCCCTCCACGCAGGCACGCAGGACGTTGAAGGTTCCGTCAATGTTGGACTCGTGGGAGGGAACCGGATCGACGATGGACTTGGGAACCGAGGGGACGGCCGCGATATGGAAGACCGTGTCGGCGCCGGCAACGATCTTCTGGATTGAAGAGAAATCCCGAATATCTACCTGGTGGAGGGCAATTTTTCCCACCACCTCGTCGAGGTTGCGGCGGTGACCGGTGGAGAGGTTGTCGATGACTGCCACGGTGGCATCGCCGGGCGAGAGTAAGGTACGAACCAGAGCGGAGCCGATGAAACCGGCACCGCCCGTAACGATGTATTTCTTCATCATGTCCTGATAAGAACTACTCAAGGTTATCTCACAAATGGGGCGTGCTGAAGCTGAATTCTCAAGGATCAGCTCCACCTTTGCTTATTTTGTACGTGGACCGTCTGAGGGGAGGATGTACGCACGATGACGCGCACTCGCGTCAAGTGTCGATAGGGTGACATTCTCTAAAATGTCACTTTCGTGTGTAGTCGAGCCTTTAAGGCATGTCGCAGCTCGATTTCGATGGTAACTTATAAAGTTGTGTTGCGCGCTGAGGCGACCCTGCTCTACTTGTCCCTCAGGGGGCAGCATGGCGGCAAGCGGATGTGTGCAGTTGAAAGTCAGGGTGCGGACCTATCCCGATCAGCGCGGGTTCCGCAGGAATGGGGAGGCCACCCGGCGTGCACGAGGCCAGCAACAAGGAGCAGTTCGTCAATTTGACCGCCTCACCAGTGAACACGACCGAAGCGCCGGCAGTTGTTGTCGAGAAGCGCAAATCGAAGTCGGAAGCTGCCCAAGAATTTCTGCAACAACTCAAGAGGTTTGGATGGCAGGGCTGGCTGCTGGTTGCAGTGGTTGTGGGTCTGTACGCGCCGGTGCTGTGGCGGCTGGGCCGACAATGGTATGAAGACCCGGATTATTCCCATGGATTTCTAGTGCCGCTGTTATCGGCTTACCTGATCTGGCAGCGCCGGGACAAGCTGGCCGCGGTAGTGCGGAAGCCTTCGAATCTTGGTCTTCTGGTTGTGTTGTTCGCGCTGGGGTTGCTGTTTCTGGGTAGCCTGGGAGCCGAGCTTTTTCTGACTCGGATCTCCATCATCTTTATGATCTGTGGGCTCATCATTTACTTTTCCGGATGGGCATTGTTGCGGGCGCTGGCCTTTCCGCTGGCCTTTCTGCTGTTCGCTATTCCCATACCAGTACTGATCTATAACGAGATCGTTTTCCCGCTGCAATTCATCGCTTCCCGGTTTGCCACCAGCGTGTTGGAGACGCTGAACCTGTTCCCGATCATGAGAGAAGGCAATGTGCTCATCATGCCGGGAATGCGTTTGGAAGTGGTGGAAGCTTGTAGCGGAATCCGCTCGCTGATGTCGCTGCTAGCCTTGGCGGCTGGCTACGGATACCTGGCAGAAAAGAGCATCGTGGTGCGATGGTTCCTGATCCTGGCGATGGTGCCGCTGGCGATCATCAGCAACGGCACGCGGGTGATGATTACGGCGCTGATGACGAACTACATCGGGCCACAAGCAGCCGAGGGATTCATGCACGAGTTCTCCGGTTGGGTGATTTTTGTGGTGGCTACGGTGCTGTTTCTGGCGCTGCATAGCCTGACGATTGTGGTGCGGAAAAAATTAGGTTGGATGCCGAAGGAACAAGCCGAGGCAAAGGCATAGGTAAAAGAAAGTATGAGCAGTGCAGCGCGTTATTGGACGATGATTGCGGTGCTGCTGGCGGGCATCGCCGGGATGGGAACGCAGTATCATGGCGAGTCCACCCCGCCGGCGCGGCCGCTGAGCGAATTTCCGAAGACGATTGGCGACTATCGCTCGGTGGCGGATTTCGAGTTTGATCCGCAGACCATGAAGGTGCTCGGCGTCACCGACTACATCAACCGGGCTTACTTTGCATCCGCTGTTGGCGATTTGGGGCTGTACATCGGGTATTTTCGGACGCAACGCACGGGCGCAACGATTCATTCACCGAAGAACTGCCTGCCGGGAGCAGGATGGCAGCCAATGGTGTCGGAGATCTACCAGTTGAGTCTGCCCGATGGCCGCAAGGTCCCGGTGAATCTGTACGTAATTCGCAAAGACCTTGACCAGCAGATCGTCCTGTACTGGTATCAATCTCATGGGCGGGTGGTCGCCAGCGAGTATTGGGGCAAGGTTTATTTGGTGGCGGATGCGATCCGCCTGAACCGCACGGATGCGGCGTTAGTGCGAATTACAGCGCCGGTACAGAGCGGCGATATGAATTCGGCACGCGAGCACGCGATTGCGTTCGCCCAGCAAGTAGCTTTGGATGTGGAGCAGGTTATCCCACGGTGATCCAGGAGAATTCATGCGGAATCGTTGTGTAATTGCGGTAGCGACGGCGCTGATGGCCATAACACTGGTGGCGGCGACGGGGTGCAAAGGGAATCCGGAAAAGGCCAAGAAGAAGTACCTGGAAAGCGGCCTGAAGTATGTGGACAAGAAACAGTATGACGCCGCCGCGATTCAATTCAAGAAAGCATTGCAGCAGGATCCGAAGTACGCGGATGCCCACTACCAGTTGGCATTGGTGTATTTGCGGCAGCAGCATGCGCAGCAGGCCTATAACGAACTGACTCTGGCCGCGAACTATGACCCGAAGAACATAAAAGCCCGCCTGGAAATGGGAAACATCTTGTGGGCGAACCGGAAATTCAAGCAAGCCGAGGACGAGGCTCGAAAGGTAATCGAAATCGATCCTAATAACGCTGAGGGCTACGCTCTCCTGGGTACGGCGTTGTTTGCGGAAAGAGAACCCGATCAGGCACTGCAAGCCTACAACCGGGTCATCGAGCTGAAACCGAATGAGTCGGCCGGATATCTGAACCGCGGTGTGCTCTACGCGAGCATGAAAGAAGATGCGGAGGCAGAAGCCGATTTTCGTAAGGCCATACAGCTGAATCCCAAGAACCTGGAGGCGTACAGCAACCTGTCGCGGTTCTATCAGTACAAGCAGAACTTGCCGGCCGCCGAGCAGGTGCTGCAGGAAGCCATCAAGAACGACCCGGATGCTCCGGCGAACTATCTGCGGCTGGCGGCGTTGTTGCAGCAGCAGGGCAGGACCGCCGACGCCGGGACGGTAATCGGAAATTTGCGCAATCGCCTGCCGAAGAATCCAGAGGTTGCGGGTGCGATCGCCGAGTTCTACCTGGCGGCAAAGAATCCGGACGCTGCGATCAAAGAATACCAACGCGGAATCTTGGTCGATCCTAAGAACGAGCGGTTACAGGTGGCGCTGGTGGAAACCTACTTGATGACGGGGCATATCGACGAAGCGCAAAAGCTGGACGACCAGATGCTGAAGGACCGTCCGGGAGATGTGCAGGCAAGCATGCTCAAGGGACGGCTACAAGCGATCCACGGCGATTTTGCGGCGGCCATCGTTACATTTAGGCAGGTGGTGAAAGACAGCGCGGCGGGATCGATGAAGTTTGACCAGCCGGAAATGATCCGTACTTCGGCACAAGCCCACTATTTCTTGGGACAGGCGCTGATGAAGACCGGCGACCTGACCGGGGCAAAGAGCGAATTCCAGGAAGCCATCAAGCTGTTCCCCGACAATCCGCTCTACTTGCAAGCGCAGGCCGAGGCATATCGAGATTCGAAAGACTACGCGACGGCAAAAGAGTTCGCTGACCGGTTGCTCAAGCTGAACGACAAGAACCCGCAGGCGCATTTCGTGATGGCATCGATCGATATGGGAGCCAAGGATTATCAGACCGCCCTGCAGGAACTTACCATCGTGCAGCAGGCGGCGCCGAATGATCCGGCGGTGCATTTGAATATGGCGTTTGCCTACGGAGGATTGAAGAAGTACGCCGAAGCCGAGCGGGAGTTCCAGACCACGATGAAGCTGAATCCGCAGTACGACGGAGCGGTGGGCGAATACGTGGCGATGCTGTTCGGGACGAATCAGCAGCCTAAGGCAATGCAGGTGGCTAAGCAGTACCTGGACGCGAATCCGAACCGTGCGGCGGCGCATTTCATCTATGCCTCGGCGCTCGCCAACAGCAGGAAGTTCGATGAGGCGATTCCTGAATACCAGAAGGCAATTCAGATCGAGCCGAAGAGCCTGATTTCCTATCTGCAACTGGCGAGCGTGTACCAGTTGCAAGGCAAGCCGGATGACATGATTGCGACCTATCAGAAGGCCCTGTCGGTCTCCCCGAACAATCCGACGATGCTGGGTGCCTTGGGCAATGCGTACCTGGCCAAAGGCGACCTGAAGGAAGCGCAGCAGTATTTCGAAAAAGCGAGCAATCTTGCGCCGCACGATGCGGTGTTGCAGAACAACCTGGCCTGGGTTTACGCGCAGCAGGGACAAAATCTCGACCTTGCGCTCTCTCTGGCGCAACAGGCCAAGCAGGCGCTGCCCGATCAGGTTTCGATCAATGACACGCTGGGGTGGATCCAGTACAAGAAGGGGAACTACGTGATTGCTGTGGGACTGCTGAACGAAGTAGTGCAGAAAGTGCCACAGAATCCGGAGTACCGTTACCACCTTGGCATGGCTTTGAGCGGCGCAGGGCAGAAAGACCGCGCCAAGGAGGAGTTGCAAAAGGCACTGGCCCTTACGCCTCCCCTGGCCGGGGATGATGCCCGGCAGGCTAAAGACACGTTGGCGAAGCTGTAGCGCAGGGTTGACATAATCCCCGACGGCCGAGCGAAGAGAGCCCGCCGTTTGTGTTTGTGCAGAAGTTCGGCGGCTCAGCAGGGGATTATCCGTTACGGGAAAAGAAAGTTGGGAATCACTGTCTGGGGATCGAGAACGGACTATTCTGAGGACGTAGCCGGCAAGAGATTTCTTTCGATCGAGGGAATCAGGAATGAAGGCCTATGTGGTAATCACTGCAAAGGCGGGCACGGCACGCGATATTGCCGACGCGATGGTTGGGCTACCTGGTGTGCAGATGGCGGACGCGTGCTGGGGTGGCGGGGATGTGTATGCTGTGGTGGAGTTCCCGGCATGGAAGGAACTCAACGCCCTGGTGCTGGATAAAATACATTCCATGCCGGGCGTGATCCGCACCGAGACGCACCTCGCGGTGGAGCGGTAAGCGACCTCAGCGCGCGCAAAATCGGTGCGCGTCCCGGGGGAACCTCGGTGGAGCAGCGCTTCATCCGTCAAAAACTGAAAACGCGTTAGTCGCCCAGAGCTCTTCTCACAACGCCGCCAGCGCGGCGCAACCTGCGCTCTGCTTCTGTGCGGTTTGTCTTTGTCTTCAGCATCAGGATGGCCAGCGGCACCCGCCCGTCTGCCAACTGAAGCGCTTGCAGTGCCTGAGCGTGGTTCACACCGGCGGCGTTCTCGATGATCGAGATTCCACGTTCAAAAAGCTTGTGATTCTTGGGACGCAAGTTAACCATCAGGTTGTCGTACACATATCCAAGGCGGGCCATGGCTCCGGTGCTGAGCATGTTGCAGATCAGCTTCTGGGCAGTGCCAGCCTTGAGCCTCGTGGAGCCGGCCAGCACCTCGGGGCCAACTTCGACCTCGATGGCAAGCCGCGCGTGACGAGCCAATTCAGAGCCGCGATTGCACACGACGGCAATGGTTGCCGCTTCTTTTTTCTGGGCGTATTGCAGGGCGGCGACGGTGTACGGAGTGCGGCCGCTGGCGGCGAGCCCGACAACGACATCCTTTCTCCCTGGCTTTCTCGCCGCCATATCGCGACGCCCCAGATGGGGATCGTCTTCGTTGGCTTCGGCAGCGCGGGGCAGGGCGGCTTCGCCGCCCGCCATGACGAACTGAACGGTTTCGGCTGACAGGCCAAATGTGGGAGGAACCTCCGCTGCATCTAGCGCTCCGATACGGCCGCTGGTGCCAGTACCGACATAGATGAGGCGGCCTCCGCGAGCGAGCTGACGGGCAATGAGATCGATACCTTCAGCAATCTGCTGCAAGGCACCCCTGATGGCGCGAGGGACGGCGGCATCTTCGCGATTCATCATGGTGGCGATTTGCAGCGCGCTCATGGCGTCAAGTCCGGCGGAGGCGCGGTTGCGCTTTTCAGTTTTGAGTGTCTTCAGTGGCAAGCAGATTCCTCACGGTTAGAACGGTCCCATCGGGAAGAATAAAACTGAGGCCATAGCCGACAGCGAAGGTCATTGCACTGCCCAGCGCCACGTACCAGGTGAACGGAACACGAGTGAACATCCACAGATAGATGTTCAACAGGAATCCGGCCAGCATTCCTGCTATGGCTCCGCGTTCGGAAGCGCGACGGGTGAGGACTCCGAGCAAGAAGACGCCGAGCAGTGAGCCGTAGGACACAGAAACGATGGACAGGCCCAGCTCAAGGACGCGTCCGCCGCGGCGTGCAAGAATGGCGAGAGCAAACAACGCCAGAGTCCATCCCACAGTTACCATGCGCGAGATGTGCAGACGGTGTTGCTCTCTGGCTTTCGGATTCCAGCGCGAATAGAAGTCGACAACCGTGGTAGATGAGAGCGAATTCAAGGCTGCGCTCAGGTTCGACATCGCGGCGGCAAGAATCGCGGAGATGAGCAGTCCGCTGATGCCGTGGGGCAACTGGGTCACGACGAAGGTTGGGAAGACAGTATCCGAACGCGTGAACTGTGTTGCCGGAGGAAACAGCTTGTAGAAAACGAACAGCGCCGCACCCATGAAGAGAAAGAGTGCAAATTGTGCCAGCACCGCAAGTCCGCTGGAGATGAGCGCCATCTTAGACTGTGACTGGCTGCGGGCAGCCAGCAAACGTTGCACGATGAGTTGGTCGGTGCCATGAGTTGCGCAAGTCAGAAAGGCGCCGCCGACCACACCCGACCAAAATGTATAGGTGGAATAGAAGTTCCAGGAAAAATCGAAAACCCGAAACTTGCCAGCCTCACCTGCGAGAGTGCGTACCGTGGACCAGCCTCCGGGCAAGAGGTGTAAAACGACGGAGAGTCCAAGGAGCGTGCCGCCTAAATAGATCGCGAGTTGCACCACGTCGGTCCAGATGACTGCGGCGATGCCGCCTTCGAAGGTGTAGATCAGGGTGAGGAGACTCACAATGGCGATCGCGGAAACGTCGCGCCCGAGTGGGGACATGCCCGCTATTGCTTCAGAAAGAACGATGGCCACAACGATAGCGATTGCATAGACGCGCACACCTTCGGCGGCGGCACGAGTAATCAGGAACAGCCCAGCCGTAAGTGTGCGGAGTCGCTGTCCGAAACGCCGGTCGATCAACTGGTAAGCAGTGACGAGCTGTCCGCGAAAGTATTGCGGGATGAGCACGAAACTGACGATGATTCGTCCCAGCACGTAGCCGAATACCAATTGCAGGAAGCGCAAGTCGGTTTGATAGGCCAGGCCGGGAACGCTAATGATGGTGAGAGTGCTAGTTTCGGCGGCGACGATGGATAGGGAGAGCGCCCACCAGGGGATAGTGTTATCGGCGAGGAAGTAGTCGCGCAGGGAATTGCGGTGGCGGCGAAAGCGCAGCCCAAAAGCAGTAACGCCGAGCAGGTAGGCGACAATGACGGCGAGATCGAGCCGATTCAACCCTGTGTGCAATCAAGGTCCTTTCGCCCCGATTATTCCATTCCCTTGATGGTCTGCCTATTGTGGAAAGAGTGGCGGAGGACTCTGTTGTGAGGGCCGGCGCGGAGGCACCCTCGACCAGACCAGCAGTTTCCTGTTATTGTGCAACTACACTCACGGCCTTAGGTTGCGGGCCGATACCATTTTATATCGGGTTTTTGGAGGAAATTATCGTGCGAGCGACTGCACTCGCCTTGTTTTTTGCCTGCTCACTCTCCTTATCGGCCAACGCGCAACAGACCAGAACGCAACAGGCTTCCGAGGCCGAACAAGCCAAAGCGGCGTCGGAAAAACCAACTCCAGAAACAGCCAAAGCTGAAGCCAAACAGGAGCCTGAGAACCTGGGGCCGTGGAAAGGCTTGCAATATCGCCTCGTTGGCCCATTTCGTGGCGGCCGCGTGGTTGCCGCTTCAGGCGTGGTGGGACAGGATGACGTGTACTACTTTGGCGGCGTAGCTGGAGGCGTGTGGAAGACCACCGACGGCGGCCTGAACTGGAAGCCGATCTTCGACAAGATGAAGGATGCGTCGCCATCGATCGGTGCGCTGGCAGTTTCAGAGTCGGACCCCAACGTCATCTACGCCGGCACGGGCGAAGCTTGCATTCGCGGCAACATCGTCGCCGGAAATGGCGTGTACAAGTCGATCGACGCCGGCGCAACGTGGAAATTCGTTGGCCTTGCAGACACGCATGCTATCGGCCACCTGATTGTCAATCCAAAAAATCCCGATATCGCCTTTGTTGCTGCCTTGGGACATCCGTTTGGCGAGAATGCGGAACGCGGCATCTTCCGCACGCGGGACGGCGGCAAGACGTGGGAGAAGGTCCTCTACAAGGATGCGAAGACCGGCGGCATCGATATTACGTTTGATCCCAGCAATGCAAACGTTCTTTATGCCGCTCTTTGGCAGGCGAAGCGAACGCCGTGGAGCATGGATAGCGGCGGGCCGGGAAGCGGCCTGTACAAGTCGATCGACGGCGGAACCACTTGGAAGGAAATCAAAGGGCACGGATTGCCGGAAGCCACGATTGGCCGAATCGGCGTGACGGTGTCGGGAGGAAATCCGAACCGAGTCTATGCGGTTGTCGAGGCTGAGAAGGGCGGAATCTATCGCTCCGACGACAGCGGTGAGAACTGGCGGCTCATGACCGACGACCACCGCTTCCGTCAGCGCGCCTGGTATTACTCGCATATCTTCGCCGATCCGAAAGCCACTGACACGGTGTACATCCTGAACACTGCAATGTATCGCTCGACCGATGGCGGCAAAACCTTCAATCGAATTCGCGCGCCGCATGGCGACAATCATGCGCTGTGGATCGATCCTACGAATCCCAAGCGCATGATCAACGGTAACGACGGCGGCGCTACCATTTCTTTGAATGCGGGCGAGAGCTGGAGCACTATCTACAACCAGCCGACGGCGCAGTTCTATCACGTAGCCACCGACACACGGACACCGTACGTCGTTTATGGAGCCCAGCAGGACAACTCGACGGTTGCGATTGCCAGCGCGAGTCCCTCAGGGTCGATTGATCGTTCCGATTGGTATCCGGTGGGCGGGGGCGAGAGCGGCTACGTCGCGCCAGATCCCAACAACCCGATGATCGTCTATGCCGGTTCGTATGGTGGCGAAATCACACGCTATGACCACCGCACACAACAGGAACAGGCGGTGACTCCGTGGCCGGTGAATCCGATTGGATGGGCGGCGGCCGATGTGAACTACCGCTTCCAATGGACTGAGCCAATCGTGTTTTCGCCGAACGATGCGAAGACGCTGTATTTCGCGGGAAACGTCCTGTTCAAGACTACCGACAACGGCATGAGTTGGACGACCATCAGTCCTGACCTTACCCGGAATGACAAGGCGAAACAGGCGGCTTCGGGCGGCCCCATCACCAAGGACAACACCGGCGTGGAGGTGTACGACACGATCTTTTCGGTGGTGGAGTCGCCGGTGCAGAAAGACCTGATCTGGGCAGGAACGGACGACGGGCTGGTACACCTTACGCGCGATGGCGGCCAGCACTGGGAGAACGTCACTCCCAAGGCTATGCCGGAGTGGGGGACAGTCAGCTTGATCGACCCTTCGCCCCGCGCTGCCGGCACGGCCTACATGGCTGTCGAACGGCACAAGATGGACGACTCTGCACCCTACATCTTCAAGACCAACGACTTTGGCAAGACGTGGACGAAGCTGGTGAACGGAATTCCGGCGAACAACTACGTGCACGCGGTGAGGACCGATCCAAAACATCCGGGACTGCTGTTTGCAGGAACCGAGCAGGGCGTGTACGTTTCGTTTGATGACGGTGGAAAGTGGCAGCCGCTGCAATTGAACCTGCCGGTATCGCCGGTGAATGATCTGGTCGTGAAGAACGACGATCTGGTGGTTGCCACGCATGGTCGGAGTTTCTGGATACTGGACGACATCAGCCCGCTGCGACAGTACAGCGATGCGGTTCCGCAGCAGGAGGGGCACCTGTTTACGCCTTCAACGGCCAGCAGAATGCTCTTCGAAGGAGGCTTCTTCGCGGGCGGTGCGAATACGGGTAAGAACCCTCCGGCCGGGGCGGTCATTTATTACTGGCTGAAGAGCTCGCTGAAGACTTCGGAGAAGAAGGGCTCTGCGGGCGGCAGCGATGGCGCAAAGCCAGAGGCGAGTGGAAAGGAAGAGCCTCCGAAGATCACGCTGGAGATTCTGGATTCCTCAGGCAAGACCATTCGCAAGTTTCCAAAGAAAGAAGTTGCCGGTGAGGAGGAGGGGGAAGAGTTCTTCGGGCGGGGCGCTCCGGCTAAGCTTACAGCTGACGAAGGGCTAAACCGCTTCGTCTGGGACCTACGTTATGAGGGTGCAACAAAGGTTCCCAAAGCTCCGCTGTGGGGCGGGAATGTCAACGGGCCGGTAGCGCTGCCGGGGTCGTATCAGGTGAAGCTTACGGTGCTGGGGAAGAGCTACACCGCACCGCTGGAGGTTGTTGCCGATCCGCGGCTGACTACTGGCTCGTCCGATCTGACCAAGCAGTTCGACCTGCTGATGAAGATTCGCGATCAGGTGACGCTGACCGACGAGACGATCGTCCAGATTCGGGATTTGCGCGAGCAGATCAACACGGTCAACAAGCACGTTGGGAGCGACAATAAGGCTGTCATCGACGCCGGGAAGTCGCTGGACAAGAAGATGACCGAGATCGAGGAGGCGCTGATTCAGACGAAGGCGGTGAGCAGCCAGGACGTGCTTAACTCTCCGATCCGGGTAAACAATCATCTGGTGGCGCTCAGCGGGGTTGTGAGCAGCGCGGAAACCGCTCCGACACAGCAGTCGTATGAGGTGTTCGACATGCTGAGCAAGCAAGTAAACGAGCAGATGGTGAAATGGAAGGAGATCGTTGCGACTGATGTTCCGGCGTACAACAACCTGGTGAAGCAGCAAGATGTACCGGCGCTGAAGATCACGCAGCGGAGCGGGGGGACATAGATTTGACCCTACGAAAGATCGAGGGCCGCGCGCACTGCAGTGCGCGCGGGGGATTAGAGAACCGGGCTTTACGACACGACTGAAGTCCGAGACTGAAGAGGTCGAGCTAAGACTCGGCTGAGCTCAAAACGTTACGCCCCGCCGCGGAATTGGATGATTCTGCGGCGGTCCCGTTTTGAGGGACGAGTTTGCGGGGCGGCGTTGAAATCGCGATGGGCGCGACGTTCTTCGATTAGCTTTTGGCGGGCCTCGCGGCTTGACTCTGACTCGCGATAAAGGGTTTGGGCAACAGTAGCAGGACCACGAATTTCGCTAAGCGCGAGAACCTCGATCTCGAAGTCACCGCTGTCGGTTGTAATGCGAAGCTTGTCGCTGATGCGCACTTCGCGAGCGGGCTTTACGCGCTGAGTGTTAAACTGCACCCTGCCGAGCTCGCAGGCCTTCGAAGCCAGTGCCCGGGTTTTGAAGAATCGGGCAGCCCACAGCCATTTGTCGATTCGAACGCCGCTCATGTTTGCCCCCGGGTATACGTTCCGAGGATTCCTGGTTATAGTTAGCAATTGCGTTCCAACAGAGAGCCACAGCCCAGTTTAAGTGACTTTTTATGAAGGTGAAACAATCCGGGCCGAGAAGGCCATCGCTTGACAACAGCAGGGTCGGGAAGCAATTATCCCTGCAACGGCAATTGAGCATATTACGAGAATGGGTGCCGGTCGACGAATGGCTAGAGCCGATCAGCATCGAGAATCGCTCCATTTAGGTCT
>Ga0306920_100000285_pt1 | contig 58426 bp, 39 predicted proteins | sample flu12Cox44000170_FD_204666 | JGI IMG/M metagenome (GOLD analysis project Ga0306920, IMG submission 204666) | Lab enrichment of tropical soil microbial communities from Luquillo Experimental Forest, Puerto Rico - flux4day.12C.oxic.44.000.170 (v2)... | ecosystem: Environmental > Terrestrial >... | reverse complement strand
AGGATCCCGTTGTCCCTTAAATCCCCCACAGCAATAATTGAATGGGCCGCGGAGGCGTAGTTGACGGCCGGCTGGAAGGTGCCGTCGCCGTTGCCCAAGAGCACGCTCACGCCGGCCTCGCCCTATTCGTGCGCCACGACCACGTCAAGGATACCGTTGTTCCTAAAATCCCCGACCGCCACGGACAGGGGCGACTGCCCGACAGTGTAGTTAACGGCCGGCTGGAAGGTGCCGTCGCCGTTGCCCAAGAGCACGCTCAGGCGGCCGCCGGCGTTCGCCACGGCCAGGTCGAGGATCCCGTTGTGCCGAAAACCCCCCACCGCTACGGACACGGGCGCGAACTCGGCGCCGTAGTTGACGGCCGGCTGGAAGGTACCGTCGCCATTGCCCAGTAGCACACTCACATAGCCGCTGGTGGCGCCGCGGTTGGCGTTCGCCACGGCCAGGTCGAGGATCCCGTTGTCCCGAAAATCCCCCACGGCCACGGACTCGGGCCGGATCCCGGCGGCGTAGTTGGCGGCCGGCTGGAAGGTGCCGTCGCCATTGCCCAAGAGCACGCTCACACTGGGCGTGCCGCGCAAGCCGCTGTTGGCCACGGCCAGGTCGAGGATCCCATTATGCCTAAAATCCCCAACCGCCACGGACACGGAGTCGTCCCCGGTGGCGTAGTTGACAGCCGGCTGGAAGGTACCGTCGCCGTTTCCTAACTGGACGCTCACATTCCCGCCCCCGGCCTTGGCCAGGTCGAGGATGCCGTTGTGCCTGAAATCCGCCACCGCCACGGAGGAACCCCCCGGGTCGAAACCGAGGGGCGTGAGGAAACCAGGCAAGACGCGCGATTCCAGACACTCAAGCGACAAGCTCCGCGCCGGTCGCTGCCCGGCCTGGCTGCCGCGGGTACGGGCTAGCTGCCCGGCGCCCGGCCAAGGGCGGTAACTAAAGCAATGAAGAAAGCGCATGATCGACTCCTTGTACAAATGTTCCCGAGTCTGAACCGGGATGATGCCAAAGCGGCCGTTTCGCTTTTGCCAACAGACCGCCGACTACGGATCACTCGCCATTGGCTACTATTTCTTCACCAGGCTCTGAGCGACGTCTAAAGCCAGTGCATCAAGGGCGCTGGCGTTAATCCATTCCGGCCACTCCAGCGAAAGATTTCCCTTCTCCTTCCCGCCAAACAGGACGTCTTGCGCCGGTCGTTCGGTGGTTGGGGGCGTTGGCCCTGCCTGGGTGCGCTTCACGGACTCCGGTGGCACAGGATGGGTTTGCCCGTTCTGGAACGACGAGACGCTGCCGGAAATTCGCGGAGTGGACTGACCGACGAAAGACTCCAGCACTTGGATGACTGCCGGGTCAATGACTCCAGGAGCGTTCATCCGGCGACGCGGAGCGCCGCCGCCATCGGGGGTCATGAGGAAGGCATGCCCTTGCCCCTCCGGGTTCATGCCAAAACCCACGATCTGTCCGGTATCATTGATGGCCTCCGCTATTTGCAGAGTCCAGCCGGAGTTTGGGGAAATCAGGACGTTCAGGTCTTGCATCCCGTTGACGCTTTCCCAAAGGAAGGCGTGGTACGAGTAGTCAGGCGAGGCGGCATGGCCGACGACTTGGCCGCTGGCGTTGATCCCCCAGGCGTGGGAGTTGACGTAGGGGCCAGGGAGCGTGCCCAGGTCTTGTATGCCATTAATGCTATCCCAGAGGAAGGCGTGCTGCACGCCCAAGTACCCAGTCCCCACCACCTGGCCCGAGGCGTTGATCCCACAGGCCTGGCTGGCATCGCCCCCGGGGAGCGTGCCCAGGTCTTGCATCCCGCTGTTGCTGTCCCAGACAAAAGCGTGACCAGGGTACCCCATGGGGGTGGTCGACCAGCCCACCACGTGGCCAGAGTCATTGATTCCAAAGGCCTCGCTGTCGTTGTACCCAAGCGTACCCAGGTCATGCATTCCGGTGTTGCTCTCCCACAGGAAGGCGTGATTAGAACTTCCTACCACCTGGCCGGAGGCGTTGATACCGTGGGCCTCACTGCTCGGCCCACCCAGCGTACCGAGGTCTTGCATGCCGTTGCTGCTATCCCAGAGGAAAGCGTGGGAGGAGTTGTCGTCGGGCAAGCGGGAATGCCCGACCACCTGGCCGGCATCGTTAATGGCGTAAGCTATTGTGTGATCGCCCCCGAGCGTGCCCAAATCCTGCATGCCATTGCTGCTATCCCAGATAAAGGCATGCCCGAAGCCAGCGGAAAAATAGGAATACCCAACGACTTGGCCGGAACCGTTGATGCCCAAGGCATGGCTCTCCACGGCCCCCGGCAGGGTGCCCAGGTCGGTAATCGTGTAGCTCAGCAGGCAGCGTTCCTCAAGCTGCTCCAAGAGCAGCGGGCGCGGCTGGTGCCTGGAGCGCCTTGGTTCGTGTCCCAAATGCATGGTTTCCTCCTGTTGGATCTGCGGATGTATGAAGCGGCCATCCCCCGGCCCGCAGACGAATGCCGCGGCGATGCCAGGCCGGTGCGGCAACTGCTTGGTGGCGGACATCCACGGGCCGTTTTCGTGGAACCACAGAGGCACAGAGGACACCGAGAAGAACCGCGGAACGGACGCTGGCCTTGTTGACTCTCTGCGCTCTGTGTTTAGTTCTCCTGTCTTATGCCCAACAACTCTGCCGCTTCCGCACGGAAGACGGCAAGTTCTTCATTCCAGCCGGCCGGCAGCTTGCCTTCACTCTGCTGAACCCACTGCACGGCCCGGTCGTAACACTCTCTCGCCTTGTCTCGATCCCCCCGGCGGGCTTGGCACATGGCCAGAAAGAACAGGTCGTGCGCTTTGGCGCTGTTGACGGTCAGACTGCGTTCCAGCGTCGCTCGCGCTTGCTCGTACCAGCCGAGCCGGTAATAGACCACGCCCAAGGTATTCATCACGATTCCATCGCCCGGCCGCAGCGCGGCTCCCCTCTCCGCGAGCGCCAGGGCCTTGACCGGGTCCCGAGCTTCTTCCCGACCGGTGACGGATTGCCACGCCAGGTTATTGGCCTCTGTGGCGTTGCTCCCCAGGTTTTGGAGCAGGTCTCCCAGTGCCTTGACGTAATCCCGGAGTGCTTCCGCGTCTTCGACCACGGCCGCGAAATGAGCGGAACAGCGCCGGAGGTGCGCCGGCATGAGCGCGGCCGACGCGCGGAAATCCTCCGCGGCTTTCTGCACCTCGCCTAACTCGGCGTAGGCGTGACCGCGGCGGAGGTAGGCCTGGAAGTTGAAGGGGTTCAACGCCAACACAAGGCTGGATAATCCGACTTCGTACCGGGGATCGTTGGGGCGCAGACTCGAAGCGAAATCACCGAGGTCAACCTTCACTTCCATTGGGGAAGCCTGGGGGTGCTCACGCAACCCCGCTCGCGGCGGTGGATAAGCCGGTAAGTCCCAATCGAGGCCGAGGTCTTTCAACTGCGCCCGGATCAACCGCAGGTCCCAGACCCGGACGAGACCCTGGTGTTCTGTGTTCGAACCAATCACCAATTGACTCCCGTCGGGGCAAAAAGTCATCCAATCGACCGAATCCGAGTTCGGCGCTTGCAGCTTGGCGAACGTTCGGCCGGTCGCTGGATCAACCAGTCGCACCAGATCACGCGCCGTGCTGAGCGCCAGCACCTTACCATCCGCCGTAAAGGCTATTCGGCCGACGATACCGTCGGCACGCTCCCGGCTGATTTGTCGGACCGGCTTCCAGGAACCAACCTCCCAGAAACCGAACTCGTCGGGCGTGCCGATCACCAACCACTGACCATCGGGGCTAAAGGCAACATGGGCAGCCCGCTCCTCCGGCAGCAGCAGACGCTCGAGTTTGCCGTGCAGCGCTTCCCAGACTTTGACGCCGTAGCCGCTATGAGTCCCGCTGGCGACCCACCGGCCATCCGGGCTCGTGGCCACCGAGCCGGCGTTGTGATGATCGAAGTGCCGCACCTTTTCCGACGGCTCGTCCAGGTTCACAATCGAGCCGCCGGCTCCTCCGGTGACTGCCAGGATGCGGCCCTGTTGGTCCAGGCTGGCCTTGGAAAGCCGACCGGGCACAGGAAGTCGGCGCGGCGGCCCGATGTGGAGACCATCCGCTCTCATCTGGACCGGCCAGCGGCATAATCCCGCAGAGCCGCTCGTAATGAATTCTCGGCCCGACGGGTGAAACGCCAGGGTCTCCGTCAGTCCAAAGGGCACGAAGGCTGCTTCTTTTCCAGTTGCCAGGTCCCAGATTTTGACACCGCCATCACCGCCGGCAGCCAGCCAACGCCTATCGGGGCCGCCAGCACTGCCGGATTTTAACGCTCTTGCTGGTACGGAGTTCGCGAGCGCGCGGTACTCGCGGCCGGACGCCACTTCCCAAAGACCGAGCCGGGTGCCATTCTGATTGACTAGCCATCGGCCATCCTGGCTGAAATGGCTCAATCCAGTGCTGCCGAAGCGAACCAATTGGCGTCCGGTCCAGGGATCCCAGAGACAGGCGGTGCTATCCCACGCCCAGCTGAGCAGGAGGTTGCCGTCCGGCGAAAACGTCACGCCGATCCCATTGTTCTGATGACCTCGCAAGACTGTGTGCTGCCGGCCCGTGCTGGGGTTCCACAGGTGCACGTGGAAATCGGTAGCCCCAGCTGCCAGGAGGTTGCCGTCGGGGTGCCAGGCGACTTCCGCTCCCGACAGGTTGGCGCCCTCCGCGAGTTCGCGGAGAAGCTTGCCGGTGGTCGGGTCGTGGATCTGGATTTTCCGGCTACGGTCGCTGGAAATCGCCAATTGGCTACCGTCCGGATGAAAGGCGAGCAGCGGCCGGCTGAGACCCGCACTCCAGCGTCGTACTTCATTGCCACCTGCTGAATCGTGCAGCGTGATGGTTCCATCGAACTGGGCCAGCGCGAAGTGCCGGCCATCCGGAGTGAAAGCGATCGACGCAACGGGGAAAGTCGGCTGAAAGACCACCTTGCCGCTGCGCCAATCCCAGAGCTGAAAGTTCGTGGACGAATTGGGATGATACCACCAGTCGCTCCAGGCCAGCAGGTTGCCGTCTGGGCTGAACACCAGCCTGAACACCAGCCCCGTCGCGGAGCGGCCCGGGCCCGAGCAGCGTAGCCGAGTCAGCTCCTGATCGTCGGCCAGGCGCCGGACGCTGATGGTTCTTTGATCGTCTCTGCGGGCATAGTGCTCCAGGTTGGCATCGAAGCCAAGGTAGCCCGAGGATCCAAGCGGATAGCCTGGCCACTCCCTTTCCAGCCGCACATCGGCCAGCGCCAGACAGGCAATGGCCTCGTTGCGCAGTTCCAGCGTGGCCTGCTCGCCCAACTCCAGCTCGCGGGCGATCTGGACGGCTTCGGTCAGGGCTTTCCAACTGTCGAAGCGCTGGCCGACTCGTCCGCTCCAGCGGGCGGCCCGGGCCTGGGCCAGGCGGGCATCATACAGCCGGCGCTTCGCCCTATCCCGTTCCGCGTCCGCCGCCTGCCGGGCCTCGCCCTCTGCCACCAGGTGTTTCGCGGCCAGTCCCTCGGCGTCGATGGCCCGGACTGCCAGCCAGACGCTGACGACCGTGCCCACCACCAAGACGCCTGCCACGAGCGTGCCGGCGGCTAGCACGCTGCGGTTCCGCCGGGCGAACTTGCGGAAGCGGTACGCGGCTGATGGCGGACACGCCTGCACCGGCTCGTCATGCAGATAGCGCTCGACGTCGCGCGCCAGGGCGCTGGCCGTCTCGTAGCGGCGGTTGCGGTCCTTGTCCAGGCACTTCATCACGATCCAGTCCAACTCACCGCGGAAAATCTGGCTCAACCCGTTGGGGTCGCTTTTGCGTTGTGTCGAAAATGTCGTGGCTGCCTGGCCCAGTGTACTGATCCGGGTGCTCGGCTTGGGCGGCTCCTCTTCGCGGATAATCCGTCGCATCTCGTCGTAGCCCACCGTCCGCAGCCGCTCTTTGTCGAACGGGGTTGTTCCGGTCAAGAGCTCGTAGAGCAGCACGCCCAAAGAGTAAATGTCGCTCCGCGTGTCCACGTCCAGCCCGCTCAGGGCGGCCTGCTCCGGAGACATATACAACGGCGTCCCGATTAGCTGTGCGAAGTTAGTGAAGAGCGTCTTCTCGGTCAACTGCTGGTCCATGGCCTTGGCAATGCCAAAGTCGATGATCTTGACCACCGGCGTGCCATCGTGCAGCGTCACCATGACGTTGGACGGCTTGAGGTCGCGGTGGATGATCCCCTTCTGGTGCGCGTGCTGCACCGCTTGGCAGACCGTAATGAACAGCTCCAACCGCTCGCGGACGCTCAGGCAGTCCTGGTCGCAGAAGTCGGTAATGGGTAGACCCTTGACCAGCTCCATGACAAAGTAGGGCCTCCCAGAGCCGCGACCGACAGATCCCCCGGCGCCGCAACCGATAGATCTCCCGGAGCCGCGACCGATAGGGAGCGGGGAAATATCACCGCTCCCTGTCGGTCCCAGCTCGAATTCTCGTGGGGGCGGCTCGGAATCTCCGGTTGTGCCGCCATCGAAGACGTGGGCGATGTTGGGGTGGTCCATGAGGGCCAGCGCCTGACGCTCGGCCTCGAAGCGGGCGACAACCTGGCGGGTGTCCATGCCGGGCTTGAGGACCTTCAGAGCGACCTTGCGGCGGACCGGTCGCTGCTGCTCGGCCATGAAGACGACGCCGAATCCCCCTTCGCCGATCTGCTCCAAGAGCTTGTAGGGACCGATGATCGTGCCGGGGGCTTCGGTGACCGATGGCTCATCTACGGTCGCGGGTATTTGGAAGAGAGGCTGCTCCAGAAAACTGCCGGCTGCCTCGTGCGCCTTCAGCAAGCCTTCCACCTGGGCCCGCAAGGTCGCGTCCTCGCCGCAGGTGCTGTCCAGGTAGGCAGCGCGTTCGCCAGGCGTGCTCTTGTCGACGGCGGCTTGTAGGATTTCTTCGACGTTCATCGTGCCGACTCCATTGGTGGGGCTTGGCCCCTAAGGTATAGTGCGACGGAATCCCCCCGCGCGCTCCATTCCAGCGGGAGAATTGCTGACCTGCCTATTCGCACCCCTCCCCGGTGATCTGCTGATGAAGCCAGGCGCGGGCATAAGTCCAGTAGCGATGAGCGGTAACGCGCGAAATGTTGAGCATTTCCGCTGCCTGTTCGATGGTCATGCCGCCAAAGTACCGCAGGATAACGAGCTGTGCCTTCGGCGGATCTCGTTTCTGCAATTTTTCGAGGGCTTCGTCCAGCGCCACGAGCTCGTCGGAAGACATCCGCGTGGGCAGGTTCGCCAGCTCGATGCCGGCACGCTCCCGGTCCCCGCCGTGCTTGATGCGCTTTTTACGCCTGGCGTTTTCCACCAGAATGCGACGCATGGCCTGGGCGGCGGCGGCGAAGAAATGGGCGCGGCTGTTCCAGTGCTGTTTACGGCGGGCTGACGCCGCGCCGCTCGCCGGCGCGACGAGGCGCAGGTACGCCTCGTGGACCAATGCCGTGGCCTCGAGAGTCTGTCCAGGTTTCTCCTGGGCTAGCTTTTGCGCGGCCAGTTTGCGCAACTCCTCGTATACTAGCGGCAGGAGCTGATCCGCGGCGTGCGGATCGCCCTGCTCGATGGCGGACAGGATTTGCGTCACTTCGTTCATCGGCAGCACGCGCTTTCGGGATTCGAGTCGATGCCGCCAATTATAACCACGCATACGGTCTCTTGCTACCTGCCACGCTGTGGCTGAGGACGAGCCAATTGCTCCGGGAATATACACCGGCTTTATCCGCAATGTAGATTTCCCGGCAGCTTCGGGTGGTATGGTCCAGTAAAGCAGTGGCAGGACCCTCATTTCGGAGATATACTGCAAGACATCGGCAACCGGCCTGTGCCGGAATTGCCTTGCCATCCCCAACGAAGGAATGCAGTCGTGAAGCGCGAATACTATTCTTGGCTGGCGCTCTCTTCCCTGACCCTCGCACTGGGCGGTGTGCTCGTGGCAGGGCCGGATCCCGCTTACGCCACATCTCGTTCCCAAACTCAGTTTGGGAACGAGGCAGACGGGGCCGCGGCGCGGGCCTCTGCCCTTGCGAAAAGCGTGACGATCAAACGCGACGCGTTCGGCGTGCCGCACGTCTACGGGCCGACCGATGCTTCGTGCGTGTTCGGCTTCATCTATGCACAGGCGGAAGATTACTTCTGGCAGATCGAGGACAGCTATCTCCGTGCGCTGGGCCGGGCCGCCGAGGTCTACGGCGAGAAATCCCTGCCGGACGACCTGGTTAACCGGGCACTGGAGATTACCAGGCTTTCCCAGGAAGAATATAAAACCGTTCGGCCGAAAGTCAGAGAGATCTGCCAGGCTCTTGCTGACGGCTTGAATTACTATCTAGCAGTCCATCCGCGGGTGAAACCCCGGCTGATCGCGCACTTCGAACCGTGGCATCCGCTCGCTTTTCGCCGCTTTATCCTCTACCAGTCGTTCATCTACTCAAAGTCGGGCTTGAAGCCCTCCGATATTCTTTCGGCCGTTCAGGAGATTGACGGCAACAAAGTTGGCGCGGTCGCATTCCCCGCGGACCTGCGCGCCGAGCTAGCGGCACTGGAACAAAACCGGCAGAGCATGTCGGAGCACGTCGGCTCCAATATGTGGGCCATCCATCCGAGCAAATCGGCGTCGGGCAAAGCACTCATGTTTATCAATCCGCACCAGCCTTTCTTCGGGCCGGGACAATGGTATGAAGGGCACGTGGTCAGCGGCGAAGGATGGAACCTGCTTGGCGCCTGCTTTTTCGGCTCGCCGTTTCCGACCCTGGGATACAACGGGCACATCGCCTGGAGCCACACGGTCAACAATCCGGATATCGTCGATTTGTACAGCATCCACTTTGACGACAAAACCGATCCGCTGAGGTACCGCTACGGCGCCGGCACAAAGCAGGCCACCGCCTGGACCGAGGATGTTGTCGTAAAAGATGCGAAGGGGCCTGTCCGTCGCCGGTTCCGCTTCACCAAAACCCATCAGGGTCCGTTGGTCGCCGTCCACAATGGTAAGCCGCTCGCCATTCGGCTGGCCAAACTCACCCAAGGCGGGGCGATCGAGCAATCGTACGCCATGGGACGGGCCAAAAGTGTGGCGGAGTTCAAGGCGGCCATGCAGCCCTGCAACCTGCCGATGTTCAATGCCATTGTCGCCGACACCGGCGGCAACATCTTCTACGTCTACAACGGCGCCGTGCCGAGACGATCGCCGAAGTTCGATTGGACAAAACCGGTCGACGGCTCGAACCCCGAAACCGAATGGCAGGGCTATCTCCGATTTGACGAGTTGCCGCAGCTCGAGAATCCGAAGTGCGGTTTCTTGCAGAACTGCAATCAATCACCTTTCACGACAACTCCGGTGGCCAAGGAATTGCACGACGGCGAAGCCGATGAGAATCCGCAGGCGAGCCGCTTTCCGCCTTATGCGCTGGCGACCGAACGCATACGAGACAACGGCCGCGCTCAGATCTCGCGCCGCATCCTTCATGCGACGGCGAAATTCGCCTTCGACGATTGGACCCGGGACGGCTTCAACACCAAGATCCTCGAAGCCGAGCTTCGCATTCCCGAGCTGGTGAAGGAATGGGAAGCACTATCGTCGAAGGAGCCGAACCGGGCCGCTCAGCTGAAGGAGCCGGTGGAGATGCTCAAAGCTTGGGACTGCGTCAGCGCCGTGGATTCCATTCCCATGACACTGTTTGCCGAAACGTATGACCGGGCGCTGAAGATGATCACGAAGGGGGACGTGTTGGCTTATCCGCGCATTCGCGCGCTGGAAGCCACTCTGGCGGACCTGAAGCAAACGCAAGGCGGCTGGAAAGTGGCCTGGGGCGAGATCAACCGTCTCCAGCGGATCCACGGCTCGCAGATCGACATGCAAGGCCGCGGCGCGTTTCGCGACGATCAGCCGAGTTTCCCCATTGCGGGCGCGCCGGGGCCGCTGGGCGTCGTCTTCAATTTCTACGCGCTGCCCCAACAGGGCCAGAAACGCCGCTATGGGGTAGCCGGCCATTCCTTCGTCGCGGTCGTTGAACTCGCGGCGCAACCGCAGGCAAAGACGATTCTGCAGTTCGGCCAATCGGGCGATCCTGCTTCCCCACACTGGTTCGATCAGGCCGCGCTCTATGCGAAGAAGCAGTTCAAGCCGTCCTGGTTCATGCCCGCCGACGTTGAGGCCCACAGCAAGCGCCGCTACCATCCGGGTCAGGGTGGCGGCGCGGCGAGTCCGTGATAACAGCTTGAAGTTGCCGAATACGTCCGTCGGCTGCTTCGGTACCCGGAGTTCAAAACTTGGTCGCAGCGCAAAGGCTGTGTTCTGCGCGTTACGGCGAAGGGAATCTCGGCATGGCGCGCTCATGCTTTGCGCGTCGTGCGCTATGGCTGGGCCGACTAAGATTGAAGTCATCAGACACCCTCTTCCAAGACCAAGTCCAAGGCATCGACTCCGTAGCGCAGACCGAGCGCCGGGGCGATGCCGGGCCGGTCCGGGTACTGCTTGGCGGCGGACACGCACCGGCCGCTTTCTTGTAGGTCCCTGGGCAGTGGTCCGTCGTCAGTAGTTGGCAGATTGGGTTTGCTATGGACTACAGACTTTCCACAGCTTGATCGTTCCGTCGTCGCTTCCGGATGCCAAAATATTGCCCTTTGGGCTGAACGTCACCGATAAAACCCCGATTCCCTCTTGAGGGTGGCTCGATCCTTTGGGCCTCGGGCCTGGATATTTCGGGGCGCGAAAGCATGACGGCGGCGTCATGCCCTTGATGTAGCTCGAGGGCAATTGCACGGACCCGCAATCGTTTTAAGTTGATATGTAGCCACTAAATGCGGAGAGATCATATCGATACCCAAACCCAAAGTATCCGGAGCGGACTGAAGCCAGTCGCGCTTAAAGAGCTTTACCGCTCCCGAAAGCACCTTTGACTGCCCCATGAATTGGGAACCAGGTGCAGCCACGCAATCTGCTACGATGGAACGATCCAACTTTTCAAAAAAATAAGGCCCATGATTTTCAGAAATAAAGTAAGTATCACGCAACGAGGTCGAGAATATGTTGCAGGCAAGGCGGATATGTCGCAGACCTTGTCGATATTTCGCTGGCGTTGTGAATATTTGGCAGGGTTGGTTGATATGGTGCAGAGTTTCTCGATACGTCGCAAAGTTTGTCGATAGGTCGCAGCGTTGGTTGATATGTCCACGGTCTGCGAATACGTAGCAAGCGGGCCGGGGGGGTGCGGATGCGACGTATTTTTTGGAGGGAGTAGGCGGTGGCAGCCGCTATTCCTGTATTGACCGATTCAAGATAAGATAAGTACGGATTGTTGAACCGGGGACAGGAGGTTACTGCTATTTCTCGAAACACCTAGTGCTCTTCTCAACGCCGAAAGCGATCAAGGTGTCACCATGCTGCGAGCGCTTCTGAAAAACGGGGTCATTTATCCCCTGGAACCTTTGCCTTCCAACTGGAAGGACGGCAAGGAACTCCGCATCATGGAAGTGTTTGAAGAAATTCCCAACGATCCGGAAGCCATCGATAAGGTTTTCGGCGTCATGGAAGAAACGGTACAGACCGTGGATCCAGCGGTACAAGGCAATCTCGGTTAGTCTTGCGATTCCCGCCGCTCGATCTCAAAAAGGGGTCAGACTCTCTCAAATGACGGGGTCTGACCCCTTTTTGAGATGGACTCGCCCGGCTTGTTTCTATTAAATCAGCACCAGTTCGAATTTTCCCATTGTTTTTTTGAGACAAACCCATGATTCGATTGCGCTGCGTTCTCATTCTCAGTTTTGTTTTGTTCCCGGTTCGTACGGCAATGGCTGCAGTTGATCTCGCAGCCAAAATCGAGGAGATTATCGATGCCCCTGATTACAAACAGGCACGCTGGGGGATTTTGGTGGTGGATGCCGGGACCGGCACCAAGGTCTATGAGCGCAATCCGGATCAACTCATTACTCCTGCCTCCACGACCAAGCTCTTTTCCTGCGCGGCAGCGTTGGCCTGCCTGGGGGCGGATTACCGGTTTGAAACTCCCGTTTACCTGCGCGGCAGCGTTAGAGACGGCCGGTTGACCGGCGATCTGATCTTGGTCGCCAAGGGCGATTTGACGCTGGGCGGCCGCAATGATGCCCAGGGAAAGATGGCGTTCAAGAACCACGACCATATCTATGCCAACTTCATGGCCGGCGCGGAATTGACCGACACCGACCCCCTCGCCGGTTTGAAGGCCCTTGCCAAGCAGGTGGCGGATTTCGGCGTAAAACATGTGCAGGGAGAAATCCTTGTCGACGATCGGCTGTTTCCGAAAAATCGCAGCAGCGGCAGTGGGCCGGAATTGGTGACCCCCATCGTCGTAAATGACAATGTCGTCGACATCGTGGCGACGCCCGCGGCCAAGGAAGGGGAGCCGGCTCAATTGCAGATTCGGCCGCAAACCCCGTACTTGCAGCTCGATGTCCAGATCGAAACGGTGGCGGCCGAGAAAGCACCCATGGTGCAAATTCGGGCGGCCGGACCAGGGCGCGGTATGGTGCGGGGCCAGATTCCGCTCAAGTCCAAGCCTCTGGTTGTCATCTATCCGGTTGAGGACCCGGCTGCCTTTGCCCGCGCATTGTTTATCGAAGCCTTGCGTGCTGAAGGGGTGACGGTGACGGCCAGTCCCTTGCAGCCACCGCAAACGGAGCTCCCGCAAGTTTCCCAGTACGGCAAGATGCAGCGCGTCGCCCTGTTCACTTCCCCACCGTTCTCGGAGATCATCAAAGTAACTTTGAAAGTGAGTCACAATTTGTACGCCAGCACGCTGCCGATTTTGGCCGCTGTCCACAAGGGAAAAAGCACGCTGGCCGATGGGCTGCATTTGCAACGGCAATTCCTTGCGGACCTGGGTCTCCCGGTCGAAACCATTTCCTTTGGAGGGGGGGCGGGAGGCGCCAACGCCGATGCTGTTACGTGCCGCGCCACGGTGCAGCTGCTGCAAGCCCTTGCCAAACGGCCGGATTATGCCGTCATTGATGCGGGTTTGCCGATTCTGGGAGTCGATGGAACCCTGGCCGAAGCGGTAAATGGTGATAGCCCGGCCAAGGGGAAAGTCCGCGCCAAGACGGGAACCTTGTTATGGCAGGATGTCATGAACGATCGCGCGTTGCTGCGGAGCAAGGCGGCGGCAGGGACCATGACCACAGCCTCGGGCAGAAAGTTGGTGTTTGCCCTTTTTGTAAACGATGTACCGTTGCCGAAAGGAGTGACATCCACGCGGGAAGGGAAGGTGTTGGGCACGTTGTGTGAGGTAATTTATCAACATGCCCATTAAAAACCGTCAGGGGAGATAACCTCACCACCAGCGTAGGTGGATAGAGCACGATAGATCGCGTTCTGGATTCCCTCGCGGATGAAATGAACGCTGCCGTCGCAAAAAAGGAAATTGCAGCCGCCGGTGTGCCGGCTGCGGAAGCCGCTGATAAAGTCCTTGCCGCTGCGGTTGTCCCCGCGCGGATCACCCCCGGCTATGGCCGGTGTGGCGGGCCGGCGATTCATCGGCTCATCGCGCGGATCGGGAGCGAGGCCGTATTGAGCGGTGACCGCGAACACCGAGCCGTACCAGGGATGTTGCGGGTCCCCGGTGCCCGGAGCGCTCCACGATTGCTCCAAAATAACCGATTGGCCCGACAGGTCGCGGGCCGGCTCGCCCGGATTTAACATGTCTCGCACCAAATAATGGGAAGTCCCCGCAGCGGCATCCCCCATCGCGAACGTCGTGCTCGTTCCGTCCGTAAGGTCGGTTATGCGAATCCCGGACTTGGCTTCCCAGGTGCCGCGAATGCCGAAAACTCCCCGCACGGTTAGCGGGACCCTTTGCCATTCAATGTTGATGGCAGCATTGGCGCCCTTGCAAAAAGCGTAATCGCAGCCTCCCGCGACTGGGGGCAAGGTCACATCCCACTGCGGTTCGAACGGATGCAAGTCAATCACGCCGCCATCGCGGTTACTTGGGCAGTAAAATACTTTCACCTGAATGCCCACGGCCTGATAGTTGGGAGGGTTAAACCAGGGCTCGTCAAAATGATAGAGCCGATGTGTGTTGTCCTGTTCCAAAAAGGGGAGTATATACGTAAATCCGGTGGCATCGGCATCGTTGATGTTGCTGCCCGAGGAAATAATGCCGGCCGGAAAACAATCGTTGCGGTCGTGATAGTGATGGAGGGCCAGCCCGAGTTGCTTGAGATTGTTTTGGCATTTGATGCGATTGGCGGCCTGGCGAACTTTCTGCACCGCAGGCAGGAGGAGAGCAATTAAAACGCCAATGATCGCGATAACCACCAATAGTTCGATCAACGTGAACCCGCGGTGGCGGTAAGACATGAACTGTTCTCCGGCCAGGGCGGAGAGAAGAAAGGCGGCTGGAAATCATTATAGACAAAAATCGTGGCGGCGTGTTGGCTCGGACGTTAGAATGGGTAAATGCATTTTGGACCCTTACGACTCGCGAGCCGGTTTTTGTTGTCTCCCCTGGCGGGCTACACCAATCTAGCCTTTCGGTCCGCGATCCGCGAGCTGGGAGGAGTCGGACTCGCCACGACTGACCTGGTGAATGCGCGGGCGCTGATGGAGCGCGGCCGCCGGACAATGGAACTCATCCAAACAAGTCCCGAGGATCGGCCGCTGGCAGTCCAGATTTACGGGGCCGATGCCCATGAAATGTGCGCTGCGGCGCAGTGGCTGGAATTCTATGGCGTTTCGGCCATCGACATCAACATGGGATGTCCCGTCCACAAGGTTGTTCGCGGCGGCGGTGGCTCCGCGATGATGTGCGACCCGGCCAAAACCATTGACCTGGTGCGACAGGTTGTGGCCGCCGCGCGAATTCCGGTTACCGTCAAAATGCGACTGGGATGGGACGAAACCGCCTGGAGCGCGCCCTTTTTCGCCCGGAAGTTTGAGGATGTCGGCGTTGCCGCAGTCATTATTCATGGGCGGACGCGTGCTCAGGGATTCTCAGGCGCCGTCAATCTCGATGGCATCAGGGCCGTGGTCGACGCCGTAGAACGCATCCCAGTCATCGGCAACGGCGATGTGCGAAGCATTCCGGATGCCGCTGCGATGTTCGAACGGACCGGATGTTCCGGCATATCCATCGGCCGGGGCGCCTTGTTAAACCCGTGGATTTTTCGCCAGCTCAATCATTGGGAACGCACCGGAGAGCCGGGACGCAGTCCGACTTACGACGAACGCCTGGATTTCATGGCCCGCCACTTCCATCTCCTGGTTGAGCAACGCGGCGAACGGTTCGGTTCCTTGACTTTTCGCAAAGTGGCCAATTGGTACTGCAAGGTGCTTCGGCCCGGCCGGGAAATCCAGCAGAGCTTGATGCGACTGGAGAGCATCGCGGTTTTTGACCGGATCGTGGCAGAATTGCGCGAAAATTCCGGCACCCGAGGCTGTTTTGAAGCTCTGAATCCCGCTGCTCTAATCCCCGTTCCTTCGGGTCCCAACGAACGCTGGTGAAAAACCCAACACTTCTCTAAATTGCCCACCTTTTTAGTTTGCCGATCGCATTTGCCCGCGCGTCTGCTCTTGGCCCCGGTCACTCTTGTCGGTATAGTCCCGCCGCGTTTCGGAAGGCCATCACGGAGGAAGCACATGAACCGGCTTGGCATCAAGCCCGCGTATACCACGCGGTGGGGGAGAGCCTACCATGCGGATTCCCTCAACATCCTCCGTATTATGCCGTGCGACAGTGTATCGCTGATTCTGACCTCGCCACCCTTTGCCTTGCGGCGGCAAAAGGCATACGGCAATGTCAATGCCTCGGAATACGTCGAATGGTTTTGGCCCTTTGCGCAGGAATTCCATCGGGTTTTGAGACCGGACGGTAGTTTTGTCTTTGACCTCGGAGGAACTTGGAATCCCGGGAAGGGAACGCGGTCGCTATACCAATACGAACTAATCCTCCGGTTAGGTAAATTATTTCACCTGGCCCAGGAATTCTTCTGGTTTAACCCGTCCAAATTGCCGACGCCCGCGGAATGGGTTACGGTCCGGCGCACGCGCGTCAAAGATGCCGTCACGCCGCTCTGGTGGCTTTCGAAGACGGAAAGTCCCCAGGCGGACAATCGCCGCGTGCTGAGGCCCTACAGCGAATCGATGAGGCGTTTATTAAAAGAGGGTTACAAGGCGGCCCGCCGGCCATCGCAACATGATATTTCCCCTCATTTTCAGCGGGACAACGGCGGGGCCATTCCTCCCAACTTGCTGTCGATTCCCAATACCCGGTCGGCCGATGACTATCTGCACAAATGCCGCGAGAGCGGGTTACCGATTCATCCCGCACGGTTTCCGCCGGGTGTGCCGGAATTCTTTATCCGATTCCTGACGGAGCCCCAAGACCTGGTGCTCGACCCATTTGCAGGGAGCAATGTCACCGGCCAAATGTCCGAAACGCTGGAACGGCGCTGGATCAGCATCGAGATCAATGGCGACTATGTAGCCGGTTCCCGCTTCCGCTTTCCAATGCCGGTTATTCCGCTGCAATCCGCGGCGGGATGACGACAACAGACCCCAAACTCAGGCCTTTTCCAATCGCGTCTTCAGATTGTTCAAATGCCGGGAGAACCGTTCTTCTAGGTACTGGTGGACGTCGGTCAAATGCGCGATATCATCGGTCGAAACGCTGCGGCCGTTGCTCAATTCTGTTTCGCCCTGACTGAGGATGCGCTCCATATCCGCCAGTTGAATCCGGAGTTTGTCCATCCGGGAGTTAAGCGTATCGCCGTTCATGGACTCGGAAATATCCCAGAATCGGCAGGCATCCGAGAAAGTCAGATCGGGTTTCCGGCCCTCGGTGTACTTTTCCACTGCATCGGTGTCAAAAAGGCGGAAAAGGATTTTCTCCTGCTCGCGGGAGAGCTTCGGCGGTCCGCCTTTGGAGATAGCCGGCTCTCCTCCTTCGAGGATCCGCCGAACGACCTGGCGGCCCTCGCGGGAAAGGGAATAAAGTTTTTGGCCCATCTTAATGAGCCAACCGCGGCTGGCAAGCCCCTTGACCCCCATGATGCTGCTGAGCACCTTGTTGGAATCGGGATACAGTTCGGCATACCCTTTCAACCCGAAGGTTTTGGGAAATTTTTGCCACGAAGCCACGATCAGGGCTTCGGCACTGAAGGGAGATTGGCCCTCCTCTTCGAGGAAATGGGCAGCCAGTAGAATTTTTTCGGGCACCGTACAGTCGACAATCGAGTTCACGCGTTTGTCCCCCAGGCTAAAGATGACGAGTCGGTCCCCGACTCGGATTCTCCAGCTGATGGGAAAAGGGGATCAAATCAACAACCGCGATCTCTCCGACTGTAGACTGACCTACTGCCGTAACTACCGTTACGATTGATTCGTTTTGACACCGAAACCGGAGAGAAACCTGGTTATGCCGATCTCCTAAATCTGGACCACCTTTTCCAGCTGCGGAAGAGGCCATCAGCTGCTCCATCATTCCCCGATGGAGTTTGAGACCGGGCCGTTATAACACGCTTATGACTCCTCGTCATCACCCGGAATCGTTTTTTTCATGATTTCCTGCAAAAGCACTGTCGCATAGCTGCCGGGCGGCAGCGTGAATCTGAGGCGAGTCCCCTCCGATTCCACAGTGGCGTTGATATCAGCGACATAGGCCAGATTATGGCGCCGCGTTCCCTGGGCCAATCTGCCGAATCCTTTAAACGACGCCAAGGTCAGGCCGGCGTCCTGCAAAACGGCTCCCTCTCGGTCCGCGGCACTGCCAGCCGCGGGAAAGGTCTTCTTCCCGAAAATCGGGCCGCTATGAACGATTTCCCTATTATCGAAGCGCTCCTGTTCCCTGGCCACCTCCTCCACCAGGAACATTCCTCCGACGGGCAGTTTACACATGACATCCCCGAAAAGTACAGTCCGGAGTAAGCCGTCTTTTGTTCTCCGGCACAAATACACGTTAAACAGTGCGGCCTGCGCTGCCGACATCGCTAACTTTTTCAGGAATGGATTGCGAAGGTTTGGTTTTCTGCCGTCCCGGGAAAACGGAGGCTCGTCGCCCTTTAGCAATGCCAGACCCAGCAGGACCGTTTCTCCCTCCCTGCCAAAGCGCTGCCCGCCATAGAAATTCGGGAATCCCAATCGGCGGAGGCGATCAAGAATCGGCACCAGCAGCTCGGCGGCGCGTGGTTCGGCGCCGCGGATGAGAACATGAAACCGGTTGCCCCGCAAGTGTCCGGGGCGAAGTTTGTTGCCATGGCGACCGACTTTGAGAACTTCAATGCCATTCCCTGCCAAATCATTCAAGCGATTCACGGCCCGCGCGGGCACGGAAACCATTTGCCGCGTCACCGCATGCCGATCTTTGAGGCCGGCCGTGCCAACTTCGCCAAAGGCAATTCCAAGCCGCTGCGCTACCTGTCGGACAAAATACTCCGCTCCCATGTCGCGTTTTTGCATCCATAGATACAGGAAATCTCCGGAGCCAGAAGGTTCATAGGCGGGAATCTCCTCAACTTCGAAGTCCTCAGGGGTTTGTTTAATTCTGCCGCCGATCCCGGGCAGGTCGGCGGTCAACAGCGGGGGAGCCTCCAGGGGATCGAAGCTCATGGCCGTCTCCCGATTGCCAAGGATACTGAAAACACCCGGTCGTTCAACCTGGGCAACCTTCATTGTTCCGCGCCGTTTCGGTTGTGTATAAGGCTAAGCACAAAAATGCCCGGAGTAAAGAGTCACGATCCCATTTTTTTCAAAACGCTGATGAATGCCGATTGCCCCAGGACCCGAATGCGAATTTTGCGGTCGCACTTCCAGCCGGCGGATTGAACCGCTTCTTGGAGAGAAGTGAAGTCGCTGACAATTAAAACAGCCAAACAGTTCGGACGCAGCACGCGATCGAATTCCTGCAAGGCGCGCCGATACAAGCCACCGATTGCATCGGGGCTGCTGAGTTGCTTGCCGAAAGGCGGATTTGACAAGATGCGATTGACGGATTGATCGGGCAAAGGCAGCCGCAGCGCATCCCAGCGCACTAACCCCGAATAGCGCAGCCGACGTAAATTGGTAGCAGCGGCGCGAAGAGCCGCCGGGTCCAAATCTCCACCCCACACCACCACTTCCCCGTAACGCGCGCGACGATGTTCCAGTAATTCGGCCAAAATCGTTCCGGCGCCGCACATGGGATCGAGAACAACTTGCCCGGGTTTGATCTGAGCGAGGTGAACCATGGCGGCAGCCACCGTCGGCCGTAACGATGCAGCGATGTGTTCCCGTTTGTAGTCGCGATGTCGCATGGTTTGATCTGAAAGGCGAATGCCGCAAAAGGCAGTGGCCCCGTGAATCGTCAACCACACCTCGACGGCGGCATTTTCCTCGGCCGGGCGCCAACTCCGAGGCCACTTCCCTTCCAATCCTTGCGCCATGGCGTTGAGCGCATCGACCCGCCGATAGCCATGTTTGCCATGCATTTGCGCCACGACGCGATAACTCGGTTTCCCGCTGGGTTTTGGCCGCACGGCATGGTGGAGACGCAGTAATTTCTCCCAGTCGACATCTCGAGCGGTCCATCTCCGGATGCGATCCAGGTCTTCTGCGCGATAGGTGAGTTGATCGGTTCCCCAACCCAACAGAAAGACATCTTCCACGGTTCGCAAGGCGAGCAAATCCCGATCGATTTCTTGAGCGCGAAAAACCACCAGGCCGGGCGCCGTTTTTTTCACTTCCGCTTTAAGATCGCGAGTGATTTCCTCGGCAGCGATTTTCTCCAGTCCCGGAACGACCATTGCATAACATGCCGGGAGGGAATTCGGAATCGAAGGGTCTTTGACCATGATGGGGTCCATCATAGCATTGAGATGGATTCCAGAAAAAAGAATCTAGAAGATTCAACGCCGCATTTTTGGTATGCTTGAGAAAATACAGGAGAAACTGCGCGGATTTCTGACAGCTCACAAAAGTCGCATACGGACCCCTCATGGATTGGACCGCGTTACGCAATGAGTTCCCGGTGACACGCCGCTGGAAGTTTTTCGATCATGCGGCCGTGGCACCACTGACGGCTCGGGCGCAGAAGGCCCTGGTCGATTGGGCAGCCGACATCGCGGAAAACGGTCTCGTCCACGAAAAACAGTGGCTGCAACGAGTCGAGGAAACACGGGGACTGGCGGCAAAGCTTATCGGCGCCGACCCATTGGATATTGCCTTCATCAAGAACACCAGCGAAGGCATCGGCATCGTGGCAGAGGGGTTCCGGTGGAAGGCCGGCGATAACATGGTGACCGCTGCCGAGGAGTACCCGGCCAATATTTATCCGTGGATGAATTTGCGGGATCGGGGAGTGGAAGTCCGCCGAGTGCCAAGCCAGGGAAATCGCCTGGAAATCGCCGACCTTCGCGCGGCCATGGATAATAGAACTCGGCTGGTTAGCTTGAGTTCGGTGGAATTCAGCAGCGGCTTTCGCAACGATTTAACCACAGTCGGCTCGCTGTGCCGAGAACGCGGGGCTTATTTTTTTGTCGATGCCATTCAGAGCCTGGGAGTAATGCCCCTCGATGTTCGACAAACGCCGATTGATTTCCTGGCGGCGGATGGGCACAAATGGATGCTGGGCCCGGAGGGAGCAGGATTCTTTTTCATTCGCCGCGAGTTGATTGACCTTTTGCATCCGGTCGGCATCGGTTGGAACAGCGTGCAAGGGGCGCGCGATTCTGCCCGGATTGATTTTCAGCTGAAACCGCACGCGGGGAGGTGGGAGAGCGGTACTTTGAATGTCGCCGGGATTACAGCCCTGGGGGCAAGCTTGGGGCTCCTGCATCAAATCGGGCTCGAGGAAGTTGGGGACAGAGTTGAGCAACTTACAGATTACTTGTGCGAGCAGACGCAAAGGAAGGGATTGGGAGTCTTCAGTAGCCGGCGGCATGCGGATAAGTCGGGCATTGTTTCGCTGGTTGTATCCGGGGCCGAACCACAGTGCATCAAGCGTAGCTGCCGAGAAGCGGGAGTTATCATTAATCACCGGGCGGGGCGAGTGCGGGTGAGCCCGCATTGCTACAATACGCACGAAGAGATCGACGAACTGTTGGCACTGCTCCAGGAGGGCAGCCAAGGAAGATAAATGGAAGATAAGCCCGAAGGTTGCAACCCGAGGGTCGGAATTCAACCAGAAGGGAATTTATGCCCGCCGCAAATAATCCACGCATTGCCGTTTACACCGGTGTTTTTGATCCGATTCACCACGGGCATCTGGATATCATCCAGCGCGCCAGCCGGATTTTCGACAAATTGGTGGTCGGCGTGGGCATTAATCCCGAAAAGCAAACGTTTTTCACCGAGGAAGAGCGTGTTCAATTGCTTAAGCGAGTGGTTGCAGATTACCCGAATGTTGATGTACAGCCGATAACCGGCCTGGCGGTGCTGTTCGTGCGTCAGGTCGGAGCGTACATCATGATCCGGGGCTTGCGGACTCTGAGTGATATGGAATACGAGTTCACCATGTCTCTTACCAATCAGTCTCTCGATACCGCGATCGAGACGGTGTTTCTGTTGGCCAAGGACGGATTTTCTTACATCAGCGGCACGTTGATCCGCCAGATCGCGGAATTTCATGGAAATCTGGACCCATTTGTGCCGCCCCTCGTAAAGGAAGCGCTGCAAGCGAGGATTCGCGAAATGGAAGCCCGGCTGTAATAAGCCGCATCGATTGGATTCGTATTATCTGGACTCGCGATAGAGTTTGCGAGCGCAGGCCGCAGCGCCAATGAAACCGGCATCGGTCCCGAGTTTGGCGAAGCAGAGTTGGGTTTTTTCCGCAGGGACGGGAAAAGCCAAACTCTTGACGTGGCGTTGAATACGTTCGAGGAAGGAATTCCCGGCGGCAATCATGCCGCCGCCGAAGAGCACCATATCGGGGTCAATTGTGTGCATCATGTTCGTAGCGCCGACGGCCAAGTAAAAGGCGGTATCTTCGACGATTTTCTCGGCGAGGAAATCTCCCTTGGCCGCCGCGTCGAAGACTTCGCGCGAAGTGAGATCGCCCAGTTCGCGAATCACTGTATGCAATGAGGATTTGCCGCCGTCGCCATTGAGGGCTTCGAGGGTCCGCTTGACCACGGCGGTAGCACTGGCATAAGCTTCCAGGCAGCCCCAGCGACCGCAGCCACACTGGCGGGGATTGGAGAGCTCAATTTTGATATGACCGACCTCGGCACCGTGACTGTGCCGGCCTTCAATTATCACGTCGTCGATGACAATGCCGCAACCGATGCCGGTGCCAAGTGTGAACAGAACCATGCTGCCGGTGCCTTTGCCCGCGCCGACCCAGTATTCGCCATAAGCGGCAGCATTTGCGTCGTTCTGAAAGGCGGTCGGGACCTTGAAGGTATCATGGATATGCCGGCGAACGGGAACATTTTGCCACGGCTTGAGATTGGGCGGATCCAAAATAATGCCCGCGGGAATGTCCATGGTTCCCGGCGTTGCTACGCCAGTGGCGGCGATTTGGTCGAGGCGCAATCCGGCGCCGGCCACTGCTCGCCGGACTGTTTCGCTCATGCGCTCGAGGCCGAACACCTGCCCCATGTATGCCTCCGTCGCAAGGTTCACCGAGCTTAGGGGAAGGCCGCTATCATCGACTACTCCTCCCTTGATCGTGGTGCCGCCGACGTCGACGCCAACAAAATAAAGCGGGTTATTCATCGCTACATGATTCTACCAACAGCCGTCGGTTGGACAATCGGAAGGGGGCCAAAAGGGCAGAAAAACCCGTTCCCTCTTGACTCAATTGGAATTTGGCATCACAGTAGACGCTTCCCGGTAGTTTTTCCGTGGAACTTTCGATGACCGCCATTTTGGGAATCGCCGCCTATTATCATGATAGCGCCGCCGCCCTGGTAGTCGACGGGGAAATCATTGCGGCGGCACAAGAAGAGCGTTTTTCCCGCAAAAAGCATGATCCAGGTTTTCCGCAGCAGGCGCTTGCCTATTGCCTGCGGGAAGCCGGATTATCCGGTGACCAGTTGGATTACGTTGCATTTTACGATAAGCCATTTACGAAGTTTGAACGGTTGCTCGAAACGTATCTGGCGCACGCTCCATGGGGATTGCGCAGCTTTTGCCTGGCCATACCGCTTTGGCTCAAAGAGAAATTGCACTTGCGGCAGACGATTCGGCGGAAATTGGGAGGAACCAAGAAAACACGGTTACTTTTTACCGACCACCATGAAAGCCATGCCGCCAGCGCTTTTTTTCCCAGCCCCTTTGAAAAATCCGCGATTCTAACTGTCGACGGGGTCGGCGAATGGAGCACGGCCACATTGGGCAGCGGTGAGGGCAACCGTATCCGGCTGACCGATCAAATTCAGTTCCCGCATTCTTTGGGATTGCTATACTCGGCATTCACATATTACTGCGGGTTCAAAGTGAACAGCGGAGAATACAAATTGATGGGGCTGGCGCCATTTGGCCGGCCGCACTACCAGGAAGCTATTTATGAGCATTTGCTGGATCTCAAACCGGACGGAAGCTTTTGGCTGAACATGAAGTTTTTCAACTACTGCCAGGGGCTGACCATGACGAATGCGCGCTTTCACCGGTTGTTCGGCGGGCCGCCGCGGAAGCCCGAATCCAACCTCGAACAGCGGCACATGGACCTTGCGGCCAGCATTCAGGCGGTGACCGAGGAAACCATGCTGCGCATGAGTCGCACGGCCCACCGAAGAACCGGCATGAAAAACCTGGTGCTGGCCGGAGGCGTGGCGCTCAACTGCGTGGCCAACGGGCGGCTACTCCGGGAAGGACCGTTCGACGACATCTGGATCCAACCCGCGGCGGGCGATGCCGGCGGCGCCCTTGGAGCGGCCTTGTGGGTCTGGTACCAACTGCTGCAGAAATTCCGGCGGGAAAATGGCCGGGATCGGCAAAAAGGCAGTCTTCTGGGTCCAAAGTATTCAACCGTGGAAATCGCCAGATTTCTGGATCATGCCGGGATCGCCTACCGGCGATTTGCCGACGAGGACGCCTTGGTCAATCATGTCGCACAGCACCTGGCAGTGGATCAAATCGTGGGGTGGTTCAGCGGCCGAATGGAATTCGGCCCGAGGGCCTTGGGCGCCCGAAGTATTCTCGGGGATCCGCGGTCACCCAAAATGCAGACCGCCATGAACCTGAAAATCAAGTTTCGCGAAAGTTTTCGACCGTTTGCCCCGGCAGTGCTGCAGGAAAAAGCGCATGAATGGTTCGAAATGGAGCCGGGACACGAAAGCCCGTACATGCTAGTGGTCGCTGATGTCCGGGAGGATAAACGGGTTCCTATTACTCGGGAGCAGCGGGAAATCATGAACTGCGATCCCGATCTGCGGCATCGGGTGAATATCATTCGTTCGCAGGTTCCGGCCATCACGCACGTGGATTACAGTGCGCGCCTGCAGACAGTCGATCCCTTTCGCCATCCGCGCTTTTACCGGTTGCTAAACGCGTTTTTTCAACTGACGGGTTGCCCGATTTTGGTAAACACGAGCTTTAACGTTCGCGGAGAGCCGATCGTTTGTACGCCGCAGGATGCCTATCGGTGTTATCAGGCCACCGATATGGATATCTTGGTCTTGGAAGATTTCGTACTGGAAAAACGGAACCAAGAGATGAAATTGGATGAAACGGCTCGGGAAAGTTATCTGGCTCAATTTCGGTTGGATTAATGATGTAGCTACATGAGTTGAAACGGGCGGGAATGGGTCATGTATTGGTCCGACATTACAATTAAACCGGTGTCGCGAACATTGCGGCAATTCGCCAGCTTGTGGCTGGTGTTTTTCGGCGGGTGGGCCGGTTGGCTGGGTTTGGTTAAAGTTCAAGTGCCCTGGGGCATGGTCTTCGGGGCCACCGCCGTTGTGGTGGGATTTGTGGGAGTGTTGTGGCCGCAAAGAATCCGCTGGATCTACGTGGGCTGGATGTTGCTGGTCTTTCCAGTCGGTTGGACCGTTACACACACTCTCTTGGCAATTGTGTTTTACCTGATTTTCGCGCCAATGGGGTTGGTTTTCAGGCTGCTGGGACGAGACCGCCTGAATCGGCGGAAAAAGTTTGTTGCCGAAACCTATTGGACTGCCAAACCGGAGGCCAAGGATGTGCGTGCTTATTTTCGGCAGTATTAACCGAGGAAAGCATTATGAGCGAGCAACCGACCAATGATTTGGAAAATGCGGCGGTGGAAGAGAGTGAGCGAGGTCTCCTGAGCGAAATGTGGGGATTTCTCCACGAAAACAAAAAATGGTGGCTTCTGCCGATCTTGATCGTGCTTTTTCTTTTTGGATTACTGCTGGTAGCCACGGCCACTCCATTGGCCCCTTTTATTTATACGCTGTTCTGAGGCCCGTATCCGCTTGCCTAAAGACCGGCTTGACCTCTATACTCAAATCTCAAGATTTAGCGGTCCCATTCTGTGAATGGGAAAGATAGCGCAATGGTAAAAACACCGGAAATTTTAGGCATTGCTGGTCGAGGAAATCTCGTTCTGGGATTTTGGGCTGCCGCCCTGATCGGCGGCGGATTTCAGGTCGGAAGTCATTTTGTCAAAGCCCAGGAAGCGAAACCGGTATCCGCCCAGGAAGTGAATGAAATCGAGAAAAAATTCAAGGAGGAATGGACAGCAGGAGAAAAGGCGGGTGTATTCCGCAAGTTTTCCCCCGAGGTTTTGCGCCGGGTCGAGCAATTTGCCCGGAAAGGGCATGAAGCCGTGGCTGCCGGGCGGTTTTCAGTAGCTCGGGAAACTTTTCGGGAAGCGCGCTGGCAGCTTCCGGCACTACCGGTCGAGTTTCCCGAGCACGTGACCCGAGTCTTCGGCAATTTGCAATTGCGGCATGCGAATTGGGTACATGGGCTGGCCTACAGTCCCGACGGCACGAAGTTGGCCACCGCCGGCCAAGACGGGACAGTGAAAATCTGGGAAACCGCCACCGGCCGAGAACTGCGAACTATTCGGGGACACAGCAAGGCGGTTTTCACGGTGGCGTACAGCCCGGACGGTAAGTCCGTGGCCTCGGCAGGGGAAGATCTGGTGATTCGACTCAATGATCCGGGCACCGGCAAGGAAATGCGCGTGATCAAGGGGCACACCAAGCGGGTCAACCACATTGCGTTTCAGCCGGACGGAAAAATGCTTGCTTCCGCAGGCGAGGAAGGCGCCGTTTACCTGTTTGAATTGGACACCGGAAAACAAAAGTTAAATCTGTTGGGAAACACCCGCGCCACCCAGGCGGTCGCTTTTTCTCCCGATGGGAGCAGGCTGGCTTCTGCCGGCGCGGACCGGATGGTACGGATTTGGGAACTACCATCGGGCAAACTGCTTCGGGCCTTTCAACCCCATACGCTCGGTGTCAACTGGGTGGCATTCAGTCCGGATGGGAACAGCATTGCGACCTGCAGCATTGATAAATTGGCGAAAGTCTTTGATGCCTCCACCGGCACTGAACGACAGAGTTTTACGGGGCATACGCAAAGCATCAGTTGCGTGGTTTTCAGTAAAGATGGAAAAACATTGGCGACTTGCGGCTACGACCGGAGCATTCGCTTGTGGGATGTCAGCAACGGCCAAAATTTCCGCACGTTGCAAGGCCACGGCGAAGAAGTGCGGGCGCTGGCTTTCAGTCCCGATGGAACGCAAATGTCATCGGCGAGTGTTGATCAAAACGTTCGCGTTTGGCAGGTCGCGATGGCGGAGCAACATCAAGAATTGATCGGCCATATGGATTACGTTTGGTCCGTTGAGTTCAGTCCGGACGGGCAATACCTGGTGACGGCGGGAGCGGACAGAACGGCCAAGGTTTGGGGCGCGGAAAACGGCAAGGAGATTGCGACTTTCACGGGGCACCAGGCGCCGGTCACCGTGGCAGTGTTTCACCCGGATGGAAAACTCGTACTTTCGGGAGGGGGCGACAAGGTACTTCGTTTGTGGGAGGCGAGCAGCGGCAAAATTATCCAAAGTTTCGAAGGCCATGCCCACGCCATAACTGCTGCCGCGTTCCGCAAAGACGGCAGGCAACTCGTTTCAGGCAGCGCGGACCACATGGTCAAAGTTTGGGAGACAACTGGCGGGAAGTTACTGCACAATTTCGCCGGCCATAAAGGAGCGGTTACCGCGGTGGCATTCAGTCCTGACGGAATGCACGTCGCATCGGCCGGTAGCGATTCGGCCATCAAGTTTTGGGACCTAAGCTCCGGAAAAGAAACGGCTTCCATAAGTGCCCATTTCGGCACGGTCAGCGCGCTGGCGTACAGTCCGGACGGCAAACAACTGGCATCTTGCGGAGGAGACAACGTCGTCAAGGTATGGAACGTTGCGGATCCGAACCAAAAGCCGACCATCCTTACCGGACATACCAAACCGCTAAGCTCGGTGGCCTTCAGTCACGATGGGAAATATCTGGCGTCCGGGGGCAGCGATCAAATCGTGAAACTGTGGAGTGCGAGCACCGGCACTGAAGTCAGGAGTTTCCGGGGCCATACGGATTGGGTGAGTTCGGTGGCCTTCAGCCCGGACGGTCGCAATCTGGCATCGGCGAGTGTCGATAAAAAGATCATGATCTGGGAAATTGCGGGACGGGATACAGCGCAAAGCTTCGGCCATGGGCGGTCGGTGCTGTCGGTGGCTGTGAGCCCGAACGGCAAAATGATGGCCTCGGGGGGAGCGGACCGGATCATAAAACTGTGGGATTTGACGACGGGGTCGGAGCTTCATAGCCTGGCAGGCCATGAAGATTTTATCACGGCACTGGCATTCAGCCCGGACAATAAGAGCCTGGTTTCATCGGGGAAAGACCGCAAGATCAAATTGTGGGACACTGCGGGCGGTACGGAGTTGAAATGGCAGGCCGGCGCCAACAAGCAGGTGCCGGCGCTGGTTTACGTCGCAGATGGAAAGCGCCTGGTTGCCTGGGTTGTGCAACAGGCGAAAACTACTTTGGAGATTTATAACGCAACCAACGGTGATTTAATCAAGAGTATCGAAACGAATTCCGAAAATGGCTGTTTGGCCTTTTCTCCGGATGGGGAACTGGCAGCCATGGGAGATGAGACGGGCAATGTCCGTGTCTGGAATATCGACAAGGGAGAACGGCTGGGGGGAGACATTCCCGCGCACCAAAAGGGTGTTTCGGATCTTATCCTTACACCCGACAAGAAATACCTTATAACCGGGGGAGAAGACGGCGAAGTAAAAATTTGGGATCTCGCCAAACGTCAAACTCCGGTAAAGTCGTTCCCGGCCCACGGGCAAAAAGTCAACGCTTTTGCCATCAGCCCGGACAGCAAATGGTTTGCGACGGCCGGTATGGATAACTTCGTCAAGGTGTGGGAAACGGACAGCGGCAAGGAAGTCCGCAAGTGGGACATCGGCTGCATGGCGCGCAATTTGGCTTTTACGCCGGACGGCAAAGGCGTGGTCACCGCCAACGCGAACACGGCACTGTATTTATTGGAGTTACCGTAATGTACGATCGAATGCTGGTTTTCAGGCTGATTGCCTTTCTTTTAATTGTCCAGCCGCTTTGGGCTGCCGAGGACGCGACTCCCGCTTCTGCGAAGGAAGCCTTGCAAGCGATCAATGACTTCATCGGCACCTGGAAAGGCAACGGCGCGCCGGAACAGCGACGGCCCGATCCCAAAGCGATGTGGAGTGAGACGGTTGACTGGGCCTGGCGATTCAAAGGCGACGATGCCTGGCTGACGATAAACATCAAGAACGGACGATTTTTCCAAAGCGGAGAATTGCATTATCAGCCCGACAAGAAGAACTACCGGCTTGACGCGGTAACGAAGGAGGGAAAGAAGCTGGTATTTGCGGGAGAATTGAAAGACGGGGTGCTAACCCTGGACCGGGCGAACCTCGAGAAGAAAGAAACGCAACGTCTGCGCATGAACCTGGCGGCGGAGGGAGTTCGTTTCATTTACTGCTATGAGCGCAAACCCGACGGGCGGACACTATTTATTCGCGATTACATGGTGGCGTGCACGCGGGAAGGAGAAAGCCTGGGGGCGCGGGAAAACAAGAAGGAATGCATCATCACCGGCGGTCTCGGTACGCTGGCGGTGAGTTTCAAGGGAGTGACATATTACGTTTGTTGCTCCGGCTGCCGGGACGCCTTCAATGAGAACCCGGAAAAATACATCAAAGAATTCAACGCCAAGAAGGGACAGAAATGAGGCGGCAAGATTCCCTTAATCCTTTTCCCATTCAAACCATTTAAAAATACTCAGGATATTGGAAAAATCGTCGGTCCAAACGCCGATTCTGGGTTCTTTGGGCAAGGCTTCCCAAAAAATGCTTTTAGCAAGTGGACCGAATGCGGTCTTTGATTGCGCCAGCAAGGCCCACTGTGAAGGGTCCTTGCCCTGCTCTGCTTCTTCCTTGGTCACACTCAGGTCATCGCGGCAAATACCGACGATTTGTGCATCGTCCGCCAGATTGCCCAGAACCGGTTTGAGATTGAGGTAGCGGTTGGAAATATGAAATGCCAGGATGCCGTCGGGAGCGAGCTTGGCCAGGTACATTTGCAAGGCTTCGCGGGTCAGCAAATGGACCGGGACGGCATCGGAACTAAAGGCATCGAGGATAAGCATGTCGTAGAATCCGTCGGGGGCTTCGCGCAAGCGGAGGCGGGCGTCGCCCAAAACCACATTCAGTTCATCAGCCCGGCAATCGCGCAAAAAAGTAAAGTACCTTTCGTTGTAAGCGATGCGCTTGACCGCCGGATCGATCTCGTAGTAGGTCCAGTTTTCGCCCGGTCGCGCGTACCAGGCCAATGAGCCGACACCCAAACCAACAACGCCGACTCGAGCATGGGGAAATCGGGTACGAATTCGGTCAAAAACCTGGCCGATGGGCCCGGTTCGATGGTAGTAAGAAAGCGGCTGATGTCTGCCGTCGCTGTCCAGGTCTTGCTTGCTGTGCCGGCCATGGATGGTGTTGCCGTGGACCAATTGATGAAATTTCCCGGTAGGATCGAGTGTAACCCGCAAAACGCCGAAGAAGCTTCTCTCGGTTTGCAGTGCCATTCCCTGGCCGCTGGAGTAGAACAGGCTGGCGAGCATGATGGCGCCAATACCCAGTGCAAAACGCAACGGCCGACTCTCCAGAGCGTAACATAGCACGGCGGGCAGACCAAACATGATGCCCACGGATATACGGTTGGATTTGAAGCCCCAATGGGAAGAGCCCAATACCAGCGCCAAGGTCAGGCCTCCCAGGCCTAACGGTAGGATCCAGTCCAGGGCGTCGGGCGTGGGGCGTGGGGCGTGGAGCGTGAGGCGTGAGGCGTGGGGCGTCGCTTCCCGCTCCGCGCTGCACGCCTCACGCTTCATAGTATTGCTGCGCAAAAGGCAGATCATGAGAAGGGTCAGCGGATATTCGAGAATCCGCGGAAATATGAGCGGAGCCACCAGGGCGTTAAATAACCCGCCCAAAACGCCGCCGAAGGCCAGCCACAGGTAAAATTCCGTCAGATAGAGGGCGGAAGGGCGATCATTGGCCAGCTCGCCATGACAAAACATAGCTGCAATAAAGAACGTCGCAAGGTGCAACCCAATCGATAGTACAATGGGCGGTTGCAGGTCTTCGGCCAAGAGCAAAACGGTCAAAACAATTATCACCATCGGCAGGATCCGGGCGACAATCCAATGGGGTATGAGCCGTTTGCGGGCAAAAACCAGGATAAACGTCAATAAGTACAAAGCCAGCGGGATGATCCACAGCAAGGGAATGGTGGCGATGTCGGTCGACAGATAGGTGGTAACACCGAGCATCAAGCTGGAGGGAGCAAAAGCAAGAGCGACCCAGCGAAGTCTGCGCGCGGCGGAAATAGGGGTTACGGGATAGGGGTCATTAGAGAGCGTGGGGCGTGGGGCGTGAGGCGTGAGGCATGAAGCGCCGGTGCACGCTCGACGGCCCACGCTCCACGCGCAGGCGAGGGTCAGGAGGGCCAACAGCCAAAAGCCTCCGGCCCAAAGCCAGGATTGGTCGGGTAAGCGAAAATGCGGTTCCAGCAAAACCGGATAGCCGAGCAAGGCGAACATGCTGCCAAAATTACTGACGGCATAAAGAAAATAAGGATCCCTTGCGCCCTGGTAATCGGTCTGGGAAAACCATTTTTGCAGGACAGTGCCCGTAGTCGCCACCGCGAAAAAGGGCAAGCCAACCAGCACGAGTAACGTGCCCAACACCCAGGGTATCGGGTTACTCTCCTGCGGGACCGATGCCCATGCACCTTCGCGCAATTGAATCGGCAAAACCAGAAAAACAATGATCAGCAGCCAGGGGTAAACGCGCGATTGAAAAACCACGCCGCGGCGGGTGGTGATGGCGTGGGCGGCGGCATAACCCGCCAGTAGAGCCGCCTGGAAAAACACCATGCACGTGTTCCAGACCTGGGGCGTACCACCCAATAAGGGCAGGATCATGCGGGCCACCATGGGCTCGACGGCAAACAGGAGAAAGGCATTGAGCGCAATCGCGGCCGCAAAAAGGAAAGGCAAGAGTAATCCTTGGTCAATTACCTGCTAACGCCGGATGTCACTATTTTCCTGCATTTGTATTTTACTATCTCAAAAAGGGGTCAGGCCCCCTAAAATCACGGGGTCCGACCCCTTTTTGAGATAGTTTCTTAGGCCAAAAATGAGCGAGCCGGTTCAGGCCGCGTGTTTGACGGAGCGGGAAATGGAAAAAGTATAATCCTCGGCAGCTCGGGCCAGATCCAGAAGGTGGTTGATGGGAGGAACCAGGGTATGGCGGCCCAGTTTGCCGACGCGTTTGGCGACCCGGGCCAGATCCAGGAGGGCAACCAGCGAAGGCGCGTGCTTCGTGCCGCAAACGCGGCAAACGAGCGATTCGTTTTCCATCAATAAGCGCGGGCCGGCCGAAGAATCGATTACACGGCCGCATAAACCGCAACACGCGCCGGAAGCATGCGAATTCAAATCAATCGATAAGCGCACCATATTAATTCCGAACCTTTCTCATCCCCTGGGCGATCCCGAGCTCAAGATTAATGACAGAGTTAGAAACTATCTCAAAAAGGCGCCAGACCCCCTAAAATCACGGGGTCTGACCCCTTTTTGAGATAATTTCTTATCCTTCACCGCCGATATCGATCCAGGGAGTTTCCCAGGATGGAACATCGTCATCGTCGGCTTCGGCAAAAATATTGGCATCATTTAACTGGCCGGATATTGAATAGAGCGTTGGAGAGAAGGGCTCCCAGCAGGAGACGGTGGGATATGGGCCGAGCGTGAACCATGGAGTACGATGGGGGTTCATTTGCACATCCTTGCGAAATGAGGTTAAATAAAATCCTTTGGCGATACAAATCGAGTTCTCAAAACCAGTCTGGACAATTTCGGCCAAATGGCAAAATTGACGAGTTCACAAAAACAGGGAACGAGTCTCCGAGAAAGGTGTACGCAGTGGATTAGCAACTTCTGTGCCCTGGAGCCAACAAGTATCCTTTTTATGCGGATAATGGTCCCAAGTCCCCGCTGATTCAAGAATTGGAGCGTTGCGGGAAATGAGGCTGCTCTTTGACGGTTTCTGCCAGTTTCTAACGGGAGGAAGGATTTTACAAAACTCCTCTTGCTTTTTTACAATGAAGTTTTCTCCTTTTACAAAGGCGGTCCGCAAAACCGATATGTGAAGTTAATTCCTCCGCGCCGGATTGCCGATAAAGGGATTACCGATGATTGGGTAGCTGCAGTTTCATCTCACAGGGTATCGTTTCAGCGCGATAGCGCGTGGCGACGGCCGGAATCGTACTGCGGTCCACTTCCAGTTTCTTGACCACAACGTCCCTTTCCTCGGATTTCAGCAAGGGGATTCTTACCACGTATTGCCTTTGGACAGGAACCAGTTCAAAGGTCGAGATCTTGACTCGTACGGTTTCGGGGACTTGTTTGTAAACAGTGCAGGTGGCGCCGGTCGCCGGGTCAGTGGTTTTTTCCTCCTTCACGGTGAGGCAGGTGACTTCCTGTTCGGCTGTATTTTCCTTTAGCTCCATTTCGGTGCATTCGAACTTTTCTTCGCGCCAATCCAGTTGCAAGATCGTTCTTTTCTCCTTGCAAACCTCCACCTCACGAAGTGCCATCCGGGGAAGCGTGGTCGCGCACTGCTCGGGAATCAGATAGACCTTTTTGGTGCAAATCGTTTTCTCCGTAGCCGCGCAACTTGAATCCGGGCCGACAGTCGGAGCAGCAACTGAGGGAAGCCGCTCGATTTTCTCTTGCGCGTGTGCCGTGGCAACCAGGGACGCTCCGAGAGCGACCAGGCATATCGAAAATAACTGCCGTGTCATTGGTGGACTCCTTGAATTTGTGCAGGCCTGGAAAAGAAGCTCGGGCAGGTGCGGAATTCACTGGTGAAGTGTGCGATGAATTCGCATAGAGGCAAGAGAAAAACCGAGGAAAAATGAGAAAAACTCTTCGCGAGGAGCAATACAGTTCGTGCAATCAAAACAATTGGACGGTCACGAATGTGAAAGTTACCGGGTTGTTACATCAAGAATACCCAATCATTCGTCTTATAGTCAGAGAATAATCCCAATTCACTCCCAAAGGAGAGGAATCATGAAGGGAAAAATGTGGATCCGTTTGGCAGGCGTAAGTTTGGCAGTCCTGGGCTGGCTATCTGTGGCGACAGCGGCCTTCGCGGACACGGCCGACAAGTCGGTGGGCAAGCCGAAGGATGTCGATGTAGTCATCTGTCTCGATGTGTCTAACAGCATGGACGGGTTAATCGGCTCCGTGAAAAAGAAGCTGTGGGACATTGTGAACGATCTGGCCCGGGCCAAGCCGATGCCCAATTTGCGGGTGGGGCTGTTCAGTTACGGCAACGACAGGTACGACCCGAAGGTCGGCTGGGTGCGCAAGGATTTGGATTTGACCCACGACCTGGACAAGGTTTCGGAAAAACTGTTCGGCTTGAAGACGCTGGGCGGGACGGAATATGTCGCGCGCGTCTGCCGGGACGCGATCGAACAGATGCAATGGTCGGAAGATCCCGGGGCGCTCAAAGTGATCTTTGTGTGCGGCAACGAGCCCGTCGATCAAGACAAGGAAGTCCACCTCAAGGATGTGGCCGAAAAAGCGGTGCGCAAGGGGATCATCATCAATACGATCTACGCCGTGCGTCCGCGCTACCGCCAGGAAGCCAAGGGCTGGAAGGAATTTGCCCAGATGGCCGAGGGGCGTTTCGCAGAAATCGATCAGGATCACGGCACGGTGACGATTGCCACACCCCAGGATAAGGACCTGTCGCGATTGAGCGGGGAGTTGAACAAGACCTATCTGTTCTATGGCAAGGAACGGCGCGAAAAGGAAGCAAATCAAAAAACCCAGGACCTCAACGCTGCGACGGCGGGCGCGCCGATCGCGGCCGCACGCGCTGTCAGCAAGGGGAGCGGCGTGTATCGCCAGGCCGATGCCGACCTGGTTGACAAGCTGAAGGCCGATCCAAAGTTTGACATCAAAAAAGTCCCGGTCGAAGAACTTTCCGAGGAACTCAAAAAGATGACTCCGGAAGATCGGGAAAAGCATGTCAAAGCCTGCCTGGCTAAACGGGAAACGGTCCAGAAGGAGATCAGCGAGTTGAACAAGCAGCGCGAGACGTATATTCAAAGTGAACGCAAGAAGAACCCATCGGCTGCGGACAAGGCGTTCGATGAAGCCGTTCGGGGGGCAATTCGCGAACAGGCGAAAAAGAAAGGGATTGAGATACCGGAGCAATAAATTGTTTCGCCCGTTGAGGGTACCACGGCGGGACGAACGCCGTGGTACCTATTGTTTCTGGTGACGAATCCGCGCTGCCCCGCCGCAAGTGGGGCTGGGGCGGTCGTGTGCAGCGAGAAGCCTCCTATTTCCCCATTTTGGCGAAGGCCTCGGTCGCGGCTTTTTTCATTTCTTCGGGACTCATGTCCTTGACGTGGGAAGCCATCGACCACTGATGGCCGTAGGGATCGACGACGATGCCGTAGCGATCGCCCCAGAACTGGTCGGCAAGTGGCATGGCGACACGGGCTCCGGCCTGGACGGCTTTTTGAAAAGCGCTGTCCACATCTTCGAACCAAAGGTGAATCGTTACTGGCGAGCCTTTGAGCGCGAGCGGCGAGAGTGCACCCATTTGGGGAAACTCATCGTTCAAGAAAATCCGCGAGTCGCCGAGCTGGAGTTCGGCGTGCATGATCGATTTGCCATCGGGCCCCGGTGCGCGGCGAATTTCTTTGGCACCGAAGGCCTTCTTGTAAAACTCGATCGCCTCCGCAGCGCCGCGCACGACCAGATGAGGCGTGACGGTGTGGTACCCTTCCGGAATCCGCTTGACAGCCATCGTTTGCTCCTTTCATAGATGTTGTGGACTCGTAAGTGAAGCAATTTAATCTGGTGTATGAAAAGGGCGCTGAACGGCCACTCGGCCAACTGCAAGGTACTGCAAGAGCAACCACCGCTTTTTGCCGAGGATAGCGGTGGAATTCGAAAATGCAAAATGCAAAATGAAAAGTGCAAAATGCAAAACTACAAACGACCAATAACTCCGCGGAGGGGCGGTCGAGTCCGGTGAAGAGTCGCGCATTTATTGTTTCTTTGCCGGCGGCTTCGGTTTGTTGATTTCCCGAAGCTGCTCGCTCAGCGGCCAGAACGGCTGGTCCCCCCATCGCGGGGCAAATGTGTCGTCCGGAACGAGCCTATCCTCAAAGTAGGCGTACCACCACCTCCCCTTGCGCTGGGTCCAGGCTGCTGTGACGCGCCGTTTCGTGCTCTCCACTTCCTTCCCATTCGTCGGGCGAACCTTGTAGTCGATCTGGTAGCTTACGAGTGCACTGGTCGCGTTGAGGATCACCACCTTCACATCTTTCATGGTGTGTTCGATGACGCGGAAATTGGAAACGTAGACAAGCTCGGCCGCCTTGTCATACGGCCGGCCGAACATGTCGATGCCGAGGAAATCGTTGGCCAGAAGGTTCTTGAAGGCATCGACATCTTGTTTACTGTGGGCCTCCCAGATGCGTTTTTCGAGGGCCAGCACCGTCTCTTTGAGGTTTGCATCGTCCCGGAATGCGGTTGCAGCTTTCGCCGCGGGCGCTGGGTCCGCAGCCCAGGTCTGGCGGGTCAGCCCGCTGATGCCGGTCCCCAGAGCGATTATTACTAGAGAGGCGATAACAGCGATCTTGATTTTGCTTAATAGCATGGCTTTCAGCACTCCTTCGGACAACGCGGCGGCCTTGCCCGAGATCAGGCCGGCAGCAGCGGTTTGACCTGCCGCAAACAGACTCGCGGCCTTGACAGTATTGGACGCCAATGAGGTTGGAACGCCCGCCGGCCCGACATTTTGCGATAGCAGCATCGCCAGCGCCCCGCCGGACACCGCCGGCCCATGCCGGGCGAGCCGTTTCGCCAGCATCACTCGTCCCCTGGCTACACGAGCGGCCAATGTGCCCTCCGGCACGCCGAGTTGCCGGGCAGCTTGTTTGCGGGTCTTGCCCTCGAGATCGCAGAGGACGATGGCGACCCGATACTTATCCGGTAGGCGGCTCAACTCTTGGTCCAGCAAGGGCAAGACGTCGATCCAGAGGTCTCGTTGCGTCGCGGCTGGTTCCGGCATCACGATCACCTGCCTCTCGCGCGCTCGTCTCTTGGCGGTGGTGGCTCGTGCTTTCAAGGCTGTCTGGTGAGCGACGCCGTAGAGCCAGTTGGCGAGCATTCCCTTGGGCACAATCGCATGGGCTTTGCGGACAAGGACGAGAAAGGCGGCCTGGAAGGCATCTTCGGCGTCGTGGTAATTGGCAAGAATGCGACGGCAGACGCCCCAGACCATTGGGCCATGCCGCTGCACGAGTGCGGCGAGCGCGGCCTCATCCCGGCGACTGAGGTAGTCCTCCAAGAGTTGGCCATCGGTCAGGCCCGCGGCATCCCGCAGCAGCACCATCGTGCGCAGGTGCTGGATGACCTCGCTAATCTGGCCGGTCGGCATCTGGCATCTCCGGTGGGTGAGAGGGGACCGTCTACCGTATTATTACCAGCATAGAGCCGGTTTGATGCAGCACTTGTTTAGCTGCCGGCGTTCTGAGACATTTTTTTGCCAAGGCCATTGATGGCGTGCGAAAATGCAAAAGGGAGCTCGACCAAGGCAGGTCCCGGGAGACCGTGCTGTTGTGATGGCAAACTATCGACCGTCCGGCTTTCCGGGGTTGGCTCCCCTTTCAGATCTTCAGCAGCTTGCACGCCTCGGCATACCCCGGCGCCGGGAAGCCGTACCCGCTGGCCGTGACGCGGGCCAGGGCGACCAGTTGCCTCCACCGGAAGGCCGGCCGGCCGGCAGCGAACTCCTCGGTCACCGTGCGGTAGTATTTCTCCCCGTGCAGCGCCCCATCCTCGCTCACCGCGTGGCGCAGGAGCAGGTCGAAGACCGGCCGCGCCGGGTGGCCCAGCTCGCCGTAGCGCTGCACCAAGGCGGCCGCCCGTGCCTGGTCCTTTTCCTTGATCGCCGCCTCGGCGTTGCGGAGGAGTTTCGAGGCGTCCTTCGCATCGACCTTCTCCAGATCCTCGGGTCGCGGCCAGGGTTGAGCGAGTAGGCCGGCGTTCGGCCCGGCCGTGTGGTAGGCGCCGACGATCAGACTGGCGAAGGTGTTGCGCGCGTTGCTGACGCGGGCGATGTTCCGCCAGGCGTTGACCGCATCGGAGGAGTGGACGCCGACCGAGGAGCCATGGACGCTGCCTTCCGGCTTGCCGGGTTCGACGTCCTCTTTGCTGCGGCCCGGGTCGCATAGCACCTGGCGGTTGGCCGCCAGCGCGATGGCTTCGCCGACGTCCTCCGGCGACATGCCCTCGGCCAGGGCCTCGGCCACCGTGTCGGCGGCCCGGAGGTTGTCGCCGTCGTAGATCGTCCCGGCCAGCCGGTCGATCCAGCCGTCCTCGGCCTTGCGCTTGCCGGGCGTCCGGCCCAGCAGTTTGTAGCGCTCCAGGAGTTTCGGCAAGGCGGCCCGGAGTTCCGGCGTCTGGGAGTCCTTCCCGTGCCAGTGCTCGGTGTCCACGCAGTACCGCACCGACTGGCGCAGGAGCGTGTGCGCCTGCTCCTTGCCGACCAGGTCGATGGCGGCCCAGGAGCGCCAGGCCAGGACGACGCGATGCACGTCTGCCGCGTCCTGGATGGCATACTGCAGGTGATCGTAGGCGTCCCCGACCGATCTTTCGGCCAGAGCGGCGAAGGTCCGCTCGGCTCCGTCCGTGTCGCGGCGGCGGGTGGCGTCCCGGAGCAGCTCGCCGCCCGGACGATCCTTCGGCAGCTCCGCTGCGGAAACCGGGTGCAACACTTCCCGCGTGCCGCCGCCCAACTTCTGGATGCAATGCGTGTTGCGGTACAGCACCTTGAGGACCGGCAGCGCGCGGCGGTTCTCGGGCAGCTCCTGGGACATCTGGAAGCACGGCGCCAGGGCCATGAAGGCGTGGTAGCCGTCGTAGTCCAGGCCGCCGAATGTGCGGGCGTTGGCCAGGGCAGCGGCCGCCACCAGGCTGCCCACGCTGACGCCGTCATTCAGCCTCGCCACGAGTATCGGCAGCAGTTTGTCGATCGGCGTCTCCTGCATCGTTGCCACCAGCGGCTCCATCTTCCCGAACGACAGGCGTTGGGGACCTTCGCAGGCCAGGGCAGGCGCCAGCCCCAACTCGGCGGCCACGGTCGGGCCGACGCTGGCGATCAGCATGCCCTTGCCCACGTCAGCGAGAAACGCGCGGCGGTTGCGGTTCATCATGTTCGTACTCCTTGGGGACTTCGTCCCGCGAAAAGCGTCACTTGTTTCCCAACTCGTTGATAGTCTTCACCAACAGATCCGCGGAACGGCGATCGGCTCCGCACTTTCCGTCGCGGTTGCCTGGACTCAATAGCTTAACGCGGTGCCGTTACACGGAGCATCTTGACCGCAATCCGATCGTCGGCCACTCCCAATTCAATGGCAACGTGCATGCCCACTTGCAGGTCGGCGAGCTTGGCCGGTTCATTGCGAATGGTGATCCGCGCATCCTTTGCCACGGGGAATTCCACACCGAAGCCGCCTAGCCGGAGCTTGATCATCGACTGTTCCACGTTTACGGACGACACAGCATACAGGTCGGCCTCGTTGCTCGTGGCATCGATCCGTGTGATTTGTGTCTTCGTGGGGCCGAGTTTCGGGGTGACCCACATGCCGGGTTTCAGATCGGCAAACTGTTTTTGCCGGCCATCGATGAAGACCACGGCATCGGCGGCGACGGTCAGATCGTTGAGGGCAATCTGCTCCGACCAACGAAGGTTGACGGTCTTCTTGGCAGCGTCGAGGGCTGTTAACTTCCAGGTTGCCAGCTGGACAAAGGCACCAAGCTTGGCGCCGGGTATGCCCTGCGGCCGGGCAGCGTCGAAGACGGCTTCGATCAATAGTTTGTCGGAGTCCCGGAAATCGTCGGTGCGCTGTTGAGCGGGAGCGGGCTTCTTCGGTGGCGCCAGCTTAGCGGCGGGCGATTCCTGAGGCTCGGTGGCAGTTTTTTCTGTTCGATCGGTGGGTTGTCCCGCCGCGGTGTAGCGCGTAAGCAGCGTGTTGCCGAAGCCAATCATGCCGAGAACGAGGACGGCCGCCAGCAGCGTTTTGAGTTTGGTAAGCGCCATGGTATTCAGGACTCCTTGAGTTAGACCAGCGACTTTCGGTGAGATTAGGGCCGTAGCCGCTGCTTGCCGCGCGGCAAAGTGGGGTGCGGCTTTGATTGTGATAGACACCAGCGAATTCGGGACAGATGCAGCCGCATGCTGCGCCAGCACCGCGCCCAACGTGGCGCCGCAGATGACCAGGCCGTGCTGTGCGAATCGGCGCGCCAGTAGCGCTCGTCCCCGAGCTACCTGAGCCGCCAGAGTACCCACGGGCACGCCGAGTTGCCGGGCCGCTTGCTTGCGGGTCTTGCCCTCCAGGTCGCAGAGGATAATGGCGACACGATACTTGTTCGGCAGACGGCTCAACTCCTGATCGAGGAGGGGCAGCACCTCGTTCCAGAGGCACGGCTCGGTCGCGGCCCGTGCGGGCATCTCTATGAGCTGCGGTTCTCTTTTCCTTCTTTTGGCGGTGTCGGCGCGCGCCTTGAGGGCAGTCTGGTGGGCCACGCCATAGAGCCAATTGGCCAGCAAGGCTGGTGAAGCAATCGACGCCGCTTTGCGGACAAAGACGAGAAAGGTGGCCTGAAACGCATCTTCGGCGTCGTGGTAATGAGCGAGCACGCGACGGCAGACGCCCCAGACCATTGGGCCATGCCGACGGACCAGTTCTGCAAGGGCTGCGTCGTCTCGCTCGCTGACGTAGTCCTCGAGGAGCTGCCCATCGGTGCGGCTCGCCCGGTCTTCGCGAAACAAGGTTCTGCGGAGGTGGGAGAGGACGTCGCTCATTTGCCGGGTGGCCATGCGGGTGTCCTTGTGCGGGCGATGAGTGAGACTCTACGATAATACTACCGGCTGAGGAGGAATTGATGCATGGATTTGAGCCAATATTGTTTTCGACCAAGAGACAGCGTGAGCGGCTTCAAATGCAGCGCGAGTAGGTGATCTATGGCAATCGCCTGGCCGACATTGTCGCACCCGATCCGGCTGAGTTTGCTGGTGTTCGCGGGATTGGCTACGCTGGTGATCGCCGGTGCGTTTTTTGTCCACACAGTTCACCCGCTACGATACTTGGCGTTCGGTTTGCCGTATGCCCTGTTCCTTGCCGTGTTCGGCGTCGGGCTCGCGCTGGCCGGTACTGGGCGGCTTGTCCAGCTTTGGTTAATCGGGGGACCCTGCGCGGTGTTCGGCACCGTCGGGTTGTTGTGGTGGGCTCAATCGGCACCGGAACACTTCTTCGCCTGGTTGCAGGCCGTGTTAGCGACTATGCTCGTTATACTTGGACTGTATATCGCAGCGGGCTGCGGAATCGCGATTTCGGGGTGGGTGAAGTTTGTGCGGGGAAACCAAGCGATAAACCGTGCCTGAGTGTTATTCGCATTCGGCCGAATATCAAATTCGCCGATAGCGCGAGCGTTGGCCCACGGCTGTCATGATGACGTCAGGTCCCTTCCGAAGCTACAATGATGACTCGCGAGTGCTCCGGAAGCTTGACAGCAGGATCGAGGGGACGTACCAAGCCGTTCTCCACGACACCCGCCACGGCCAAAGGACGGCGAGCGATGCGGCCGAGGTGAGCCTCGACCGGCGCAGTGGGTGCGTTGGGGGACAGCTCAAGGGGCGCCAACTTCGGTTCGACAGCGATTTGCTCATCTCGAGCCCGCCGCCCAGGGCTCCGCTGGTCAATACCGGGCTTGGTCATAGGGTGTTCCTACCAATACGCGGTGATCACGAAGATCGGCAATTGGCCCAACTCTCCGAAGACGTCCGGGATCCCTTCATCCTCCCGGTCGTAGCGCCAGATGACCCAGATGCGGCGTCCCGACGGTGTCGCGGCAAACATCTCGAAGGAGCCGTCCTTGCGTTCCTGGAGGCTGAAGACGCGGTCGAACGCGGCTTCGACTTCTTCGGCAGAGAGGCCATGGGCATCGATCTTCTGGAGGTTCCAGTCGATCCATTTGAACTGCCTCATGCGGATCCCTCGCCCCGCAGTATCAGGATAGCCAGTTGAGTCAGCGCGATCAAGAGAACGCGCACGAATGCGCAATGCAACGCGGTCTGCTACAAGGTGCGTTCGATGAAGTTCTCCAGGAAGGCTACGTAGCCCTGGTCCGGTCCCGTATGCCAGGCGTGAGCCTCGACGGAATGCAACAGCGTGCGGAGGATGCCGATGAGATGCTCCACGTGCACCGGCCCTTTTTCCGCAAAGAGTGCGCCCCAGTGCCGCCGGATGTTCCAGACCAGGAACTCAACCTCCCGGCCGGGAGCAAACGGCACCTCCGGCTCGGCGGGGTCGAGCAAGGCGGGCTTGCCGCTGCCGAGATCGCGGATCAGGTGGATAAAGGCGGCGCGGACCTGGTCGTTCTTCAAACACCGCTCCGAAAGGCGGATGGCCTCGTAGACGGCCAATTCGGTCTCGTAGACATCCGGGAGCCAGCGGTCCCTTTGGTACGTATTCCCCGCAAGAGGGGTCAAGTCAATGACAGGCCGGCGGCCTCGTTTGGCGAGCTTTGCTTTGCGTTTCTGGGCATGGCTTTGGCTATCCTTGCTCATGGAACTGGTCTCCTTACCAAGCAAAAGGTCGAATGGAACTGGCAGTGTTAAGGATACGAGATTAGGAGCGAGTTTCACCGGGATCGTGTCATCTTCCATACACAAGGTGTCACGCACCCCGCTTTCCGCTCGGCAAAACACGGCATTTTTTGTGTTTCATTCGCGCTTGCTGTGATACCCCCTTGACCCGGCATGCTTGTGACGGACACGTTTCCGGCGCAAAATAGCCGGTTTTTGATTTTCTGTTGCGCGCCGAATCAAGTACCCAGTGCACACCGATGACGTTCGTGCACCACCGACCGATCCTCCGATCCGACATGCGGATTCGACAAGAGTCCCCATTTTTCGGGCGTTTGGTTGACACCTCGATGTCGCCCGATGTGCTCGTTTTGCCGGCCGTGGCACAGACGGCCGGCCAATCTTGTATGCCTGAAAAAACTCGGAAACGAATGTCACTCCACAAACCATTACGGATTCCATTCTTAGGACAGTTCGTTTCCGATATGCTGGGACACCCCCCAATCCCGGAAGCGAAACAGTCAACGCCCGCCATCCATCTCATGTCAACTCTGAGACAAAAAAATTCCGATTCGGGAGTTCCAGAAAAGCACCGGATCTGGCCATCAACCTGCACGCAAACGACCGCGGACCGGCTTTATTCGCAATGCTACAGCCGACAGGGCGTTGCATAAAGCTTCCCCTGCTATTCATCCTCATACCTCGAGCTCGAGCCCTGCGGTTCAGCTTCAGTTCAACTGGAATCGATCCTGCCTGCTCCGCCCTTTCTTTTGGCAACATCCCCCGCAGTGACGCTGGGGTGACATCACTCCTCTCGAAGGCTGCTGGCGCTGCATTGTGCCGGCGGTCGTTGTCGCTGATATGTGTTTACCTGGGCCCAACAATCCTGCGCCTTGTGTAGCTACTTGAGATAACCGCCGCTACACTATGGGAGTACGTAAGGTTTCTCAGGATCGGACTGCCATGAGCGACGTGACTCACATCCTGAGCGCCATTGAGTCCGGCGACCCGCACGCCGCCGAGCAGCTGTTGCCGCTGGTCTACGCCGAGCTGCGCAAGCTGGCGGCGCAGAAACTGGCCCACGAGAAGCCCGGCCAGACGCTGGACGCCACCGGGCTGGTCCACGAAGCCTATCTCCGCCTGGTGGACACCGAGAAGGCCCAGCATTGGAATAGCCGCGGCCATTTCTTCGCGGCCGCCGCCGAAGCGATGCGCCGCATCCTGGTCGACCAGGCCCGGCAAAAGCAGAGCCAGCGCCACGGCGGCCAGCGGGCACGCCGGCCCCTGGAGCAGGTGCAAATCGCCGCGGCGGAACCCTCGCAGGACGTGTTGGCCCTCAACGAGGCCCTGGAGCGCTTTGAGCAAATCGATCCGGTCAAGTCCGAATTGGTCAAACTCCGCTACTTTGCCGGCCTGAGCCTTCCCCGGGCCGCCGAGTCTCTCGGTATTTCGCGCACAACCGCCGACCGCTATTGGTCTTACGCGCGCGCCTGGCTGCATGCCGAGCTGAAGAAAGGAACTTCGGATGAGGTCTGCTGAAGGATTTCCGCCGAATTGCGCGGATTTGGTGGGGTGATTTGTCCTTCGATTCCGCACTGTAGATAGAACGCGAGGAAGGACACGGCGATGACTCAGCAAGCAGAAAACATCGAAGCCATTTTCATGGCTGCACTGGAAAAAGGGACCCCCCAGGAGCGGGTTGCGTTCATCGAGGAAGCGTGCGCGGAGAATCCCCAGCTCCTAGAGCGCGCCCGCGAACTCCTGAATGCGCACGAGCAATCCGAGGGACCGCTCGATGCTCTGCCTGCTGGAATCGCAGACACGATTGATGAGCCGACCGTAACCGAGCGCCCCGGCACCGTCATCGGCCCGTACAAGCTTCTGGAGCAGATCGGCGAGGGCGGCTTCGGTGTCGTCTTCATGGCCGAGCAAGAGCGGCCAATCCGCCGCAAGGTCGCCCTCAAGGTGCTCAAGCCGGGTATGGACACCCACCATGTCATCGCCCGCTTCGAGGCCGAGCGGCAGGCCCTGGCCCTCATGGACCACCCGAACATCGCTCGCGTCCTCGACGCCGGCGCGACCGCCTCCGGCCGGCCCTATTTCGTCATGGAGCTGGTCAAGGGGATGCCCATCACCCAGTTCTGCGACCAGAACCGATTCCGGCCCGCCCAGCGCCTCGAGCTATTCGCCGACGTTTGCCAGGCCGTGCAGCACGCCCACCAGAAAGGCGTGATTCACCGCGACCTCAAGCCGTCCAACGTCCTGGTCACGTTGCACGACGGCGTGCCGGTCGTGAAAGTGATCGACTTCGGCATCGCCAAGGCATTGCAACAGCGGCTGACGGACAAGACGCTGTTCACCGGCTTCGCGCAAATGGTCGGCACGCCGCTGTACATGAGCCCCGAGCAGGCGGCGTTGAGCGGCCTGGACGTGGACACGCGTAGCGACATCTATAGCCTGGGCGTGCTGCTCTATGAACTCTTGACCGGGACGACGCCGTTCGACCGGGAGCGGCTGCGTGCCGTGGGCTATGACGAGTGGCGGCGGATCATCCGCGAGGAGGAGCCGCCCAAGCCGAGCACCCGGATCAGCACGCTGGGCCAGGCGGCAACGACGATGTCGACGCAGCGGCAGAGCGACCCGAGGCGCCTGAGCCAATTGTTCCGCGGTGAACTGGACTGGATCGTGATGAAAGCACTGGAGAAGGACCGCATCCGCCGCTACGAGACAGCCAGCGCCTTGGCGGCCGACGTAGAGCGCTACCTGCACGACGAGCCGGTGCAGGCCTGTCCGCCGTCGGTCAGCTATCGACTGAAAAAGCTGGTGCGCCGACACAAGGGGAAAGTGGGCGCCGGCCTGGCGATGCTGGCGCTATTGCTGGCGGGGACCGCGGCGAGCACCTGGCAGGCGGTGCGGGCCACGCGCGCCAAGCGGGCGGCGACGGCGGCGGAGGCACACACCCGCGAGGCCCTCGACGCGCTGACCGATGACGTCGTGGAGACCATGTTCGCCCGGCAGCCGGAGCTGGGAGAGCCGGAGAAGGCATTTCTGCGGAAGGTATTGGAGTCCTACGAGTCGATTTCGCAGGAAATGGGAGAGACGGCGGAGGCGCGGCTTTTGCGAGCCCGGGGTTTTTTCAAGGTAGCGCAACTGCACGCGCTGCTCGGCGATCAAGTCCAGGCGGAAGCGGGCTACCGCCAGGCCGTGACCCTGCTCGAGCAGCTCGCAGCCGACTTCCCCAACATTGCCGAATACCGGCAAAAGCTGGCCAATAGCCACAATCGCCTGGGCATCCAGCTCACGGAACTGGGCAGAGAGCCGGCGGCGGAGACGGCCTTCCGCGAGGCCATCGCCGTTCGGAAGCGTCTGGCGGCCGATTTTTCCGAGGTAGCTTCGTACCGCCTGGAGCTCGCCAGCAGCTACAATGACCTGGGCACCTTGCTGCGGCGTGAGCGAAAGTATTCGCAAGCGGAGGAGGCCTACCATCACGCGCTGGACTTGAAAGAGAAGTTGGCGGCGGAATTTCACACCGAACCCAAGTACCACCAGAAGCTGGCCCGCACCCGCGCCAACTTCGGCGATCTGCTGCGGCAACTGGAAAGGTACACCGTGGCCGAGGATCTCTTACGCCAGGCCTTGGACGTTCAGCAACAGCAGGTAGATGAGTTCCCGACCGCCTTGCTTCGCAACGAGCTTGCCGACACCTACCAGTGGCTGGGCAGGGTGCTGAGTGAGGTAAAGAAGGAGACAGAGGCGGAGACGGCTTTCCGAAACGCCCTGGACGTTCGGAGGGCGCTGACGACCGAGTTCCCGAAAGTCGCCGAGTACCGCGCCGCACTGGCCCGCAATTACAACGACTGGGGCTTTATGCTGGCAGGTCATGGGGAGTATGTGAAGGCCGAGGAAGCTTACCGGCAGACGCTGGACCTCACGCAAAAGCTAGCGGACGAATTTCGCGACGTAGCCAGGTATCAGCAAAGTCTGGCTCTTAGCCACAATAATCTGGGCCGCCTACTGCGCGATCAAGAGAAATATGCGGAGGCCGAAACAGCGTTCCGCAAGGCCCTTGATGTCCGGCAGAGATTGGCGGCCGACCGCTGGACGATCCCCGTGTATCAGGCGGATTTGGTCTGGAGCCAGCTCGAAATCGGCCATCTTTTCCGCCTGTGGCACCGGCCCGACGAGGCTCTTCCCTGGTATGAGCGGGCGCTCGCCGTGTTGCAAGCGCTGCCCCCGGAGTCCGGGAGAGATGTCGGCGTGCAGCGGACGCTGCGAAACTTGCACAGGGACCGGGCCCGCGCCCTGGATGCTCTTAATCGCCCGGGGGAAGCCTTGGCCGACTGGGATCAAGCCATTTTGTTGACGCCGGCGGCCGGTCGGCTACAGATCGAGCTAGGGCGTGCCGGCAGCCGGGCGCGGGCCGGAGAAGCCGCCGCGGCCGTGGCGGAGGCCCTGGCGCTGACCAGAGACCCGGCGACGCCTGGCGTCCTGTGCTATGAGGCCGCTTGTGTTTATTCCCTGGCCTCGGCCGGCGTCCAGGAAACCAGCCAGCGGGAAGCGTATGCCGGCCAGGCCCTGACCCTGCTCCGCCGCGCCCAGGCCGCCGGCTTCTTCAAGGGCCGAGCGAATATCGCGGAATTGAAGCGAGACAATGACCTGGAACCGCTGCGGTCGCGGGAGGATTTTCAGAAGTTCGTCGCGGAGCTAGAAGCCGCCGCGAAATCGTGATTCTTTTCACCCGTTTCTGGAGGACGAACGATGTTCCAATCACGTCCCGCGCGGAAAGTCCGCGCCTATCGCCCCCGTTTGGAGCCCTTGGAAACCCGCAACCTCCTCTCGACCTGCGTGGTAAATCACCTGGCCGACGACTGGGTAGGCTCGGGGCTCAATGGCAGTCTTCGCTACTGCATCGCGAACGCCGTTGACGGCGACGCCGTCACCTTCGCCGTCACCGGCACCATCAACCTCGATACTTATCCTGGAGAATTGGACCTGGCCCACAACATCCGCATTGAGGGGCCCGGGGCCAACCTCCTCACGGTGCGGCGAGACTTTGACAATCTTGGACCCTACTTCCGCATTTTCTCGGTGCCGCCCGCCGCCACGGTGAGCATCTCCGGCCTGACCGTCGCGAATGGCTATTCGAGATCCTTTGGCGGTGGCATCGCCAACTTCGGCACCTTGACCCTGGACAATACGGCGGTCGTGGGCAACACGGCAGATGAGTGCCCAACTGGCAAATGTGGATTTCCGCCACCCGCCTCTGGTGGCGGCATCGGCAACAACGGGACACTAACGATCAACGACAGCACGATCTCCGGTAACCACGCAAGAAGAGACGGCGGTGGAATCGCCAACGGGGATTACTTTACGTGGGAAGGGGGGTCCGTAACCCTCAACAATAGCACAGTCTCCGGCAATGCCGCGCCAGAAGGCGGCGGCATCTACACAGAATTTGCGACGCTGACGATTTCCAACAGCACCATCGCGAGAAACTTGGCCTTCTACGGCGGCGGCATCGAGGGTGATGCGACCCTGCGGAACACGATCCGAGCATTGAACTCGGATGACCCCGCCACCGGCCATATCGACGCGAATTACAACCTGATCGGCGGTGATCCGCTACTCGGCCCGCTGCAAAACAACGGCGGCCCGACCCAAACGATGGCCCTGCTCGCCGGCAGTCCGGGGCTGAACGCCGGCGATCCGGCCCAGCTGGGCGTGGCCGACCAGCGCGGCGTCGTCCGCAGCGGCGGCGTCAACATCGGCGCCTACCAGGCCAGCGCCGGCGCCTTCGTCCTCACCGGCCCGAACACGGCCACGGCCGGCACACCCTTCGACGTCACCGTGAAAGCGGTCGACATATTTGGCCAGACGGCGCTCGGCTACACCGGCACCGCGACCTTCAGCACCACCGACCCCGACCCCGGCGTGGTCCTGCCGCCCGACTACACCTTCACCGCTTCCGACCAGGGCACCCACACCTTCAGCGGCGGCTTTACCCTGATGACGCCCGGCGACGAGATGCTCACCGCTACCGATTCGGCCAGCGGCTTCAGCGCCAGCACGCTCGTCACGGTCCAAGGCGCCGGGCCAGCACCCGGCCGCCATCGCGGGACCGACAGCATGGATGCGGTTTTCTCGGTACTGGCCGCAGAATCGAGCCGGCGCGAAAGTCCGAACAGCGCCCTCGCCTTCTGGGACGGCTTGATAACCGTAAGTTAATTCAACCCACATTTTGGAGGATCATGCCATGTTGTTCGACCTTCCTTTCCGGCGTTTGCCCCGAACCCACCGAACCGGCTACCGGCGGCGGTCTGCCACCAGGCCAGCCTTTGTGCCCCGCCTGGAGATGATGGAGGACCGCACCCTCCTCTCGGTTACGGCACTCTTTGACGCTCCGAGCGGCACTCTCGCGCTGCGGGGCGATGCCGGCGACAACACCGTCCGGGAAACACTCAGCCCCGGCGGCTTCCTGGAGCTGATGCTCGACGGCCAGCGCCATTCCAGCGATCCGGCCTCAGCATTCTTCGACAGGTCGCTGGCCGGCGCCAGTGCCGGCGCGCTGACGGCCATTTGGTTCGACGGCGGCCGCCACGATACGCTGACCATGGGCAGTCAAAAGCTGGTCGGCGGTCTGCGAGTCAACGCTTCCAGCGCCACCGTGGTCACCGAGGGCGTGATCGCGGCACACTCGATCGAGTTAGCAGCGGGCGTATTTGTCAACAGCGGCCAAATCCACGCCGGGAGCCAAGTCCTCGTCCACGCCGCCAAGGTGCTCAACGCCGGCGGTCTTACCGACGATGTAGGCGGCAGCGTGCACATCGAGTTTACGGACTCGTACATCGACACCAGCGCGGCCGTGACCAGCGGCGGCAGCACGGGTCGGCTGTTCAGCAGCGGGACCTTCCGGGCCACGGGGCCTTATGGCGGCAGCGTCGATCTGTTCGGCCGGGAGGTGGTACTGGACGGCGCCACGGTGGACGCCTCGGGACAGGCGGGCGGCGGCTCAGTCCGCATCGGCGGCGATTTCCAGGGCCGCACGGTGGGGCAGGTTTTCAACCTGCATGGTTTGGGCGGGCAAGTTGCAAACTTGCCCCACGGCAACGCGCAGACGGTCACGATCACAGGGGCCACGGCGCTGCGGGCCGATGCCCTGGGTCAGGGCAACGGCGGCCGGGTGATCGTCTGGGCCGACCAGCAAACCACGTTTGCAGGCTCGGTGTCGGCCCGGGGCGGGCCGGGCGACGCGGGCGGCTTCATCGAGGTGTCGGCCAGGGGCCAGCTGAATTACAGCGGCAGCGCCGACGCCGGCGCCCTTCACGGCAAGGCCGGCACGCTGCTGCTCGACCCCAAGAACCTGGTGATCAGCGCGGCCCCGGCGGGCGTGCTCCCCCAGTTTGACCTGATCGACCCGCACCCGACGGCGGGCGCCGGGTTTGGCAGCCTATTCTCTGTCCGGAACACTGGCAACGTCCTCGTGTTCAACCCGAACGATGACTTCGGCGGCGCCAGCGCCGGCGCGGCCTACCTGTTCAACGGCCTGACCGGCGCGCTCATCAGTGCCCTGGTGGGTAGCGAGGACAATGATCGGGTCGGCGACTCCGTCCACCTGTTGCGCAACGACAACTACCTGGTCAAAAGTTACTATTGGCACGACGGGCGTGGGGCGCTTACCTGGGGCGGCGCCACCGCCGGGGTCAGCGGCGTCGTCTCCGAGGCCAACAGCCTCATCGGCAGCAGCCCCGGTGAACACTTGGGTGCGTTCGGGGCCCTTGAGGTGCGCAACGGCAACTATGTGGTCCCAGATCCGTCTTGGAAGGACGGGCGCGGGGCCGTGACCTGGGTCAATGGCTCGACCGGACAGACGATCGACGGAAGCGGCATCATCTCCGAAGCCAACAGCCTCATCGGCAGCAACCCCGACGATACGGTGGGCACCTTCCTCACCACCCTGAGCAACGGCAACTACGTCGTCAGCAGTATAAATTGGCACGGCAACCGCGGGGCGGCGACCTGGGGCGATGGCACCACCGGGGTTAGCGGCGTCGTCTCCGAGGCCAACAGTCTCGTCGGCAGTAACCCGGGGCCTAGTTGCTTTTCCCGTCCTCCCCAAGGGGATTGCGTGGGCATCAATATCGGGACCCCGAGCAACGGCAACTACCTGGTCGGAAGCCTGTTTTGGAACAGCGCCCGCGGGGCGGTGACCTGGGGTGACGGCACCAAGGGGGTCCGCGGCCCAATCTCCGAGGCCAACAGTCTCGTCGGCTCAAGCCCCGACGATCAGGTCGGCATCAACCTCGCCGGCACCAGCAGCGGCAACTACCTCGTGGGAAGCCGGTTTTGGAACGGCCATCGCGGCGCGGTGACCTGGGGTGACGGCACCACCGGTGTCCGCGGCACCATCTCCGAGGCCAACAGTCTCGTCGGCAGCAATCCCAATGATCAGGTGGGCTTCACTGCCGCTGCCTTGAGCAACGGCAACTTCCTGATCCTCACTCCATTCTGGAATGGCAACCGCGGGGCCGTAACCTGGTTCAGCGGCACCGGCGCGGTCCACGGCGCGGTCTCGGAAGCCAACAGCCTGGTCGGCTCGAGCCCCAACGATTACGTGGGCACCCTGAACCCATTGGGCGAGTCCGGCCTCAAGGTCTTGAGCAACGGCAACTACGTGGTCGCCAGTCCGCTCTGGAATGCCAACCGCGGGGCGGTGACCTGGGGTGATGGCACCACCGGGGTTAGCGGCGTCATCTCCGAGGCCAACAGTCTCGTCGGCACTACCCCGGGGCCTAGTTGCTTTGATCCTCCCTATGGGGATTGCGTGGGCTTGAACATCGGGACCCCGAGCAACGGCAACTACCTGGTCGGAAGCCGGTTTTGGAACAGCGCCCGCGGGGCGGTGACCTGGGGCGACGGTACCACGGGGGTCCGTGGCACCATCTCCGAGGCCAACAGTCTCGTCGGCAGCAATCCCAATGATCAGGTGGGCTTCAGGGCCACTGCCTTGAGCAACGGCAACTTCCTGATCGGAAGTCCGTTCTGGAACGGCAACCGCGGGGCCGTAACCTGGTTCAGCAGCACCGGCGAGGTCCACGGCACGGTCTCGGAAGCCAACAGCCTGGTCGGCTCAAGCCCCAACGACTACGTGGGCGCCCGGAGCCCATTGGGCGAGTCCGGCCTCACGGTCTTGAGCAACGGCAATTACCTGGTGGGGAGTCTGAACTGGAACGGCAACCGCGGCGCGGCGACCTGGGGCGACGGCGCCACAGGAGTCCGGGGCGTCATCTCCGAGGCCAACAGCCTCATCGGCAGCAACCCCGGCGATATGGTGGGCACGTCCGTTTTCGCCTTGACGAACGGGAACTACGTCGTCGGGAGTCCGAACTGGAACAGCAACCGCGGGGCGGCGACATGGGGTGACGGCACGGGCGGGGTCAAAGGCGCCGTCTCCGAAGCCAACAGTTTGGTTGGCGGTACCTCGGGGGATATGGTGGGCGCGAGTCGCTCAGTCACCGCTCTGAGCAGCGGTAACTACGTCGTCCTCATTCCGACCTGGAACGGCAACCGCGGGGCGGCGACCTGGGCCGATGGCAGCACCGGGGTCCGCGGCCTCGTCTCCGAGGCGAACAGCCTGGTCGGCTCCAACCCAGGGGACCGGGTGGGCTTTGGCTTCGGTTTTTTGCGTAGCGGCAACTACGTGATCCGCAGTCCGTTCTGGAATGGCAACCGCGGGGCCGTGACCTGGGGCGATGGCAGCACCGGGGTCCGGGGCGTCGTCTCCGAGGCGAACAGCCTGGTCGGCAGCAGCCCCAATGATTACGTGGGCAGCGGCGACACCGCGGGCAGCTCTTTTCTCTTCTCGTTGAGTAACGGCAACCTGGTGGTCGTCAGTCCCCTTTGGCATAACCGCCACGGGGCCGCGACCTGGATCAACGGCGCCACCGGGCAGACACTCGACGGCCGGGGTACCATTAGCGGCCAAAACAGCCTGGTGGGAGCGGCCGACAACGCGGGGCTCGGTTTTGAGCGGGAGAATGCTGTGACCCAGACGTTCCTGGTCGCCTTCGTGACGGAAGGCGGCGGCCGGGTCACTGCCGGGCTGGTGGACCCCAACGGACTCACCTACGCCCTCGGCCAGGACCAGACCGTCACGATCACGCCCGATTTCCTTACGCGCACCCTGAACACCGGCACCGCCGTTGTCCTCCAGGCCAGCAACGACATTACGGTCAACGACCCGATCACGGTCAACGCCGGCGGCCAGGGCGGTGCCCTGACCTTGCAGGCCGGCCGCAGCATCTTGCTTAATGCCAGCATCACCACCGACAACGGCGACCTGACCCTGATCGCCAATGACACCCTCGCCAATGGCGTGGTGGACGCCGAGCGCGACCCCGGGCTCGCCCTCATCACTATGGCCGACGGCACCAGCCTCGACACCGGAGCCGGGGCCCTCACCGTCGAGCTGCGCGACGGCGCCGGCCGGATAAACACCGACAGCGGCGCCATCACCTTGCAGACCGTGGCCGCCGGCTCGGTGTCCGTGGCTAACGACGGGCCCAGCGCCGGCAGTGACATTGTCCTGGGGCCGGTGACGACCGCGGGCGCCCAAAGTTACTCCAATCCGAACGGCACGACCCTGGTCACGGGCAACCTGACCGCGACCGATAGCCCGGTGTCGTTTACCGATTCGGTGATCCTGAACGCGGGCCTGACCCTGAGCGCGGGGTCCAGCGTCGTGACCTTTGCCGGCGGCATGGCGGTAAGCCCCGGCGCCCTCACGGTAGCGGGCGGCATGGTACTGTCCGACTCGGCCACCTTCAGCGCCACGCTCAACGGTACCGATGCGGGCTGCTATTCCCATGTCACCGCCGGCGGCCCGGTCGATCTCGGGGGCAGCACCCTGAACCTGACGCTGGGCTTCACGCCGGAAATGGGCGACAGCTTCGCGCTGGTGACCAGTGAGGCCGGGCCGATCACGGGGACCTTCGCCGGCCTCGCCGAGGGCGCAACGTTTACTCAGAACGGCATGTTGTTCCAGATCACGTATCAAGGAGGCCCCAACGGCAACAGCGTCGTGCTAACGCGCGTGGGGTAGAAACGACGATTTTGGGTGAAGCAGACGATCCATTTGTGCGCTGGCCTGGGTGTACCGGCCAGCCACCGTCACCGGACTGACAACGTGGATGCACTCTTCGCCGTCTTGGCCGCAGAATGGGGCCAGGTCGCGCCTGTGTTCTGAATTCTGAATTCTGAATTCTGAGCGGGGGGCGTCAGCCCCCTGAGCGACCCCGCTCGATATTCTTCTTTTTTGGGAGACATGCCAATGTTCCGCAAACGCTATTCTTCAAAAGCACGTCGCTATCGCCCGAACTTGCAATTCTTGGAAACCCGCAACCTCCTCTCGACCTGCGTGGTCGATCACCTGGCCGATGACGGGGTAGGTACGGGGCACAACGGCGATCTCCGCTACTGCATCACCAATGCCGTTGACGGCGACGTCATCACCTTCAACGTCACCGGCACGATCAACCTGACCAGCGCCCTGCCCAACCTGACCCACAACATCAGCATCAACGGGCCGGGGGCCAACCTCCTCACCGTACGGCGCGACACCGGCGGCAATTACCGCATCTTCACGGTAGATCATCCCGCGACGGTCGCCATTTCCGGCCTGACCATCGCCAACGGCTATTATGTCGACTATTGGTATGGCAGGGGCGGCGGGATCTTCAACGCCGGGACACTCAGCGTCAGCAACTGTATGGTCTCTGCCAACGATGCGGGCGACGGCGGCGGCGTTCCTAGCACCGGCGGCGGGATCTTCAACGCCGGGGCGCTCAGCGTCAGCAACTGTACGGTCTCAGCCAACGCGGCCGCCGACGGCGGCGGCATCTCCAACGCTTATGACGCCACGCTGACGATTTCCAACAGCACGATCGCGGGAAACGAGGCCACTGGAAACGGAGCAATCAGCGCGGACGGGGAAGGAGGTGGCATCCTCAACGGCGGCACGATGACCGTCAGCGACAGCACCATCGCCGGCAACATCGGCTATGGTGGTTTCGAGGCACGCGGCATCGGCGGCATCCTCAACTACGCCACGCTGACCATCAGCAATAGCACGATCTACGGCAATACAGCCGGCTCTGCATACGGCGTCGGCGGCATCTCCAACCCTGGCACGCTGACCGTGAGCAACAGCACCATCACCGGCAACTCGGGCTCCTTTGGCGCCTGCGGCATCGCGGGCGGTGGCACCTTGAACATGCGGAACAGCATCGTCGCGGCCAACTTCGACTATGCTCATTATGAGGGCGACGTCGACGAGGAGCTGACGTCCTCCGGCTACAACCTGATCGGCAACGGCGACGGCGCCAGCGGCTTTGTGGACACCGACCTGGTCGGCACGTTCGACCATCGCATCAACCCCCGGCTCGGCCCACTGCAAAACAACGGCGGCCCGACTCAAACAATGGCCCTGTTTGCTTCCAGCCCGGCCCTGAACGCCGGCGACCCGGCCCAGTTTGGGGTGCCCGACCAGCGCGGCGTGGTGCGCGTGGGCGGCGTCAACATCGGCGCCTACCAGGCCAGCGCCAGCGCCTTCGTCCTCACCGCCCCGGCCACCGTGACGGCCGGCACGCCCTTCGACGTGACGGTGAAAGCAGTCGACGTGTTCGGGCAGACGGCGTTCGGCTACACCGGCACCGTGACCTTCAGTACCACCGACCCCGACCCCGGCGTGGTGCTGCCACCTGACTACACCTTTACCGCTTCCGACCAGGGCACGCATACCTTCAGCGGCGGCATTACCCTGATGACGCCGGGCGACGAGATGCTCACCGCTACCGATTCGGCCAGCGGCTTCAGCGCCAGCACGGTCGTCACGGTCCAAGGCGCCGGGCCAGCGCCCGGCCGCCATCGCGCAACCGACAGCGTCGATGCGCTTTTCGCCGTCTTGGCCGCAGAATGGCGCCAACTCGCGCCTGGGTTCTGAGTTCTGAATTCTGAATTCTGAGCGGGGGGCGTCAGCCCCCTGAGTGGTGAGAGGGCCGCGTCAGCCCCCTGAGTAGTGAGCGACCCCCGCTCGATATTGTTCTTTTTTGGGAGGCATACCAATGTTCCGCAAACGCTATTCTTCAAAAGCACGCCGCTATCGCCCGAAGTTGCAAGTCTTGGAAACCCGCAACCTCCTCTCGACCTGCGTGGTAAATCACCTGGCCGACGACTCGGTAGGCTCGGGGCTCTATGGCAGTCTTCGCTACTGCATCGCGAACGCCGTTGACGGCGACGTCATCCGCTTCGCCGTCACCGGCACCATCAACCTCGATACTTATCCTGGAGAATTAGAGCTGGCCCACAACATCCGCATTGAGGGGCCCGGGGCCAATCTCCTCACGGTGCGGCGAGACTTTGACAATCTTGGACCCTACTTCCGCATTTTCACGGTACTGCCCGCCGCCACGGTGAACATCTCCGGCCTGACCGTTGCGAATGGCTATTCGACCTCCTTTGGCGGTGGCATCGCCAACTTCGGCACCTTGACCCTCGATAAGACAGCGGTCGTGGGCAACACGGCAGATGAGTGCCCATCTGGCAAATGTGGATTTCCGCCACCCGCCTCTGGTGGCGGCATCGGCAACAACGGGACACTAACGATCAACGACAGCACGATCTCCGGTAACCACGCAGTAAGGGACGGCGGTGGCATCGCCAACGGGGATTCCTTTACGTGGGAAGGGGGGTCCGTAACCCTCAACAATAGCACAGTCGCCGGCAATCGCGCCTCAGCAGGCGGCGGCATCTACAAAACCTCTGGTGCGGCCACGCTGACGATTTCCAACAGCACCATCGCGAGAAACGAGGCCCTAATTGGCGGCGGCGGCGGCATCAGGGGTCAAGCGACCCTGCGGAACACGATCCGAGCATTGAACTCGGATGACCCCACCACCGGCCATATTGATGGCAGCTACAACTTGATCGGCGGCGACCCGCTACTCGGTTCCCTGCAAGACAATGGCGGCCCGACCCAAACGATGGCTCTGCTCACCGCCAGCCCGGCCCTGAACGCCGGCGACCCGGCCCAGCTGGGCGTGCCCGACCAGCGCGGTGTCGTCCGCTCGGGCGGCGTCAACATCGGCGCCTACCAGGCCAGCGCCAGCGCCTTCGTCCTCACCGCCCCGGCCACGGTCACGGCCGGCACACCCTTCGACGTCACCGTGAAAGCGGTCGACATATTTGGCCAGACGGCGCTCGGCTACACCGGCACCGCGACCTTCAGCACCACCGACCCCGACCCCGGCGTGGTCCTGCCGCCCGACTACACCTTCACCGCTTCCGACCAGGGCACCCACACCTTCAGCGGCGGCTTTACCCTGATGACGCCGGGCGACGAGATGCTCACCGCTACCGATTCGGCCAGCGGCTTCAGCGCCAGCACAGTCGTCACGGTCCAAGGCGCCGGGCCAGCGCCCGGCCGCCATCGCGGGACCGACAGCATGGATGCGGTTTTCTCGGTACTGGCCGCAGAATCGAGCCGGCACGGAAATCCGAACAGCGCCCTCGCCTTCTGGGACGGCTTGCTAACCGTAAGTTGATTCAACCCACATTTTGGAGGATCATGCCATGTTGTTCGACCTTCCTTTCCGGCGTTTGCCCCGAGCCCACCGAACCGGCTACCGGCGGCGGCCTGCCACCAGGCCAGCCTTTGTGCCCCGCCTGGAGATGATGGAGGACCGCACCCTCCTCTCGGTAAGCGCACTCTTTGATGTCCCGACCGGCACTCTCGCGCTGCGGGGCGATGCCGGCGACAACACCGTCCGGGAAACACTCAGCCCCGGCGGCTTCCTGGAGCTGATGCTCGACGGCCAGCGCCATTCCAGCGATCCGGCCTCAGCATTCTTCGACCGGGAACTGGCCGGCGCCAGTGCCGGCGCGCTGGCGGCCATTTGGTTCGACGGCGGCCGCCACGATACGCTGACCATGGGCAGTCAGCGGTTGGCCGGCGGCCTGCGAGTCAACGCTTCCAGCGCCACCGTGGTCACCGAGGGCGTGATCGCGGCACATTCGATCGAGTTAGCAGCGGGCATATTTGTCAACAGCGGCCAAATCCACGCCGGGGGCCAGATCCTCGTCCACGCCGCCAAGGTACTCAACGCCGGCAGCCTCACTGCTGATGGAGGCGGCAGCGTGCACATCGAATTCACGGACTCATACATCGACACCAGCGCGGCCGTGACCAGCGGCGGCAGCGTGGCAATCGACGGCGGCAGCACGGGTCGGCTGTTCAGCAGCGGGACCTTCCAGGCCACGGGGCCCTACGGCGGCAGCGTTGATCTGTTCGGCCGCGAGGTAGTGCTGGACGGCTCCACGGTGGACGCCTCGGGACAGGCGGGCGGCGGCTCGGTGCGCATCGGCGGCGATTTCCAGGGCCGCACGGTGGGGCAGGTTTTCAACCTGGCTGGTTTTAGCGGGCAAGTTGCAAACTTGCCCCACGGCAACGCGCAGATGGTCACGGTCACAGGGGCCACGGCGCTGCGGGCCGATGCGCTGGGTCGGGGCAACGGCGGCCGGGTGATCGTCTGGGCCGACCAGCAAACCACATTTGCAGGCTCGGTGTCGGCGCGGGGCGGGCCAGGCGGCGCGGGCGGCTTGATCGAGGTATCGGCCAGGGGCCAGCTGAATTACAGCGGCAGCGCCGACGCCGGTGCGCTTCACGGCACGGCCGGCACGCTGCTGCTCGACCCCAAGAACCTGGTGATCAGCGCAGCCCCGGCGGGCGTGCTTCCGCAATTCGACCTGATCGACCCGCACCCGACGGCGGGCGGCAGCTTCGGTGGCGAGGTCACCGTCCTGAACAATGGCAATGTCCTCGTGATCAACGAGAACGATGACTTCGGCGGCACCAACGCCGGCGCGGTCTACCTGTTCAACGGCCTGACCGGCGCGCTCATCAGTGCCCTGGTGGGTAGCGAGGACAATGATCGGGTCGGCTCGAACTGGCAGGAAACAGACTTCTTGCCCAACGGCAACTACGTCGTGGGAAGTGAGCAGTGGCACGGCGACCGTGGGGCTGAAACCTGGGGCAGCGCCACCGCCGGGGTCAGCGGCATCGTCTCCGAGGCCAACAGCCTCGTCGGCAGCAGCCCCGGTGATCTAGTGGGTCTCCTCGGCTTCAGCATCCTGAGGAACGGCAACTACGTGGACCAAAGTGGGTTTTGGAACGGCAGCCGCGGGGCCG